>ERZ1643251.1874-NODE-1874-length-22687-cov-26.111126_pt1 | contig 22687 bp, 31 predicted proteins | sample MGYA00579261_ERZ1643251 | MGnify/ENA primary metagenome ERZ1643251 (study PRJEB29033, sample SAMEA4952267) | chicken gut metagenome | biome: Broiler Chicken; feature: Gastrointestinal Tract; material: Caecum | place: Ireland | collected 2018 | study: Broiler... | reverse complement strand
GGCGGCGGTAAGTTTTTATAAAAGCGGGCTGTTTTTTAGGAAAAGGGGTACATGAAAAATGAAGATCGAAAAGAAAAAGCTTTCTGAGATACATCCATATGAAAAAAATCCGCGAAAGAATGATAAGGCGGTTGAATCTGTGACAGAGAGTATACGCCAATGTGAATATGTGGCGCCAATCATCGTGGATGAAAATGGAATCATTCTTGCTGGGCATACCAGATTTAAAGCACTTCAAAAATTAGGATGGGACTGCGCCGAGGTTGTAGTAAAAGAGGGGCTTAGTGAAGAACAAAAGCGAAAGTATCGCCTGCTCGATAATAAAACCAGCGAGATCGCTGAATGGGACATAGCTCTACTCAAGGAAGAACTGGAAGGGCTTGACTTTGGCAACCTTGATCTTGACTGGGGAATTCAGGAGATAGAAGAATATGACTTCTCTGATTTCGATGAACTTAATGAGAAATACGAGGGAGAAGAAACAGACTTAATTAAAATATCCATTCCTGAAAAATATATAAATCAGGTAAAAGAATGGCTTGCAAATGGAGAAAAAGAAAACTCTATCGGGATGGGGCTCGGAGTGATGAAAAGATGCGGATTGCTTTAATAGACGGCACCAAAAAGCACACATATTATCCTGTGGGACTTTTGCGGATCGGCGCGATGCTGAAAGACAAGGGACACGATGTGAAGCTTTTCTATAAAGATATGCCCAAAGAGGCAGACGACTTTGACGAATATTGGATCAGCGCGATTTTTACTTTTGAAATAACGCATGTGAAAAAGCTTATCAGGATGTTAGCTAAAAAAGGTAAAGTGCGCGTTGGAGGCATATCGCCTACGCTCATGCCGGAAGCTTTCAACGGAGAACCCTGCGAGCTTTCTTTAGGGAAAATGGCAGATGCCGAAAGATATCCTTTGGATTACAGTTTGCTTGGAGACCCTCCGGAATACAGCATGGCAAAAATCACTGACGGATGTATAAGAAAATGCGGGTTTTGCGCGGTACATCGGCTGGAGCCTCAGTATATAGAGCGGCCCCGATGGAAAGAAGATATTCTCCCTACTACCAAATATGTAGTCTTATCTGATAATAACTACACGGCTCGGCCTTTAGAACTCATGGAAAAGGATGCCGAATATTTTTCGGCTCTAGTAAAAAATACTCAGAACCGATTCATCGACTTTAATCAGGCGATAGACGCAAGGCTTATAACACCGGAAATGGCGCGGATTCTTGGACAAATGCCGATTTCACCTGTCCGGTTTTCTTATGACGGCCCTCAAGAAAGTGGACACATTCAAAAGGCGATCTCTCTCATGGCAGAAAACGGCAAAAAGCAGTTTGTCATATATATGCTATACAATTTCACTGATACTATAGACTTTGCGTATATACGTATGAGAGAGCTTGTAGAACTAGGGATTTCTTTGGGCGTGTCCCTTTCGGTCTTTCCTATGAGATATCAGCCGCTTGATACGATAGATGAAGATAGAAAATATATCGGAAAGCATTGGACGGAACAAGCACGAAAAAATTTCATGAGCGCATTAAATCACTATTCTATCGGCGGCACTTTTAGTTTTGACGATATAAAGGATTTTGAATTTTGGCTTGGAAAAGACAAAGATGAATTTGTGCGGCTTATGGCATACCCAAAAGCGCAACAGCTGTTTTCAAAGAAAAAAGAAATTTTGAGACAGGAAAGACGAAGGCGAAAAGAGGAGGCACTCTAAAATGGACGACATTAGAAAAGCCATGCTCAGACTGAAAGAAAACCGGGAGCGGCTGACCCGGCAGGAAGTGCGGACGCTGAAAGGTCAAATTTTGTCTGGAAATACAGCGGGGGCGATGAAAGGGCTGGATAAAATTTTAAATAGACGGGGTGTTTGATAATGAAAAAAGCCGCTTGGAAAAAGAAAATAAAAAACGATTGCGTCCAGGCGGGTACTTATGCCGAATGGTGCGACAGCATTATCGACACTCTCGCGGCAATCTTAGAGAAGCGAGATGCGGCAGAGGAACAGTACAAGCAGCTCAAGAGTCTGCCCATCATCATACACACCAATAAGGCGGGTGCGGCTAACCCGACAAAGAACCCGGCATTGGTAATGTGGAACGACCTTAACACATCCGCCCTGGCGTACTGGCGGGATTTGGGGTTGACGCCGAGCGCGTTCCGCAAACTGACGGGGGACGCGCCAAAGAAAGAAAGGGGCGGAGGACTTGCCGAAGCCCTCAAAACTCTCGAAAGCTAAAAACTGGCCCGCAGTATTGGAGTACGCCGAGAGCATACGAGATGGGCGGAAAATCGCCTGCCAGGAATTGAAGCAGGCGGCAGATAGATTCTTCCGGGACTTGGACAGCCCGGAGTATGAAATGAATCCAAAATGGCCGGAATTCTGCATCGGGATTATCGAGAAAACACTCTGCCACCAGCAGGGGGAGAAATTAGACGGCACGCCGCTGCGGGGAACGCCGTTCCTGTTGGAGTCTTACCACAAGTTCATCATCTACAACCTCTTGGGATTCCGCTTAGCGGGGACGGAAATATTACGATACCACGAGGCATTGATCTATGTGCCGCGGAAAAACATCAAAGCGCTTGCGCTTGACGAGGATATACCGACACCGGACGGCTGGAAAAAGATGAAAGACATCCACAAAGGTGATTGTGTGTTTTCCGTCGGCGGGAATCCGGCAAAGGTTTTACTGGAATCCGAGATTTTTAATAAGCCGATGTATTTAGTCGAATTTGAAGACGGTACATCCATCAAAGCGAGCGCCGACCATGTGTGGACGGTACAGACAAAAGGTAGCAGGCGCACGGCCAAAAGGAAGACAAGGCGAGCCCCTGATAAACCGGAACTGAGAAAATCCGGCGGGTGGTACGATGTTACCACGGCGGACATGGCGGGAGATTTTAAACATGTCCGGATAGACGGGAAAGGCGTTGAATACAAGTACCGCGTGCCGATGGCTGGGGCCGTAGAGTATCCAGAAAAGGAACTATCCGTATCCCCGTATATGCTGGGCGTATGGCTTGGAGATGGTACATCCAGATCAACCCACATCGCGTCCGGAGAACAAGACGTGGACGAAATGAGACGCCTTATTGAAGCGGAAGGTTATAATTGCAAGATCATCCGGTACAAAGACTGGTGCCCTAAAATTATACCTGATCCGCACAGTCGCGGAGAAGCCCAGGATGGGAGTTTGAGAGACGCCCTAAAGGCTATCGGAGTTATACGGAATAAACACATCCCACAAGAGTATTTGCAGGGAAGCATTTACCAGCGGATGGAGCTTTTAAGGGGCCTTATGGATACAGATGGATATGTGTCCAAAGCGGGCCAATGCGAATTTGCCCAGAAAAATAAGGCGCTGTCCTTACAGGTGCTTGAACTGGTTAGAAGCCTTGGATATAAAGCCACTATCACTGAAAAGGCTGCAAGATGCGACGGAAAAGACTGCGGCAATGTATACCGGATCACGTTTTTCGCAGACCGAGAACATCCGTGCTTTAAGCTTAAGCGGAAAGCTGCCCGGCTTAAAGAAAAGCTGTCTGACCGGATGAAGGCTAAAAGTATTGTAAATATTACTCCAATCGATATTTGCCCGTCTAAGTGTATTATGGTCGACGACCCGAGCCATTTGTATTTGGCTGGAAACGGATTCACGGCCACTCACAACACCACCTTTGCGGCAGCATTGTCTTGGGCGCTGTCCCTTTTGTTCCGCAAGTCCGGGGCAAAGATGTATATTGCATCCGCCGCTCTGATGCAATCTCTGGAAAGTTTCAATTTCCTCCGCTATAACGTGGACCGAATGGGGGAAAATGCCAAGGAAGGCGGAGCCATTAAGGTCGTAGACAACTACACAGAGCATACGCTATCCGCAGAACTTCCGGACGGTTCGTTTTTTATTCGGGCTTTGGCGGCAAATCCGGACGCACAGGACTCCTTGAACTGCAATATTGCCATCTGTGACGAAATCCACGCTTTTAAGCAGCCGAAACAATATAACCTCTTCAAAGAGGCCATGAAGGCCTATACCAACAAACTGCTGATCGGTATTTCCACCGCAGGAGACAATGAGCAGGCATTCCTTGGGCAGAGGCTCAAATACTGCCGGAAGGTACTGGATGGAACAGTAAAGGATGAGCAGTATTTTATCTTCATGTGTTGTGCCCCGGAGGGAGTAAAAGACGGCTCTGTGGATTTTACAGATCCAAAAGTTCACGAAATGGCGAACCCGGCTTACGGTGTTTCCATCCGCCCGGAGGAAATTTTGAACGATTCTCTGCAGGCGCTGAACGACCCACAGCAGCGGAAAGATTTTTTCGCCAAAAGTCTGAACGTTTACACAAATGCCATGAAGGCCTACTTTGACATTGACGAGTTCCGCCGGAGCGATGGGAAATACGACTGGACGATTGACCAACTTGCGAAGATGCCCATTGACTGGTACGGCGGAGCGGACTTGTCCAAGCTCCACGACCTGACAGCGGCTTGCCTGTTTGGAAGTTACAAAGGCACGGACATCATCATCACCCACGCTTTCTTCCCGGTGGTGGCCGCCCATATCAAGGCAGACCAGGACAATATACCCCTGTTCGGGTGGGCGGACGATGGGAATCTTACTCTTTGCAACTCTCCGACTGTCAATTACGCCGACGTGGTGAACTGGTTTATCGCCATGCGCAAGATGGGCTTTAAAATCCGGCAGATAGGCCACGACCGGAAATTCTGCCGGGAGTATTTCATCGGCATGAAAAGCGCGGGGTTCAAAATCATCGACCAGCCGCAGTACTACTATAAAAAATCAGAGGGCTTTCGCCACATCGAGACAAGCGCAAAGAATGGAAATCTGTACTACCTACATTCGGAGGCGTTTGAATACTGCGTGCAGAATGTGGCGGCAATCGAAAAAACAGATGACATGATACAGTACGAAAAAACACAGCCGGATCAGCGGATCGACTTATTTGACGCCGCTGTTTTTGCGTGCGTGCGGTATTTGGAAAATCTGGAAAAATCCAAAAGAGCAAAAGAATGGTGGGGTGAAGCTTGAGTAAAAAAGACAAGCCTAAAGTGAGGGCTGAGCCGAAAAAGAAAGAAAAGACGCAGAAGCGCAGCGCGGCATGGGTGTGCAATTCCGCCGCATGGGATTCGCTTATCTGCGAGGGATACACGTCGCTGGCGCAGAATCCGGAAATCAGTGCGGCGGTGGACACCGTCGCGCGGCTGATTGGTTCCATGACGATCCATCTGATGGAAAACACGGACGACGGCGACATCCGCGTGCGCAACGAACTGAGCCGCAAGGTGGATATCGACCCCAACAGCAACATGACGCGCTCCGCGTTTATCCAGTGGATTATCCGGACGCTGATGCTTGATGGAAATGGAAACGCCGTTGTTTATCCGCAGACGCGGCGCGGAATCCTGCGTGATTTAATCCCGATCCCCGCGTCGCTCACGTCGTTTACACCGGACGGCGATTGGGGATATAAAGTCTTTATCGCCGGGCGCGAGTACGACCCGGAGGCCGTCCTTCATTTTGTGCTCAATCCCGGCTCCTATTACCCGTGGATGGGCGAGGGTTACCGCGTCCCGCTGGCAGAGGTGGCGGACAATCTCAATCAGGCCGCCGAGACGCAGAAAGGATTCATGCGGAGCAAATGGAAGCCGTCAATCATCGTCAAGGTGGACGGGCTTGTGGATGAATTTTCCGACCCGGCAGGGCGACAAAAACTGCTTGACGCTTACATCAATACATCTCAAGCCGGGGAACCGTGGCTCATCCCGGCGGAGCAGTTTTCCGTAGAGCAGGTGCGGCCTCTGACGCTCTCTGATCTGGCGCTCTCCGATATGGTGACGTTGGATAAACGGACAGTCGCGTCAATCCTCGGCGTGCCGCCGTTCGTGCTGGGCGTGGGCGATTTTCACCGTGACGCGTGGAACAATTTCATCAACTCATGTGTGATGCCGCTCGCCCGGTCTATCGAGCAGGAAATGACGAAAAAGCTGCTTTATAATCCGGCATGGTTTTTCCGGTTTAACGCGCGGAGCCTGTACAACTACGACCTGCGCGACCTATCGCAGATCGCGGACGACCAGTTTGTACGCGGCATCATGACCGGGAATGAGGTACGCGACTGGCTCAGTCTTTCGCCCAAAGCTGGGCTGGATGAGCTTGTCATTCTTGAAAACTACATCCCCCGCGGGATGATAGGCGATCAAAATAAACTTAACGGAGGTGAGCAATCATAGAACGCAGAATTTTGCAGACAGCGCCGTTCCAGACGCGCGAGGAAAACGGAAAACGGTATCTTGACGGGTACTACGCCGTATTTAATCAGGAATACGAGGTTTATCCGGGGTGGATTGAGACAATCGCACCAGGAGCCTTTTCCCGCACGCTACGCGAGGGACGCGACGTGAAAGTGCTTTGGAACCACAATCTTGACATCGTGCTTGGGAGCACAGCAAACCGGACAGCCAGCCTTGCCGAAGATGAACGCGGCCTTTACGGGCCTGTGGAAATCAATGAGAACGATCAGGACGCAAAAAACGGGTATGCACGCGTCAGCCGCGGCGATGTGCGCGGGTGCAGCTTCGGTTTTGAGATCCGCGGCATGGAAGAATCATGGGACGATGACGGGACGTACCGGACACGGCTCACCGATGTAGAACTTTACGAGGTCAGCCCGTGCAGCTTTCCAGCCTACACGCAGACATCTATCCAGGCAAGGGCGCGGGAGGAACTGGATTCCGCTAAAATGCGGTTTGATAAGGCTAAGAAAGAAAAATCCGAGACGTGGCGGGCTGAGATGCGCCGCCACTTGAAAGGGGACTAGCAGAGTATGGCACTAAAAGCAATGATGCTCCGGCGGAGCATTGACAGGAAAAAGGCGGAACTTGACGTGCTCCGGGAAAAGGACGCGGAGTTTTCCACACGTGAGGCGGACCTGGAGACGGCGATCTCCGAGGCGGAGACGGACGAGCAGCAGCAGGCCGTCACGGAGGAAGTCGAAAAGTACGAAACCGAGAAGAAAAAGCATGAGGACGCGAAAAACGCGCTTTCCTCTGAAATCGACGGCCTTGAGGCGAAGCTTGCAGAGCTGGAAAAGGACGATCCGAAGCGTTCCGACCCGCCGCAGGGCACAAGAAGCAAAGAAAGGATGGAAGTACACCACATGATGACGGCAACAACGGATATTCGTTCCCTGCCTATGGGACGCAGGGCATTTGACGCGCTCACGATGGAGAGACGGCAGGAGATCGTACAGCAGCCGGATGTAAAGGAATTTCTGGCGCGTATGCGCAGCTTTAAGGGGCAGACGCGCGATATCACCGGCGCGGAACTGACAATCCCCGTCACATTCCTTGACCTGATTTCTGAAAATATGTACCGCTACTCGAAGCTCCTTAACCGCGTGCGTGTGCGTAATGTGCGCGGCGAGGCACGGCAGACAATCGCCGGTACGGTTCCGGAGGCTATCTGGACGGAGATGTGCGGCGCAATCAATGAGCTGACTTTTGCGTTTAATCAGATCGTGCTTGATGGCTATAAGGTGGCCGGGTATATCCCGATCTGCAACTCCATGCTGGAGGACAGCGACATCGACCTTGCGGGCGCAATCGTGGAGATGCTGTCCGAGGCTATCGGCCTTGCGATGGACAAAGCTATCCTGTACGGGAAGGGCGCGGCCAGCCATATGCCGCTTGGTATCGTGACGCGCCTTGCACAGTCGTCCGCACCGGAGGGATATCCGGCAAACGCGCCTGCGTGGGTGGATCTGTCCGATTCCAATATCATCACCATCAACGGCACGGCCGGGACGATTCAGGAATTTTGGACCGCCTTTATGGCCGCCGCCGCGAACACAACGACGCTGAACAGCCGCGGGCGGATGTTCTGGGCAATGAACTCCCGTACATACTGGACGCTGCGAGCTAAGCTGATCCAGTTTAACTACGAGGGGTATCCGGTCACGAACCTGCCCGGCGTGATGCCGTTTGTGGACGGCGATGTGGATATCCTCGAGTTCATCCCGGACGGAGACATTATCGGCGGCTATGGCGATCTGTATCTGCTCGCGCTGCGCTCCGGAATGGTGATCGAATCGAGTCGCGAGGTGCAGTTCATTCAGGATAATACGGTGTTCCGCGGCAAGCAGCGTGCGGACGGTATGCCGGTAGTGCCGGGCGCGTTCGTCGCTATCAATATCAACAACGTCGCGCCGACCACAACGATGGATTTCCCGGCGGATACTGCGAACGACGCGCAGCTGACTGCGCTGTCTGTGGGGACGGAATCGCTCTCGCCTGCTTTCTCAGCGACGACTTACAGCTACACTATCGCCGCGGCGGCAAATGCAAGCGACAAGATCGAAGCTACTGCGACGCAGGCAGGCGCAAAAATCGCTATCGCTTATAACGGCGCAAACGTCCGCAACGGTGGTACTGTGACGTGGAAGGCAGACAGCAAGCCGTATCCCCTGACCGTAACCGTGACGCAGGGCAATAAAACCCGCGTGTATACCGTAAATGTGACCAAGGGGGAATAACTCCCCCAGCCGAAACCGGCCTGATCGGCTCGGGGGAAATCGGTAAGGCAAAAGTCGGGCAGAAAGGGGGATAACGGTGGCATACTCTCCAACAGTATGGTCCGACGGTGATCTTATCACCGCGGAAAAAATGAACAAACTTGAGCAGGGGGTCCAGAATGAGCAGGCCGGGCCGCAGGGTCCGGCAGGCCCGGCGGCGGGATTTGGAACTCCGACCGCTACAGTAGATGCGAACACCGGCACACCAGAGGTGACTGTCACAGCGAGCGGACCGGATACAGTCAAGGTTTTCGCGTTTGCGTTTAAAAACCTGAAAGGGGCAAAAGGCGACACCGGAGCCGCAGGAGCCCAGGGACCAGCTGGAGCAACAGGACCAGCCGGAAAAGGCGTGAAGTCTATCGCGCTGACAACAACGAGCGGAGCCGTAACGGGTGGAACAGTGACGTTTGACGACGATTCAACCGCCTCTATCACTGTGACCGAAAGCGGGGCATAAAAATGACGCAGGCCGATCTTTTAACGCTTCTTCAAGCTGATTTGAATATCCTTTCCCCTGATGCGACGCGGCTTGCGCAGCTCCAGCACTTGATCGCCACAGCGATCCAGTTGATCGCGCGCGAGGGGGCAATGCTGCCGGAGCCTTACTCCGTGGAGGACGGCCATCTGATTGTGATGTATGCCGCCTACCTTTTCCGCAAGCGCGCGACCGAGGAACCGATGCCGCGCATGCTGCGGTGGGCGCTGAACAACCGGATTTTTGGAGAGAAGGCGAAGCAATGAATCTTGACTCCGGCGTGGCTATGATTTGGCGGGGAAGCAACACCTCCCCCGCCGGGTCTATGCCCGCATACCGCTATGAAAAACTGTGTGAAAGCTATTACGGGGATAAAACCGTAGGCGTCACCCGCTTTTGGACGGCGAAGGCGCAGAACGACCGGGCGGATCTGCTGATACAAATCCAGCGGAACAGCGGGATATCCGCAGCGACCGACCGGTGCCAGCTTTCCCCATACCTGGATTTGGATGCCGCGGGAATGTACAAAATCCTGCAGGTGCAGCAGGTAACGGATGAAAACGGACTGCCAATGACGGATTTAACCCTGCAGAGGATGGAGGCGCTGGATGATGGATGAGGTTGTGCAGCTGCTGCTGGGGCTCACAGACAAGGTTTACCATTTTGAAGCCCCGGAAAACGCGGTTCCCCCCTACATCGTGTGGCAGGAAATCGGGCAGGGGGAGATCTTATCCGGGGACGACAACCAGGATGCCTATGCCGCAGCCGGCACCATCGATATTTTCAGCCGGAACGAAAAAGAGCCGCTCGTCTCTTCCGTTTACCGGGCCCTGAACAGCGCTTACATTTCCTTTTTTAAAAAATCGGTGCAGTACGAGCAGGACACAAGGCTGATTCACACGGAATACGAGTTTGACGTACTGGGGGAGGACGGTGGAGAATGGCAAGTGTGAAGCTGCGCACGTCGGATGCGCTTATCCGGCAGTTGTCTCAAATCAGTGGAGAAGGAGCGGACGAGGCGGCGAAGCGGGCGATTTACGTGGGCGCCGGGTACATGGCGGAACGAATAAAAGAGAGCCTGCGTGGAGTTGTGTCTGAAAACGCCACCGGAGATCTGGAAAAATCCCTGGGCATTACCACCATCAAACTAAACAGAAGAGGGGACTGGGCGGCAAAAATCGGATTCCACGGCTATGACCGGAAGGGCACGTCCAATATCCTCAAAGCGCGAATTTTGGAATCTGGCAGCAGCAAGCAGCGAAAGCGGCCGTTTTTCAGCCCGGCAGTAAAGAAATACCGCAAAATTGCGGAGGAACGAATGAAAAACGAGGCTGAGATGACAATAGAAAAATACTTGGAGGGATGAGTAAATGGCATGGATTGGCGTAAGATACCCGCGCTTTTGCCCTTACACCGTACAGATCCAGGAGGACGGCTCTGAGCTGGAGGTGTTGGGCACCGGAAAAGTGATGGGCAAGGCCATGCGTATTAGCACCACTATCAGCGCCGACCCGGTAATCCAGTATGCGGACGACGGTCCCGCCGAGGTGGTGACGGAATTCAACAGCGGCACCATCACAAACGAAAACAACGACCTGATCGCCTCTGTGGAGGCAGAACTTCTGGGCCACACCCTGCAGGACGGGGAGATTATTGCTAAGGCCGACGATAACCCGCCATACTGCCGCGTGGGCTGGGTGGAATCCCGAATTTTGAACAACGTGCGCAGCTATGTGGGGCAGGTTTACATGCGGGTGAAATATTCCCCGCCCGGGAAGGATTTGCAGACGAAAGGGCAGAGCATCACCTTTACCGGGGCCACTCTCAACGGCACCATCATGCTGAACGCGGATCGGGAATACGAGCGGCACAAGGATTTCGCCACGCTGAACGAGGCCATCGCGTACATTGACAACCTGCTGAACATGGGCGGAGAAATCCCGGAACTAACCGTTACCACGGTGCCTGCCAACAATGCGACCGGGGTGGCTTTGGACGCCGATATCGTGGCAACTTTTTCCAATGTGATCGACCATGGGAGCGCGGCTCTGTTTAATGCCACCACTTATGAGCCTGTGGAGTTTTCCAGCAGCTTTGACGGCACAAAAAAGATCCTTACCGTTTCCCCGACGGAAAATCTTACCGCCTCCACCAAATACCTCTTTGTTTTAACCGGCGTGGTGGACGCGTACAACCAGGCGCTGGAAGATAAGGCGATCACCTTTACCACGGGCACGGGAGGTTGAACATGGCAAAAATTGAGCTGAAAGGGCGGGAATACCCCCTGCTTTTCGACATGAACTTGCAGGAAAAAATTCAGGAGCGCTACGGGGACGTGAGGAACATCACCGCCCAGGTGCTGCGGTACTCAGAAGCCCGCTGGCTGCTGGCGGAGGCTATCAGCGAAGGGTTTCGGTATGAGGAATATTTCGAGGGAGCACCCCACCGGGAAATCACCCCGGAGCAGGTGGGGATGATCACCTCCTTTTCCGATTTTTCCAGCGGGAAAATCGCTGGGGCTCTGCTGGACGCCCTGAACGAAAGCCTGGAGGACGGTAAAAAAAAATTGACTCTGGAGGATTTGGAACGAGCGGGTTTGAAAATCTTGCAGGAGACAGCACAAAAATCAACTTCCGCCGAATAAAGGCGCTTGCCATGCATTACCTGGGGTACAGCTGGAAAGAGTACGGCTTATCCCAAATGAAGGATGTTTTGGCAGAGCTAGAAGAAATTATCAATATTTTAAGTGGGAAGGGGGCGGAACAGCGTGCCGGGGAACCAGAATAGCAGCATAGGGCTTGATATTTCTGTGAAAGGGGAAAAGGAATTCAAAGCCTCGCTAAGTGAAATCAGTGCGGCGCTGCGGGTGAACAACGCCGAGCTGGAGCAGGTAAAAGCGGCCTACGATGGGAACGAAAATTCCGTTGATGCCCTCACCGCCAAATACGACGTGCTCGATCGCACCCTACTCACCCAGAAGGAACGCGTGGAGGCTTTGGAGGATTCCCTGGAAAAGACCGGAAAGCGGTATGGGGAAACCGATCAAAGAACCTTGCGTCTCAGAGAATCCCTGATCAAGGCCCAGACACAGATGACCAAGACAGAAAAAGAGCTGGAGGATGTGTCCGAGGCCTTAAAAAACACAGACCAGGAAACCGAAAAGCTGTCTCTTTCCCTGGACGATATCGCAAGCGCGGCAGGGATCGAACTCCCTCCCGCGCTTTCTTCGTTAACAGAAAAGCTGGACGGAGCCTCGGGGGCCTGCCTTGCGCTGGTGGGCGGCCTGGGCGCGGTGGTTACGGGGCTGGTAAGCGCCAGCATGTCCACCGCGCAGACGGCAAAAGACTTGCAGGTAATGTCGCAGACTACCGGCCTCACGGTGGAACAGCTGCAGGAATTATCCTACGCCAGCGCAGCCCTGGGCATAGAAGAGGACGAAGTCCAGGACAAAATGAAGGATTTGATCTCTGCCATGCGGGAGGCGCGGGACGGCTCTGAGGACGCGCAGCAGGCCTTTGAAAAGCTGGGCGTAAGCATTACCGACCGGAATGGGGAGCTGCGAAACGCCGGAGACGTGTTCTTCGATGTGGTGGATTCTCTGGGAAGAATCGAAAACGCCACCGAGCGGGATGCTCTGGCCATGCAGATTTTCGGCGAGGAAGCGCAGAAGCTGAACCCCATCATCGAGGCGGGAAGCGGCACAATCAACGCTCTGGCTCAGGAAGCGAACAATCTGGGGTATGTGATGGACGGCAATACGGTGGAAAGTTTTTCCGAGCTGGACACTGCTTTTGAAAAATTTCAAAAACAGGCTGACGCGGTAAAAAACTCTTTTGCGTCCGCACTCCTCCCCGTGCTGACCGCTCTTTTTAACGCGATTTCCAGCATTCCTGCTCCGGTGCTGCAAACGATGGTTGTTCTGGTGGGAATGGTTACCACTGTGCTGACAGTGGTAAAGGCTATAAAAGAAATGTCGTCTACAGTTTCGTCTGTCAAAAGCTTTTTTGATACCTTTGACAAATCCAGCTTGAAAACAACTGCCATCGTTTTAGGGGTTGTGGCAGCGCTGATCGCTTTGGCCGCCATCATCGCAGTAATCATCGGGAAAAGCGGGGAAATAGAATCAGCAATGAAATCCGTGAGTACGAGCGTAGGGAATATACAGAGTTCTGTTACGGATGTGCAGACTAACTACAGAAACGTTCCCCGATACGCCAGAGGAACCGGCTTTCACCCCGGAGGCCGGGCCGTAGTAGGCGAAGAAGGGCCTGAACTGGTAGATCTCCCCGCCGGCACGCGGGTGTACAGTGCCAATCAGACAAGCAGGCTGCTTTCCGGCGGGGAAACAAACAATTATTACATTACCATCGACGCGAAAAGCGTGAAGGAATTTAATGACGTGGTGCGGATTGCGCAAAACCAGAAGTCCAGCATCCGCCAGGGAACCGTGAGGGGGTGAGAATGTGGCAACGCTTAGAATCAACTGTGTGGATAGTATGGGGGATATAATTTGGTTTTGGGAAGGAACCGCATCCGCGCAAATATTAGAAAAAGTTTGCGGTGTAGATGATGACGCAACCCAGGTTTTTAACGGAATTCGCTATAACACAGGATACCACCAAAACTCTGCTGAATTTGTAGGTGGTACGTTTCGAAGTCCGGCTATTTTTATCTTTGAAAATCCAGATTTGGAGTTCTTGAATACAGCGAACGTAACATCTGCAAAGCTTTATATAAAATGCGCTACTGGAACTAGAGATGGAGGCAGAGGGATTGTTTTTCAAACTTTAACAGTAAGGCCGGAAATAAGAGCGGGGTATAGCCTGAATACACCTGTAGGAGAGCCGGATTATGTAGAACCGGCACACATAGCGCAACTGCAGGTTTATGAAAACGGAAGCAGATTTTACTCTGTAGATTCAGTCGAAAATGAAGAAACTATAGAAATTGATCTATCCAACGCAACAGATACAATAAAAAATCTCTCTGAAAAAGGGCTTAAAATCTCAGGACACGGATTATTCGACAGTTCTTTGTGGTACGGCATCATGGCTGCCTCCAATCTCCGACCTTACATCGAAATCGAATACGAGGTGCCGGACACCTCCCCGCGCGCTTCCCCCGTTTCTCCGGTTTCCACCATCGTGAACGGCGACCAGCCTGTCACCTTCACCTGGAACTATTCCCAGCCCAACAGTATGCCTCAGTCCCATTTCCAAATACAGCAGTACGTGGGCAGCGCGTGGCAGAACATTGTGGGGAAAACCGCCGGAAGCCAAACCTCGTACACCGCCCCGGCCAACACCTTCGCCGCGGGGCAGGGGCAATGGCGGATTAAGGTATGGTGCCAAAACGGCGCAATCGCTTCGGAGTGGAGCGATCCGGCTTACATCATTGTACAGATACAGCCCAAAGCGCCCACCATCACCAGCGCGGGCACTACCCCAAGCCCCACCTTTACCTGGCAGGCCGCCCAGCAGCAGGGGTATGAGATTAAGCTGGGCGACTATGCCACCGGCACGGTTTACGGCACGGAAAAAAGCTGGACGTACCCAGGTGTACTGCCGGACGGGAACATCACCTTTTCCATCCGCGCCCAAAATCAGCAGGGGGTATGGTCTCCCTGGTCTTCCACGGAAATCTATATATCTAACACCCCATCTGGTACACTTACCCTTTCTGCACAGGTGCGAGATAACGCAGTCACCCTGACCTGGGCAGGGAGTTTTTCTTCCTACCGGGTGTACCGGGACGGAGCGTGCATTGCGCAGGTGACGGGGCTGCAGTTTACCGATTACCTCTCCGCCGGGAAATGCACCTATCAGGTGTACGGCATGCTGCAGAACGGGAATTACACTCCCTCCACATCCATCACAGAGATTGTGCGCCCGAAATGTGCCGTAATCTCAGATATCGAAAACATTTCCTGGATCCCCCTTCGTCTGCGGAGCGGAAGCAGACCTTCTCGGTCCGACCAGATTACTCCGCAGGTTTCCCTCGTGCATTACCAGGGGCGCAGCCTTCCGGTGCCGTATATGCCGGGGTTTATGGACGTTTCCCACGCCTTCAATTTTACGCTGGACAGGCCGGAAACCTACAAGGCCCTGCAGGCGCTGGCGGGAAAGGTTGTGGTGCTGAAACACCGCCGCGAGCGCTTTATCGGCGTGCTGACCGGGATCTCTGCTGAGAAAACCAGAATGGCGGATGTGTCGTTCAGCATAACGGAAACAGATTACAAGGAGGGGCCGGAAAATGCCTAACATCACCTCCCGCTTCGTCATAGCTCGCAACGGCGTGGACTATTCTACCCTGCTCGCCGTAGACGGTGGAAACCCTACCATCCGCATGACCTCCACAGCAGAGGTGAAAATGGTGCTGGAGGGAACCTTCCTGCAGAATCCGCAGCTGAACCTGGTGCGGGATCGGTTAAAGCCCTTTTATTCCATCGACGGGGTGGAAAGCCAGATGGGGGAATTCCTCATCACAGACGCCGCCCTCAACACGGTGGATGGGGTGCGCAAGGAGCTGGAGATCACCGCCTACGACTTGACCTACCTTGCCAAACGGTCAAAAATCGAGGACAGGATTTTGATTCCCGCTGGTACGCTTTACACCGCTGCCATAGGCGCGCAGATTATCGCCTCCGGCATCACAAATTTTCTGCTGGAACCAAACGCGGCGGTCATCACGGAAAACCGGGAGGACTGGGATCCGGGGACAAGCCGCCTTGCCATCATCAATGACCTTTTGTCGGAAATCAATTACAACTCCCTCTGGATGGACAATTCCGGACTTATTCGCGGCACGCCTTACCGGCAGGCCACGGCGGAGAACATTACCATCGAGTATCGGAACGACGCGTTTAGCCTGCTTCTGCCGGAAGACAGCAGCACCACGGACGTTTTCGATCGTCCAAACGTTTTTATTGCGGTGGTGGAAAACCCGGAAAAATCCGCCAACATGCGCGCCGTGGCTGTAAACGACGATCCGAGCGTGGATTTTTCCACCGTAAACATCGGCCGCGTCGCTGAGTATGAAAAGCTGGACAATATCGCCTCTCAGGCAGAGCTGCAGGCCTATGTGAACAATAAAAAATTTAAATCCCTGTTAGCTACGCAGGAAATTACCTTTTCCACGGCAGCCAACCCGGCACACTCCGCTTTTGATGTGATAGGCCTTTACAAAGACGATTTAACGGGGATTTACGAGGAAACGGAATGGAGCATGTCCTTTCAGCCGGGAGAGGCCATGACACACCGGGCCAAAAAGGTGGTGTATATGCTTGGCTGAGATGATACAAAACGAGCAGGAGCTTGCTCAGGTTCTTCCGGCAGAGGTGCCGGAACAGTCCCTTGCCACCGTGACGGAGATCGCGGAGGACGGCATTGTGCTGGACATCGGAGAAAAGCACTACAAATGTAGCACCGGGATTGTTTTCAAGGTAGGAGACCGGGTAAAGCTGATTAAGGATTCCGGCACCTATTTGGTTGCCTTTCCTATCGGCGCGCCTATTGCCGGATTGCACGCTGCTACGGCGGACAGCGCAACCAGCGCGACCAATGCAACAAACGCAGAAAACGCGACCAACGCGACCAACGCGACCAATGCAACAAACGCGACAAATGCAGAAAACGCGGAAATCTCAGAGATGGCGAAGTCTATCCGATCCCCTATCAATTCTCAAAAGATCCAGTTTAACGTGAGTGGCGGGGTACTTAGCTATAGAGTTGGAAGCAGCTCTTGGGTTGCGCTGCAGAACGCTTGAAGGAAAGGATGCGAGTAAATGCAGATAGAAAGCAAGAAAAAGAAGCTTTGCCTGGAGCCTTTGCGCGGGATCATCACTCAAGGGGAAAAAATGGCGGACACAGTCATATTTCGCCTTCCGGCTACCTATGGGGCACTGATCCTTTCGGATCTATCCTGGCAAATCCGCGCCGCCAGCGAAAAAAACACGCTTGTTACCGCGGATCTTACGGCCTCTTCCGGAGGAGAGTTTTGCCTCGTGCAATGGGAGGTTTCCGCAGATTTTACTGCTGTTTCCGGAGCTCTCTCTCTCATGCTTGTAGGTACTGATTCCGAAGGAAACGTAGTGATCAAATTCCCCGGGGATGATCCAATCTGGATCCGGGATTCTGAGACGGGAGAATACGCCCCGCCTCCGGACGTGCTTGAGCAAGCCGTCATAGGGATTCAGCGGGCGCAAGCAGCTCTGGAAAGCGCACAGGAAAGCCTGGAGGATGCTGCCCAGGCGCTGCAAAACACAACGGCAAACTTCCGCATACGAGGCCACTATGATAGCCTTCCGGAGCTGCAGTCTGCCATCACAAATCCATCCGTGGGTGACGCATATGGCGTGGGGGATCCTACGGTAGTGTATGTATGGAATGGATCTGCCTGGGCACAGCTCCCCGGTGTGTTGGTTTCCCCTTCCTTGCCCATGTCCGTTGCCAACGGCGGCACTGGCGGCACCACCGTAACGGAAGCGCTTGCCAACCTCGGCGCGCAGGCAAGCAACAACCTTTTGGTAAATCCCCGCTTTAAGTACAACAGCCGGGATCAGCAGAGCTATACGGGGACGCTTTGGGGACTTGATGGATGGCACTGCTCAAACATAACGCAGTCAGGGAATACCCTCACATCTTCGGATAATTCCGCCAACATTCAGCAAACCATAAAGAATCAAAGTCAGGTTTATGGGAAAACCGTTACAGCCTCTATAAAACAAAATGGAGTGGAGGTAGTTTATGGCACCGGGCAAATCCCCTCTTCTCCATCTTCAACCGCAGAATATATCAATTTTTCCACAGGATTTGGGAATCTGGTGGTATGGTACAACTTTCAAGAAAAAAAACTCAAACTGTCCATTTTTGTGTCGTCCGGCAATTCCGTTACCATCGATGGGGTTAAGCTCGAACTTGGCTCCGTGTCCACCTTGCAGGCAGAGCTTGATAATCCTCCCCCGGAAGATGTGGAAAAACTCAAGCTTGATATGTACGATCTTGATCCGGGCCGCTGCGCTTATCTTCCGTGGCACAATGAAAACCTTCTCGATAACTGGTACTTCGTCGGCGGAGGCAGCCAGCAAGGCGGCGGGCAGTTCCCGATCAATCAGAGAGGGCAGACGAGCTATAGCGGAATGGGATATGGAATCGATAGATGGAGATTGGATCCTACTGACGGAGGAATATCTTGCACTCTTAATCCCGAATCTATTCGATTGAAGCAAACTGCTGCGGGGAATAGGGCGCAAAGCATAAATGAATCAATTGAATCCTCAGAAATACTAGAAAATAAAACATACACTTTTTCGATCTTGTGCAGCGGAGAAGGATTGTCTCAGTTGTTGTTTTTTGCGAATAATCAACCCCTCTTTTTAACACCATTTGTCAACACAGCGAAACCAACTTTGCACACTCTTACATTTACCACGCCACAAATAACTTCCGACACAGTGGCCCTTTATATTTATGCAGATACAAGCGGGAATCTGGGTTATACAGATATCATTGCCGCCAAACTTGAACTCGGCTATCTCTCCACCCTTGCCCGAAAAGATGAATCCGGGAACTGGGTGTTAAACGACCCGCCCCCGAACTTTCAGCAGGAGCTTGCAAAGTGCCAGCGGTATTACATAGCACTAAATGGGTCCGGTTGGATTGGTAGTGGACAAATTGACGCTGGAGGAGCAGGTGGGCAGTTCTTTATTCCTCTACCGGTAACAATGAGAAAAGTTGTTCCAACAATAGCTGGAAATTTTAGAGTTTACAATTCGAGTAATAATATCCAAGTCACAAATGTGGTTGCCACTGGAAGCTCTTCGAATGGAATAAATGGGGCATTTAATATTTCTGGATGGAATGACAGCTCTGGAGGTTCTGTATCTGTATGGCTAAATGCAAATGAGATTTTAGGTATTTCCGCTGATTTGTAAAAGGAGACCAACTATGGAAAATCTTTATGAAATCACACAGGAGCAGCCGGAGATCGAAATGCCGGAGCCGTATCACGTGTACGTGCAGACGGACGAGCAGGGGCGGATCATCGCCGTCAATTCCTCCGCGTTTGTTTCCGCTGAATGGGGCACAGAAATCGATTCCGGCCTTGGGGACAAGTACCATCACGCGCAGGGAAACTATTTCGCCGACGGGCTGTACACTTCCGACGGAATCCCGCGCTATAAGCTCGTGGACGGAGCAGCGCAGGAGCGCACGGAGGAAGAAATCGAAGCGGACAGAGCGGCGCTTCCCGCGCCCGTCGTTCCTCCCACCAACGAGGAACTCGAGCAGGAAAACAAGCTGCTCCGCGCGCAGATTCAGGCGGCCGTAGACCGGCAAGACTTTATCGAGGACTGCATTGCCGAAATGGCCATGCAGGTATACGCAGAATGATTTCCGCATTTGTGCGGTTTATCAGAAAAATAATTTTTTATTTTGAAAGGATGTTTGTAATGATGGCTATGTTTTTTGCACAGAGAGTGATCCTCGGGAAAAACACCTTTGCGGAAGTGCCGAAGGCTTTGAAAGCGGGCTGCGCGGAAGTGCTGCTCGAAAGCGGCCTGCCGGAGCTTGTCCCCGCTGAGTACGGCGGAACTGCCGCGGAGTAAGGGGGGGGACGCGCGGATGACTGATCAACGGTACATGGAGATCGTCAAGGCGTTGGCCTACGGGGAATCCCCGTCCCTCATCGCGGAATGCGAGGGCGTGACGGTGGCGGAGGTGGAGGCCATTGCCACGCAGGACGCGGACAAGGTTTCGGCGCGGCGCGCTGCGTTGAAGGAGGCGGGGTATCTGTGAAGGGCATTGACGTATCCAGCCATCAAGGCCTGATCGATTGGGCAAAGGTGAAAGCGGCCGGCATCGAATTTGCCATCGTGCGGGCAGGCTACGGCCAGTATTCCACGCAGGTGGATTCCAAAGCGCACCAGAATTTTTTTGGCGCGCTCGGCGCTGGGCTTCATGTGGGCGCGTACTGGTTTAGCTATGCCACCACGCCGGAAGAGGCAAAAGCAGAGGCTGATCTTTGCGCGGACACGATCGAAAAGTACAAAGGGCAGCTTGATTTCCCTGTGTACTTCGATTACGAGTACGACAGCGAGATCTACAGCAAGCAGAAAGGCATCATCCCAACGCAATCCCTGCGGGAATCCCTTGCAAAGGCTTTTTGTGAGGAAATCGAGGCAAGGGGCTGGCGCGCAGGCGTTTACACCAATCTGGATTATTTGCGAACCCGCTGGCGCATGGATGCCCTGAAATCGTGGGAAATCTGGCTTGCGGACTACACAAACGGCCCGGACCTTTCCTGCGGCATGCAGCAGACCGGCAGCACCGGAAAGATCAACGGCATTTCCGGCAACGTGGACACCGACACCGCTTTCACAGACTATCCCGCACTCATTCGTGAAAAGGGCTGGAACGGCTTCAAGGCAGAGGCCGCAGGCTGGACGAGTGACACGACGAACAGCACGGACAACCCCGTTGTTATCGCATCTGATGCCCATTACACGGTGAAGATCACCGGCGAGGACATCGGCCTTGTATGCGGTGAGAGTGGAGGAAAGCCCGTAGCCTTCCGCCTTGTGCGCTGCCGCCGGGAGAACAATGCCACGCTTTGGCACGTCGTCCCCGTCGGAGAGCCGGGGCAGGAAGCCGGTATCTATCCGGCGAAGGGCGGCGACCGCATTTTTGTGGCGCGCATCGAGAAGGCGGTGTAAGGATGGGAGACGCGATTACATGGCAGCAGCTCGCCGCCATTCTCGGCGGCTTTATTGCGGCGATGGGCATCCCTTCCGCCATAACCGGCCTGCTGTCCTACCGGGCGAAAAAGCGCATGGAAAAGCACGAAGCAGAGCAGGCTGAAAAGCAGGAGGCTCAGGAGCAGCTCCTGCTCCTGCTTGTGCAGATGTCGCGCAGCAGCATCGCCCTCAACGAAGCGACGGCCCACGCCATCCAGCGCGGCCACGCCAACGGCGATATGGAAGCGGCGCTCAAATACGCCGCCGATACAAAACACAAGCTCAAGGATTTTCTGGCAAAGCAGGGCATCCACGCTTTGCTGGATGAGTGAAAAGGAGGAACGCATAATGAAAATCAATTGGAAAGTACGGGCAAAGAATCCGGTGTTCTGGGCGAATCTCGCAGCGGCCATTGTTCTTCCCATTCTGGCCTATATGGGCCTTTCGTGGGAAGACATGACATCTTGGCAGGCGTTCGGGAATCTGTTCGCTCAGGCTGTTCAGAATCCTGTCATCGTTGTATCTGTTGTGGTTTCCATCTGGAATCTGATTAACGACCCCACAACGAAGGGGCTTTCTGATAGTGAAAAAGCCCTTACATACGAAAAACCTTCGGAATGAGGCGAAAGCATGGGGGATTGGAAGGTGTGGGCGCTTGTCCCGCTGAATGCCGTGCTGATTTCGATCAGCGCCAACAAGGCTTACGATTCCCTTACTCAAAAGAAATAGTTTTCACGCAGCGTGCGGGTTACATTCCGCACGCTGTTTTAATAACGGAAATGACGTCTTCCAGATGCTTGCCTCTGCCAAAGAAAGAGCCTTTTTCGAGGTCAAAGTACACGCTATCCATGCTTTCGATCCAGCGGCGTCCCTCGGCGTTGGAAATAGTCTCGCCGTTGAGCTTAACAACACTCAAGTTGCCGGTCTTGTAGTAGTGAAGCCACAGGCCGATCTTTTCCTGCAGGAAATCAAAATGGAAGTACACTCTTCTCTTGCCGTACTTTTCCCAAAGATTACCAATGGAAACCATCTTCGCAATCGTCCACGCGCGATGCAGGCATACCGCAAAAGCTTCTTTGCCAGCACGGAAAAGCTCCCATGCTTTTTTCATGATTTCGGATTTGTTGTACTTCGTCATTTTATTTTCCTCCTTGTCTTATCTCCTTGACTGTATCTATATTATAATACTTTAGAGTATTATTGTCAAGCGGTTTAGCGCACTTTTTTTCAGATTTTTCAAAAAAAATTTGCCCCGCTGTATATCAGCAGGGCAAGCTTTACGTTTTCTTGTATCTCCCAGAGGTCACGCGGCGATCCGGCCATTCCTCGCTTGAATCGATCAGCCAATCTCGGCCGATTTTTTGCACCGTTTGGAAAGCTCCTCTTTTTACCAGCTGCCGGGCATTCGCAGGGTCTTTCCCGTGCTGCCTGGCGTAGTCTGCAAGTGAAATCAGCATCCTCACAGCTCCCTCTCAGATGATTTCTACGCCCAGCTTTTCGGCGGCAGAATAAAGAACCTGCTCGAAAGTATCGCCGTCGGCGTTTTCCCATTCCTCGGACATGCCGGCCAGTTCGCACAGCTCTGCGCAAAGCTCCTCGTCCCACGTGTCTATGCTTCTGATCTTCTCCGCAATCTCAACCGCTTTTGTCATTTCAATCTCTCCTTTTCTTTATTTCCTTGACTGTATCTATATAATAATACTTTTAAGTATTATTGTCAAGAGGTTTTGCAAAACTTTTTCAAAAAATTTTTTGACTACTTTTTGACTACTACGCATCGTAACAAACAGGATAAAACAGGCGACAAAGCGGCGCAAGGGCAAGCGGACCATTGTGTTTTTCTGCCACCCATACAGCGCCTTT
>ERZ1643251.1873-NODE-1873-length-22698-cov-25.975798_pt1 | contig 22698 bp, 20 predicted proteins | sample MGYA00579261_ERZ1643251 | MGnify/ENA primary metagenome ERZ1643251 (study PRJEB29033, sample SAMEA4952267) | chicken gut metagenome | biome: Broiler Chicken; feature: Gastrointestinal Tract; material: Caecum | place: Ireland | collected 2018 | study: Broiler... | reverse complement strand
CACAGAAGTCGCGGATGGCGGCAGCGGGCACGCCGCGGTTGCGGAGCCCCGCCAAGGTAGGCATGCGGGGGTCGTCCCAGCCGTGCACGGAGCCCTCTTCGACGAGCTTTTTCAAATACCGCTTGCTCATGACGAGGTTGGTGATGTTGAGACGGGCAAATTCGATCTGCCTCGGCTTGGGCGCAAACCCCAAATTGATGCCCACCCAATCATAGAGGGGGCGGTGATCTTCGAATTCGAGGGTGCAGAGGGAGTGCGTCACGCCCTGCAAATAGTCGCAGATGGGGTGCGCGTAGTCGTACATGGGATAGATGCACCACTTGTCGCCCGTGCGGTGATGGGCAACGTGCAGGATGCGGTAGATGACGGGGTCGCGCAGGTTGAGGTTGGGCGACGCCATGTCGATCTTGGCACGCAGGCACTTTTCGCCGTCCGCGTACTTGCCCTCCCGCATCTCGCGGAAGAGGCGCAGGTTTTCCTCGATCGTGCGGTCCCTGAAAGGGCTCTCCTGCCCGGGCTCGGTGAGCGTGCCGCGGGTATTCTTGATCTCCTCGGCGGAGAGGTCGCACACGAACGCCTTGCCGTCCAGGATGAGCTGTTCCGCATACTCGTAGATGGTATCGAAGAAATCGGAAGCGTAGCACTCCCTCGCCCACTCATAGCCCAGCCAATGAATGTCCGCGCGGATGGCATCCACGAATTCCGTCTTTTCCTTGCTGGGGTTGGTGTCGTCGAAGAAGAGGTTGCACTTGCCGCCGTATTTGAGCGCCGTGCCGAAGTTGACGAACATGCTCTTGGCATGCCCGATGTGCAGATATCCGTTGGGTTCGGGGGGGAAGCGCGTCTGCACCGCCGAAACTTTCCCCTCCGCAAGGTCGCTCTCCACGATCTGTTCGATGAAGTTAGTCGCTTCTGCCATATCCTGCTCCTGATGGCGTGCGGGCAGCAGAGCGCCGCACGGTGTTTTCTCGCCCTATTATACCACAGAATACTCAAATTGGGTACTCTTTCCACCCGCTTTTGCAAAATTTATGCAGAACGGGCTTGCTCTTTGCGCGGGAGGAGGCGCAATTTTCCCCGCTTCCCCATTTCACGGGCGTGAAACGATTGACAAATCGCGCCTAAAAATACTATACTACCCTTTGGAAAACAACGCGGCAAGCGCCGCATTTCGGAGTATGATATGGCAAAGAAAACAGTCACGATGGACAAGCTCGTCGCCCTCTGCAAGAACAGGGGCATCATCTTCCCCGGCAGCGAGATCTACGGCGGCATGGGCAATACCTGGGACTACGGCCCCGTGGGCGTAGAGATCAAGAACAACATCAAGCGCGCCTGGTGGAAGCGCTTCGTGCAGGAGAGCGACAACTCCTTCGGCGTGGATGCCGCCATCCTCATGAACAGCCGCGTATGGGAAGCGAGCGGGCACACCACCTCTTTCTCCGACCCCAAGATGGACTGCAAGGAGTGCAAGAGCCGTCACCGCGCCGATAACCTCATCGAGGCGCACTCCAAGGGCAAAGTCAACCCCGACCTCATGACCAACGAGGAGATGGAGCAGTACATTCAGGAACACCACGTCTGCTGCCCCGTCTGCGGCAAGTTCAACTGGACGAACATCCGCACCTTCAACCTCATGTTCGAGACCTCCCGCGGCGTCACCGACGAGAGCCAGAACAAAATTTATCTCCGCCCCGAAACGGCGCAGGGCGAATTCGTCAACTTCCTCAACGTGCAGCGCACCACGCGCGCCAAAGTGCCCTTCGGCATCGCGCAGGTGGGCAAGGCGTTCCGCAACGAGATCACCCCCGGCAACTTCATCTTCCGCACCATCGAGTTCGAGCAGATGGAGCACCAGTGGTTCTGCAAAGAGGGTACGGACGCCGAATATTACGCCGAATTCAAAGAGAAGGCATGGCAGTTCCTTTTGGACCTCGGCTTCAACGCAGAACACCTCCGCTTCAAGGATCACGACAAGCTCGCCCACTATGCAAGAGCGGCGTGCGACATCCAGTACGACTTCCCGATGGGCTGGTCGGAGCTCAACGGCATCCACAACCGCACCGACTACGACCTTTCCCGCCACCAGGAATATTCGGGCAAGAGCCTCACTTACGTCGACCCCGTCTCGGGCGAGAAGTACATCCCCTACGTCATCGAATACTCCATCGGCGCAGACCGTTTGATGCTCGCAGTCCTTTCCGAAGCGTATGACGAAGAGACGCTCGAAGGCGGCGACGTGCGCGTCGTGATGCACTTCCACCCCGCCATCGCGGCGTACAAAGCGGCAGTCCTGCCCCTTCAGAAGAACCTCGCGCCCAAGGCGAAAGAAATTTTAACTCAACTCAAAAAGCACTTCCCCGTCGCCTACGACGAGGCGGGTTCCATCGGCAAGCGCTACCGCCGTCAGGACGAGATCGGCACCCCTTACTGCATCACGATCGACTTCGACACGCTGGAAAACGACACCGTCACCGTCCGCGACCGCGACTCCATGGAGCAGGTGCGCCTCAATATCAACGAACTCGTCGGTTTCCTGAGAGAGAAGTGCGCCTTCTAAACATTCACGCATTTCTTTTGTTTCGCAAAACAAATGCCGTGAAAGAAGGAGGATATCGTTATTCCCTCGCCTCCCTCTTGGAGGGAGGTGCCGAACAAATGTGAGGCGGAAGGAGTCACTTCATTTATCGTTCACGCATTTCCTTTGCAAACGACCCCAAAGATCAAGAGCCGAGGCGCCTCGGCTCTTTTTTTGTCGCAAAGCCCCCTTTCTCACCGATTTGTCATATTGTTTTGCCCATTTGTCATAGAAATATATGATAAATCTTGCCGCCAACCGTTGACAAACGCGAGAAAAACGCCTATACTGTAAGGGAACGGCGGCCGCCATCCTTTTGCTCCCTACTCACCCCGCGGCCAAAACGGAGGACTCATGCAGCCCATCGACATCATCCTGATCTTATACGGCGCGGCGGCGCTTTTTGCCGCGTTTTTATATATCCCCAAGCTCGTGCAGTTTTTGCACTGCTTTTTCCCGCCCGCAAAGCGGTATACCCGCGAAAAGCGGCGCATCGCGCTCCTCATCCCCGCCCGCGACGAGAGCCGCGTCATCGGCGATCTCTTCGATTCCATCCTGCGGCAGACGTATGACCGCGTAAACTTCGACGTCAACGTCATCGTGAAGCGCGCGGACGACCCCACCGTGGAGATGGCGAAAAAGCTCGGGTTCTCCGTCTTTGTCGTGCCCGAACAGACGTGCAAGGGCGCCGCGCTCGACGGATTCTTCCAAAGCATCGGGAAGGAGCATTGGCAGGACTGCGCCGCCTACTGCATCGTGGACGCGGACGCCGTGCTCGCCCCCGACTATGTGGAACAGCTCAACAACGCACTCGATATGGACGCGCACATCTATCTTTCCCGCAAGCGCATCAAAAACTATTTGGGCGACAAAAAGAGCCGCAGCATCTTCTGCAACTGCTCGGCGCTCAACTATCCCCTTCTCGACGACATGGGGAATTACTACCGCATGAAGAAGGGCGTGCCCCTCAACATGTGCGGACAGGGCATGATGGTGCGCGCGGATGCCATCCAAAAGATCGGCGGCTGGCCGTACCGCTCCCTCACCGAAGACTACGAAATGAAGATGGACAGCTTCTTAAAAGATTTCAAGTCCGTCTGTTACCCGTATGCCGTCATCTATACGGAAGAGGCCGTAAAGCACGGCGAAGCCTGGCAGCGCCGCCTGCGCTGGGTGATGGGCTTCACGCAGTGCGACCACAAGTATAAAAAGAGCGTGCAAAGGGCGATGCGCGAAAAGAAATACCCCTTCTTCGCGTGGTACGATACCTTCTTCGGCATCGTGCCGCCCGTCATCTTCATCGTGGCGACCATGCTCGCCTCGCTTGCGGGGCTTGTGCTCACCATCGTCTACGCTTCGATGGGGAGCCTGCTCTGGGTGAAGGCGCTCCTGCTCCTTATGCTGATGCCGCCCCTTCTCATGTATCTTCTCGACCTTTTATACAACGCCCTGACGATGTATATCTACCGCGACGCCTACGCCGTCCTCTCCAGAGGCGAGAAGGCGGCGACCCTCCTCTTTTCTCCCCTCTTCATGTTCGAATACTTCCCCGTCTTCCTGCACGCGCACCTCTACCTTTTGACGGGAAAGCAGCTCGGATGGGCGCACACGGCGCGGCTCACCTATAAAAAGGGCGCCGCCGCCGAAAGAGCGGAGCAGTTCTACCGCACCGCCAAGAAGTTCTTCATCAAGCGCAAAAAAGAGACGCGCCCCGAAGAGGACAACACCGTCAAAGAATAAAAATAAGAGCCGAGTCCCCTCGGCTCTTTTCTTTTACACCGAAATAAAAGGCGTAACGCCCCGCGCCTATCTCTCGGCAAGCACCCGACGCACAAAGGAGAGCGCCATGCCCTCGACGCGGTGCATGCCCGCCTCCGAAAAGCCGTGCCCTTCGCCCGCGAACACTTCGAGCTCGGCGCATTGATACTTCTTTGCCGCCTTTTCGCTGTACGAGAGGGCAACGATCTTATCTTCATCGCCGTGCAGAATGAGCACGGGGCCTTTGTAAGAATACCACAGGGGCGAAAGCGCGCACGCCTCTTGAAAATACCCCTTCCCCAACGTCATGCCCCACAGTTCGAGCGTTTCGGGGATCTCCTGCCCGCAGAAGCGCCGCCGCCAGTCGTCGGGGATGCAGAAGGCGGGATAGAGCAGCATGAGCCCCGCGATGTCTTCCCCATGTTTTTCCGCCACGAGTGCCGACACAAAGCCGCCCTGGCTGCCGCCGAAGAGGAAGAGCGCTTCCGCCCCCGCCATCTTCTGCGCCTCGCCCATGACGGCGACGAGGTCTTCCTGCTCCGTCGAGAGCGTCATGTCCGTCGTCAGAAAGCCGCTTTCATCGCGCGTGCTGCCGCCCGAGAAGGTGAAAATGACCGCCCCGATACCGTTTTTTGCGAGAAATTCGGCAAAGGGCGCAAAATCGCGCGCCTCGCCGTTGTAGCCGTGCGCAAACACGACCACGGGGAACCGCCCGCATGCGGGGAAATATTTGACGCCCGAAGTCGTCCTCCCGTCATGCGCCACCGTAAAATCCTGCGTCGTCATATGGTTAACGATAACCTCCTTGCAACCGTAGGCTTGGAAAGCAGTCGCGGCCTCGTCGCAGCAAGGCGCCGTAGTCTGCGGCGCACTTCGTTTCCCGCATGACCCGTTGCGCCTGCCGCTCCTCTTCCCACAAATCTTTTGCTTACGCAAAATCTTTGCGGGAGCCCTGTTTGCCCGCGCAAACGGCAAGGGAGCTTACTAAGACGTAAGTGACCGCCGCCGTGCGTAAGGGCGACAAAGTATTCGGCCGATGAATGCTTTTCAAAGCTTTCTTCTGTCGGGTAAATATTCCAGCCCCACCCCGTACGCCTCTTCGTAACACCTCTTCCACGCTGCTTCCGCGCCCGCTTTCAACGCCTTCATCTTCTCCTTGCGAGAGAGCGCTTCATCGGCATAGACGGCGGGCAGAATGTGGATGACGAGCCGCCGCATATGCCCGAACTTATCCTTTTTGAAGGTAAAAAAGACGGGCAGCACGGGGACATTGCTCTTGACGGCGTAGTAAAAGGCGCCCTCCTTCATGGGGCGGGGCTTTTGATAGTTGACCCACATCGCCTGCTCCGCATAGAAATTGACGATCTTGCCCGCTTTTAAGAGGCGGTCGACTTCGCGGTTGAAATTGCGCATGGCGGCAAGGTTATTGCTCAAAGGCAGCATGCCGCCGCGGCGGATGAACGCGCCCCCGAGCCCCTTTTTGTTGTTTTCGGGGCCCATCGTGTGGAAGGAACGGAAATACCCCACCGCCTGCCGCACGAAGAGGGTATCGAGAAAGGCGATGTGATTGGAGACGCACACCGAGCCGCTTTTTTCGAGCGCTTTCAAATTTTCTTTGCCCACCACCTTGCAGCCGTAGGCGACCTTCAAGAGAAGGGGCGCGAGCGCCGCCATCCCGAAGCGCAGCAAACAGGTGCCGATGCGGCGGTCCTTGCCCGTGTAGTCAAAGTTCTCATCGGGGTCTTCCCAATTGCTGCCGAAGGGGATATAATCGAAATCGAAGCGGCGGTAGCCTTCGAGCGTCCGCTGGATGCCCTCCCGCTTTTCAAGCTTGCTGCGTTTTGCCTTCATACCCTTCCCCGAACGCGCGGGCAATGCCCGCGTTTTCTTCCATTATATCCCATGCGGCGCGCAAAGTCAATCGGACGGGGAAATTTGTCATAAAAATATATGACTTTTTTCGCCCTTTCAAAGGGGTGCGGCGGGCGCTTGCCTTTTGGGGAAAAGTGGAGTATAATTGCGGTATGAGCGATCTTCACACCCATTCCGCCTTTTCGGCAGACGGCGTCTCTCCCCTCAAAGAGATGGCAGCCCGTGCGCACGAAAAGGGCATTCAATACTTCGGCGTTTCCGAACACTTCGACTTTGATTATGCCGCCTGCGGCATTTGGATGGACGGCGGCCCCATGCCCCTCACCGACGAAGAGGGCTATTTTTCCGCCGCCCGCGCCCTGCAAAAGGAGTACGAAAGCAAAGGGATGCGCCTTCTTGTGGGCGGGGAATACGGCTTCTGCCCCGACAAAAGCTGCTGCGAGCGCTATCTTGCCCTCACCGAGCGCAAAAAGCCCGACTTTATCATCAACAGCGTGCACACGATAGACGGCGCGGACTGCTATTTCCCCGAATACTTCGAAAATAAGAGCCGAGAACAGGCATACGGACAATATCTGGAACGCGTCCGCGAGAGCCTCGACGCGCCCTACCCCTACGACATCGTGGCGCACATCGGCTATGTGGGGAGAAAGGCGCCCTATCCCGATCGGATGCTGCGCTACGACGACTTCCCCGCCCTCTTCGACGACATCCTGAAAACCATCATCCAAAAAGGGAAAATCCTTGAAGTCAATTCCTCGACGCGGGGCATCGGCGCGCCCTTTTTGCCCGACACGGGCGTGCTCGCCCGCTACTTCGAGCTGGGCGGAAGGCGCCTTTCCTTCGGTTCGGACGCGCACGATATAAGCCGCATCGCCGAAGGACGGAAAACAGCCGTCGCCGCGCTCAAAGCGCTGGGCTTTGCCGCGCTCACCATCCCCGACTGCGGGGAATATAAGGAAATTTTATTATAAGAAGCGCCGCGCCCGCCCCTTGCAAGGGGCGGGCGCGGCGCTATAAAAACGCTTTCAGTTATGTTACAAGCCCTTTTTCAAAGAGCAGGTCGGAAAGCTTCCCGAGCTCTGTGGGCGAGAGCGTCTCCCCCCGCGCGCCTTCGGGGACGGCGGCTTGTGCCAAGATCTCCTTCGCCGCCTCGCGCGAAAGGCGAAATACGGCGATGAGGTTGTTTTCGAGCGTCTTCCTGCGGCTCAAAAAGGCGGCGCGCACCGCCTCGCGGAATGCCTTTTCACTTTTCACTTCAAATCCGCCCGCCGTAAAGTCGGCATGCACGACGGCGGAATCGACGTTGGGACGGGGCGTAAAGAGGGTGCGCGGCACTTTGCGCGTGATGCGGCACTCCCCCCTTCGGGCGATGGCGGCAGTCACCGCGCCGTAGTCCTCCGTCCCCTCCGCAGCGCAGAAGCGGCGGGCGACTTCTTCCTGCACCATCACGGTGAAGGAGAGGCAGTTTGCCCCTTCCTCGACAAAGCGCATGACGATGGGCGTCGTCACATAGTAGGGAAGGTTTGCAACGACGCGGTACTTCCCGAGCTCGCTTTCGAGCGCGGGAAGAGAACACTTGGCAAAGTCCTGAAAGCGCACTTCGGTGTTCTCGCAGCCCGAGAGCGTCTCGGAAAGGACGGGCTGTAAACTCCTGTCGATCTCAAAGGAGACGACGCGCTTTGCTTTTTCGGAAAGGGCGCGCGTGAGCGCCCCCGCGCCCGTGCCGATCTCGAGGACGGTGGTGTCTTTATCGACGCCCGCATCCGAGACGATGGCGCGGAGCAGGTTGGTATCGGTGAGGAAGTTCTGCCCGAACTGTTTTTTGAAGGAGAAGCCGTGCTTTTGGAGCACGGAGCGGAGATCATCCATATTTTTCCTCGCATGACGGGCGAATTTCTGCCCATGCTGTGATCGCAGGGAGGACCTGCCTTACCAAAGAACAAGAGGGGCGGAAGGATCGCGCAAATACGGTCTTTCCGCCCCTCCGACGTTATTTTTCATCGATCGTTTCTTGTCGGTTCAAGAAATGATCTTCGAGTTATCCGTTGTTTATCATCTCCCGCACATACAGCGGGATGCCCTCGCGGTCGGCAAGCTCTTTGCACTTTTCAACGCACTCCTTCCCGATGCAATCGACGACGGAAAAGCGGCAGCAAACGCCGCTCTTTTTGCAGTCGCGGGCAAAGAAGAGCACGCTGTCGAAGGCGACGTCGCGGTAGACGGGGCGGCAGAGGCGGTCGTACATCATCTTATCGGGCGCGTTCAGCGAGATATTGACAAGGTCGATGACGCCCGCGAGCTGCGGCGTAATATCCCGCCCGTGGATGAGGTTGCCGTGGCCGTTGGTATTTAAGCGCGTCTTCCCGCCCCGCCGCTTAACGTGCGAGGCGATACAGAGCATCGTATCGAGGCGGTAGGTAGGTTCGCCGTAGCCGCAGAAGACGATCTCCTCGTACTGCGCGGGATCGCCGATCTCCTTCACGACGTCCTCGACGGAGGGCTCGCTGTCCAGCCAAAGCGAATAGCCCTCGTACTGCGCGCTCTGATCGCGCACGCAGAAGGTGCAGCGGTTGGAACAGCGGTTGGTGAGGTTGATATACAGATTGTTTCCGATTTGGTAAGTAAAAGTATTCATCTTATGTCTTGGCGCAGGTCAGCTTTCCGCAAGTTTATGAAAGAGCGTCTCCGCATTGCGGCGGACGACCGCTTTGATGCGCTCCTCGTCCGCACCCCGCACCTCGGCGAGCCGCCTCACAATGACGGGGATGTTGGCGGGCGAATTTTTCTCCCCGCGGAAGGGGGAAAGATAGGGCGAGTCCGTCTCGGTGAGAAGGCGCTCTTCGGGGCAGGCAGCGGCGCTTTCCACAACGCGGCGGCCGTTCTTGAAGCACACCGTGCCGCCGAAGGAAAAGTACGCGCCGAGGGCGGCAAATTCCCCCATCATCTCCTTCCCGTGCGAGTAGCAGTGCATCAGAAAGCCGTGTTTGAGAAGGGAGGCGTGCTCTTTTAAGAGGGCGAGCATATCCGCCGCGCAGTCGCGCGAGTGGAGCTGCACGGGCAAAGAGAGGCTGTCGGCAAGCTCGAGCTGCGCCAAAAACGCCGCCTTCTGCGCCTCTTTGTCGGTATTTTCGTAGTGATAGTCGAGCCCGATCTCCCCCACCCCCACGCACTTGGGATGGCGGGCGAGCGCTTCTATCTCTTTGAGCCGATCGCAGGATAAGTTTTCAAGCTCCGAAGGATGCACGCCCGCCGTAAAGTAAGCGCCCTCATGGCTTTCGGCAAATTCTTTATGCCAAGCGGAGTGGACGACGGTATCCCCCGCCAAAATGACGGTCGAAACGCCCGCCGCACGGATGCGCTCCCATTCCTCGGGGAAGGAATACCCCTCGCCCGCAAAGTGCGCGTGAACGTCGATCATCTGATCTTCGCCCCGCTCTCCATGCTCTTTTCGGGGGAGAGGAGGGAAAGATTGCCCTCGCTGTCCTCGGCGCAGAGGATCATGCCCTCCGACTTGACGCCGCAGAGCTTGACGGGCTTCAAGTTGGTGACGAGCACCACCTTCTTCCCCACCATCTCTTCGGGGGTGTAGTATTTTGCGATGCCCGAAACGACGGAGCGTACTTCGTCGCCGACTTTCACCGTCTCGTGCAGCAGTTTTTCCGATTTTTTCACCTTCTCGCAGGCGATGACTTCGCCCACGCGCAGCTCCACCTTCGCAAAGTCGTCGATGGTGATCTCGGGCAGCTTCTCATCTTCGTCAGCCGCCGCAGCAGGAGCCCCCGTCTCGCCCTTAGCGGGTATGGTTTGGTCGGCAGGTGCGGTCCGATCCCCCGAACCGTTTTCAGCTGCCTCACCGGCAGGTGCGGGCGGATTTTCGCGCTCGTATTCCTCGCGCTGCGCCTTTTGGATGGCGTCCACCTTGGGCGCAACTTCCTTCCAATCAAAGCGCGCAAACAGGGGCTCGTCCGCCTCTGCGATATGATTTCCGCTCGGGTACGCCCCGAAGCAGCCGCACTCTTCCAGCGTCTTTAGGGGCGCGTTGAGGTAAGAGGCGATCTTTTTCGCCGTCTCGGGCAGGAAGGCAGCGAGCAGGCTCGCGCCCGTCAGAATACTCTCGGTGAGGTTGTAAAGGACGGTCGCAAGGCGATCCTTCTTCGTCTCGTCCTTGCCGAGCGCCCAGGGCATCGTCTCGTCGATGTACTTATTGGCGCGGCGGAAGATGAGGAAGAGCTCGTTGAGGGCGTCGGCGATGCGGAAGTCCTCCATGCACGCCTCCACCTTCTCTCTCGCGCCCGTGACGACGCTTTTAAGCTCCTCGTCGACGGGCTCCGAAACGCCCGCGTCGCGCACGACGCCGTCAAAGTATTTGCGCGTCATGGCGAGGGTGCGGCGCACGAGGTTGCCCAATGTGTTGGCAAGGTCGGAATTGACGCGCTCGGTCACGAGCTCCCAGGTGATGGTGCCGTCGCCTTCGTAGGGCATCTCGTGGAGCACGAAGTAGCGCACGGCGTCCACGCCGAACACGGAAGCAAGGTCGTCCGCATAGATGACGTTGCCGCGGGACTTGCTCATCTTCTCGCCGCCCTGCAAGAGCCAGGGGTGGGCAAAGACGTGGTCGGGCAGGGGCTCGCCGAGCGCCATCAGAAAGATGGGCCAGTAGATGGTATGGAAGCGGGCGATGTCCTTGCCGATGACGTGCAGTTTTTCGGCATTGCGCCAAAATTCGTCGTAGAGGGGCGCGCTGCCGTCGGGGTCGTAGCCGAGCCCCGTGATATAGTTGGTGAGGGCGTCCAGCCACACATAGACGACGTGGCGGCTGTCAAAATCGACGGGGATGCCCCACTTGAACGTAGAGCGCGAGACGCACAGATCCTGTAAGCCCTTCTTCAAAAAGTTGTTCATCATCTCGTTCTTGCGGGAGACGGGGCGGATGAAATCGGGGTGCGATTCGATGTGATGAATGAGCGCGTCCGCGTACTTTCCCATCTTGAAGAAGTACGCCTCTTCTTTGGCGCGTTTGACTTCGCGGCCGCAGTCGGGGCATTTGCCGTCTATAAGCTGGCTCTCCGTCCAGAAGCTCTCGCACGGGGTGCAGTACCAGCCCTCGTACTCGCCCTTGTAGATATCGCCCTGCTCATAGAACTTCTTGAAGATCTTCTGCACCGTCCTGACGTGGCCCGGATCGGTGGTGCGGATGAACTTGTCGTAAGAAGTGCCGACGCTGTCCCAAATGGAGCGGATGACGCCCGCGACGTTGTCGACGTATGCCTGCGGGGTGACGCCCGCCTTTTCCGCCTTCTCTTCGATCTTCTGGCCGTGCTCGTCCGTGCCCGTCTGGAAGCGGACGTTGTAGCCCTGCATGCGCTTGAAGCGGACGATGGCGTCCGTCAGAATGGCTTCGTAAGTGTTGCCGATGTGCGGCTTGCCCGAAGTATAGGCGATCGCCGTCGTTACATAATAATTGCCCTTCATATCGTCTCTCCTTGGCGCGGCCGAACGCCCGACCGCCGGGATGCGCCCGCAGACCCCGCGAGCGTAACTTTTTTGCCCTTATTATACACGCTTTTTAAAAAAATGTAAACTTATTTTACGCCGCGCGCCCGCAGAAGCGGGCGCGCGGCAGAGGGAGCCCCTTGCCTCCTCGTCGCCTCGTCGCCGCAAGGCGCGTAATGCGGGGGATGTCTACCGTCATCCCCGCGCCATTTACGCCTGCGTCTCCTCTTCCCAAAAAATCTTTTGCTTCGCAAAATGTTTTTTGGGAACCCTATCCTATGAGCCTCTCCTGTGTAAGGGGCGAGCAAATGCTTTCTTGCAAAGAGCCCGGTGGGCTTTTTGCCATTTGCGAGCTTGGAAACGGCACATGGAGCGTGTCGTTTCCTGACCGAGCGCGGTCTCTACCGCGCGAGACGGTGGCTTGCCAAAGGCAAGACGGAGGGGTTGTTAAACCCGACACCGTGACGGAGGGAGTAACAGAGCTCCCGCAAACCGTTTCACCTTTGCTCCCACTCTTCCCGCAAAATGGCGCGGTGGACAAGATCGCACCGCTCACCCGTCGCGGTGAGCTTCCACGCCTTCCGCGCGGTCCCCTCATACACAAACCCGCACTTTTCCTGCACCCTGCCCGAGCCGACGTTCTCCTTCGCATGGCGCGCCTCGAGGCGGTAGAGCCCGCACTCTCCAAAGAGATAGTCCCTGACACAGGCGAGCGCTTCCGTCATGATGCCCTGCCCCCAGAAGCGGCGGCAAAGGCAGTAGCCGAGGTCGGCGCAGTCCGTGCGCTTGTCGAGGCTCACCACCGAAATATCGCCGATGACCTCGCCTTCCTTCACGATCGCCCAATGAAAGACATCGGGCTTTTTCGCTTCCTCTTCCCACGCGGCAAGGAGCGCCCGCGTAAAAGCGATATCTTCGTGCGGCGTCCATGTGAGGTACTTGGTGACGGCGGGGTCCGTCATCCAATTTTGATAGCACACCTCTGCGTCACCCGCGCGGAAGGGGCGAAGCGTGAGCCGCTCCGTTTTCAAAACTTTGCTGCCGAGTTCTTTCATTTGACACCTCCCAAACAAAAAGCCCGCCGGTTGACCCGACGGGCTGGATTTTTCAAAAAACGCGCGCGCCAAGTCATCGTATTTCCAAAAAGAATACGACCATCATGGGCATAACGTTGACAAAATTCGCGTTCATGCTCTCAGTATAGCACTTCTCCGCCCCTCCGTCAAGGAATGTATATTATATTTAGTAAGAAAACCCTCTGCTCTTTCGCACTGCATCCCTTTGCTTCCACGTCACTGCGAAGCTCTATTCCCTTGCCTCCCGCACTCTCTTCCCACAAATCTTTTGCTTCGCATGATCTTTGCGGGAGCCCAATATAAGAGGGAGATGCCGCGCGCCCGCGGAAGCGGGCGCGCGGCAAAAGGAGTCACCCCATCCCAAGCATAACCTGTCCCGAAGCGGCATAGAGTAGAGGGATGAACGAGGTGTTTGCGGCGATGTTTTTTGCGTCGCTTCTGAGTTTTCTCATCTTCGATCCCGAGGGGTTCCTGCCCGCCCTCCTTGCGGGCGGGGAAAAGGCGGTGTCGCTCTCCCTCTCGCTCGCCGCCGCCTACTGCGTGTGGCTGGGCTTTTTCGGCGTGATGGAACAGAGCGGGCTCACCGCTCTCTTTGCGCGCGCCGTACGCCCTGCCGCCCGCAGGCTCTTCCGCTCGGACGACGAAAAGGCGCTCTCCGCCGCCTGCTGCTCGGTCTCCGCCAATCTTTTAAGCCTCCCCGGCGCGCCCACGCCCCTCGGCATCGAGGCGACCCGCCGTTTCCTTGAAGGGGGCAACCCGTTCGGCGCGCACATGCTCTTCGTGCTCAACGCGGCGGGCGTGCAGCTGTTCAGCACCACCGCCCTTTCCTTCCGCCTTGCGGCGGGGTCTGCTTCTCCCGCGGATATCGTCCTCCCCACCTTCCTTGCAACACTTGCCTCGGCTGCGTTCGCCGTGTGTCTTCTCTTTTTCACCGCCCCGAACCGCCGCAAAAAGCGCCACCCGCGCCCGCTGCGCCCCCGCGCCCGCCGATGAGCGCCCTTTTATTTCCCCTGCTCTTTTTGGGGGTGTTCGCCTTTGCGCTTTTCAAAAAGGTCAGGCTTTTCGACGCCTTTTCGGGCGGCGTCAAGGGAGCGCTACCCCTGCTCGCCTCGCTCTTCCCTTCGCTCGCCGCCGTGCTCATTTTGAGCGAACTCTTCTCGCAAAGCGGGCTCTCGGAACTCCTCGCCCGTCTGCTTTCTCCCGCGTTGAACTTTTTCGGCATCCCGAAAGAGCTCGCGCCCCTTCTGCTTGTCAAGCCCTTTTCGGGAAGCGGCTCGATGGCGTTTTTGCACGAGATCATCTTAAAATACGGCGCGGACAGCTATCTTGCGCGCTGCGCCTGCGTCGTGTACGGCTCGAGCGAGACCTGCTTCTATCTCTCCGCCCTCTATTTTGCGGGCGCGAAGAAAGTATCCCCCCTGCCCGTCCTCGCGGCGCTTGCGGGAAACTTTCTTGCGGCGGTCTTGGGCTGCCTCTTTTGCCGAATTTTGTAGCAAAAAGGGGACGGATGGGGCAATTTGTCAGATTTTTGCAAAAAAGCGTGCATGTTTGCGCATAAAATTTTCGGGAAATGTTGCAAAACACAAAAAAATAATTTTTGGAAATTTTTCGCGGAATTGGTTTTACTTTTTGGGAAAATGTTCTATAATAGAGGCACAAAGTCGATGAGGACATCGGCGATGCAAAACAAAGCTCATAATTTTCCCCCTTATCATATAGGAAATGCCCCGAGGCGCAAGCTTCGGGGTGTTTCCTTTTTTGCTTCACGAATTTCTTTTGCGGGAGAGCCCTATATAGTAAAGAGGCGCGGCGCGCCCGCAAAAGCGGGCGCGCCGCGCCGAATATCGTCTTATCAAAGTTCCGCCCCTTCGGCGCGTTCCGCCGCGTTCTCCCTCTGCTCCTCGGGCGAGCCGCGCTCGATAAAGACGAGGATGACGGAATACAGCAGCCCGGGGCCGAAGTTGAAGAAGTGGCAGTCGACGGTGCTCGTCAAAATGAGGGCGAGCACGATGAAGGCAAGGAAGATATTCTCCCTCGTCCGCCGCCTCCACAAAAGCCGCACCGTCTGGAACCGATGAAAGGCATACGCCAGAAGCGCCACAATGCCGCCCGACGCCATCAGCTGCAAATAGGTGTCGTGATAGCGCGGTGGCAGGAAGGAATCGGAGGGAAGCTGCCCCCAGCGGAACGCTTCGCACTCGTAAAAGCCCACGCCGAAGAGAGGATGCCCCGCAAACTGTTTGAGCCCGCTCTCCCAAATGCCGTCGCGGCCGTTGCTGTCGAAGCGGAGCATGGACGAAAACAGCTGCATGAACTTTTCAAAGAACACCGCAACGGCGATCATTGCCAAAAGGATGAGCGCGCCCGCCACGATGAGGTGGTAGAGCCGTTCGCGCCCGCGGCTCTTGACGATGACATAGGCATAGCTCGCCAAAAAGACGATGCCGCCGAAGAGGATGGAACCGCGGCTCTGCGTGAGCACGACGCCCGCAAGCGTCAGGCAGCCCAAAAGCGTATACTGCCAGCCGTTTTTGCGCGTTGATGCAAAGTAAAAGCTCGCGGGGATGCACATCGCGATAATGCAGCCGATGTTGTTATACATGCCCCAGCCCGTCGTGAGCTTGCCCCTGTCCACCCCCTCGGGCGTCACCACGCCGGGAAGGAAGTAGAGGCGCACCGTCTCCAACATGATGCCGAAGCCGAGGAGCAGAAAAAGGCGCAGAAGATAGTCCTTCTCCGCGCGGCGGAAATCGACGGTGTAATAGAAGAAATAGTAGAGCGCGCAGAGGGAGGCGATCTCCACCAAGCCGAAGAGCGCCGTCTTTGCCGAATAGAAGGGGCTGAACAGCCCGCCGAGGACGTAAGAGACGCCGAGCGCCAAAAAGCCGAAGGAGAGCGCTGGGCAGCCCCTGCGCTCCGCCCGCGTCGGAGAAAAGACGAGGGAATGCACGAGGCGCGCCGCGATCGCAAGCACGGCGACGACAAGGATGACGATGAACTGCACCTGAAACGCCTTATCGTAAAACGCCGACTCCCCGACGTGCGTCGCGGGGTTGTTTTCGGGCGAGATGGTCATGTAGGAGCAAAGGAATACGGGCACGAGGGGCAGCGTGTCCTCGGCAAAGAGGAGCGCCAAAAGCCCCAACAGCAGATAGAGATAGAAGACGGGAAGTTCTAAGGCGAACACATTGCTCGCCACCATCAAGAAGACGACGACGGCCTGATACCACACCGAGCGGAAAAAGCGCTGCAAAGTTTGGATGAACTTGTTATCCCCCAGCGCGGGGCAGCTTTCGTAGATCATATCTCTCCCTCGGCGCAAAACGCCGTCTGCACTTGATTATAGTACACTTCGCCCATACTGTCAAGTGTTTGGCAGCGCCCGCCCCCAAATAGGCACGCCGCGCCGAACGGGCGATCCCGCCTTACAGCGCCGCCTCAGAGGTCGAGCGTTTCGCGGTAGAGCTCGCTCTTTGAAACGCCCCTGTCCTCCGCCGCCTTTTTCAACGCCTCTTTCTTCGTGAGGCCCTCGTCCATATACGCCTTGACGTGTTCGCGCACGGAGAGCGCATTCAAAGGGCTTTCGCCGCTCGCCCCTTCGACGACGAGCACATACTCCCCCCGCTTTTCGCCCGCAAGCCCTTGGGAGAGCGGGAAGGGCGTCGCTTCTTCGTAGAGTTTGGTGATCTCGCGGACGGCGCAGGCGTTCCGCTCGCCGAACACTTCGAACATCGCCGCAATGTCGCGGTCGACATCCTGCGGGGCGCTGTGAAAGAGGAGCGTCTCGCGGGCGTTTTGGAAGCGTTCCAGAAGACGGCGGCGTTCGCCCGCCTTGTCGGGCAAAAAGCCCACAAAGGTGAAGCGGGAGGCATCCAGCGCCGAGAGAACGAGCGCCGAGAGCGCCGCGTTCGCCCCGGGGAGCACGGTATAAGGCACCCCCGCCGCGCGCAGATCGCGGCAGACGGTATTGCCGGGGTCGGAGACGACGGGCATGCCCGCGTCCGAGACGATGCAGACGCGCTTCCCCTCCCCGTGCAGGGCAACGATCTCCTCCGCCGCCGCATGCTCGTTGAACTTATGGCAGGCGCGGAGGGGCTTTTTGATGTCGTACGCGGAGAGCAGCTTGACGGTGTGCCGCGTGTCCTCGCAGAAGATGACGTCCGCCGCGCGCAGTTCTTCGAGGGCGCGCAGGGTGATGTCCTTCAAATTTCCGATGGGCGTTGCCACAAATGCGATCATATCTCCTCCCCGGCGGCCGTTTGGAAGGCTCCTTCCCCGTCCGCCGCGCGTTGTTTGGTTTCTTTCGCGGCTTCCGAGCCCGCCGCGCCGCTTTCTTTTTGTGCGCCCGCGCCCTTCTCCGCGCCCATCCTGCCCGCCGCCGCGGTGTTATAAAGGGTGGGCAGCACTTCGAGCCCGCTCTTTGCGCCCTTTTTCGCCATCACGAGGGCGAGATAGGGCTTCGCGCCCTCTTTGCCCGAGACGAGCTGCAATTTCTTGGGCTCCAATCCTGCCGCGTGGAGGGTGCAGAAGAGCTCGGAAAGGCGGTCGGCGCGATGCACGAGGGCGAACCTTCCGCCGAACTTCAAGCACCGCGCGGCAGAAGCGACGAGCTCTTCCAGGGGCAAAGTAAGCTCCTTGCGGCAGACCGCTTTCTTGGGGTCGGCGTTTTCAAACCCGCCCTTTTCGTAAGGGGGATTGCACAAAATGAGCGAAAACGCCTCGATATAGCGGGGCGGGATGTCCTGCACGGCGATGTTTTCCACCGTAAAGAGGTCATAAAGCCCGTTGAGCTCCACCGTGCGGCGGGCAAGTTCCGCCATCTCGTTTTGCAATTCAAAGAGGGTGACGTGCTCAATGCCCGTATTCTCGGCAAAGAAATGCAGCCCGACGATGCCGCACCCTGCGCAGAAATCGGCGACCTGCTCCCCCGCCCTCGCCTTGACAAAGCGCGCCAAAAGCACCGAGTCCGACGTGAAGCGGTAGAGCCCGGTGTCCTGCACGATGCGGTAATTTCCGATAAGAAGCGGTTCGATGATCTGCATGATAACATTCACGAATTTCTTTTGCTTCGCAAAACAAATTCCGTGAGAATTTTTCGCGAAAATCTTTTTCCTTCGGAAAAATCTTTCCGCGAGTTTAAGCGCAAGTATGCGCAAATTGAGTGCGCGGGCGCAGGGAAACCCTGCTTGCGCCATGATTTGAAAAGCGGTAATTCCCTCGGCTCCTTCCCTAAGGGAGTCGCCTCATTTTCGCAGGTTCTCTTCCGATAGCGGCAGTTCTCTCTACCGCGCGAGAAGCTGCCGAGCACGACGAGACGGAAGGAGTCATAGGGCTCCCGCGCAGATGCGAAGCAGATGCGTGGGAAGAAGGAGTCATAGGGCTCCCGCGCAGATGCGAAGCAGATGCGTGGGAAGAAGGAGTTTGCCCTCCCGCAAAAATCGCATGGAGACTTTTTCGGGAAGATAAAAGAAAGAGGCGCTTCTTAGCGCGCCTCTTCCCTTTTGTGCAACTTTTATTCTGCCGTGATAGCGCCGGTAGGGCAGCCATCCTCGCAAGCGCCGCAGTCGATGCAGACATCGGGATCGACGACATACGTCGAATCGCCGGGAGCGATCGCATTCACGGGGCAAGCATCGGCGCAGGCGCCGCAGGAGACGCAGGCGTCGGAGATCTTGTGAGCCATCTTGATTACCTCCCTTCTAAATCTTAGTGCTATTATACCACACAACGGGCGGTTCGTAAAGGGCTTTCGAAGAAAAACTTTGCCTTATTCCAAGGAAATCTCTTCCTCCGCCTCTTCCTTTTCCTCTTTTTCGGGCTTTTCCGCCGCGCGTTTGAATTCGAGGTCGGAAACGGAGAAGTCGCGGTAAATGAGCGCCCCGTCCTTTTCGATCTTGACGCGCGCGATCATTTTGAGCATATTGACGGAAACGACGCTGCCCCTGCCTTCGGGCGTGCCCACGCTGCCGCCGAGTTTGGGCACCTGCTTGCTCGCCGCCGCATAGTAAGCGTTTTCGTAGGCAAGGCAGCACATCAGCCTTCCGCACAGGCCGCTTATTTTGGTGGGGTTCAGCGAAAGCCCCTGATTTTTCGCCATGCGGATGCCCACCTTCTGGAAGTCGGGCATGCAGCTCGCACAGCACACCTCCCTGCCGCAGGGGGCGATGCCGCCCAAGATGCGCGTTTCGTCCCGAACGCCCACCTGCCTCAGCTCGATGCGCATGCGGAAGACGGACGCAAGGTCTTTGACGAGCTCGCGGAAATCTACCCTGCCTTCTGCCGAAAAGTAAAAGATGACCTTGCTGCCGTCGAAGGCGAATTCGCAGCCGATGAGCTTCATCGAAAGCCCGCGCGCCGCGATCTTTTCTTTGCAGAGGCGGATGGCTTCGGGCTTTCTCGCATCGTTTTTCGCCATCGTTTCGAGGTCGTGCGCGTTCGCAAGGCGGACGACGGACTTTAACGGCGCCGCAAGTTCTTCCACTTCGCGCTCGCCCTCAAGCACGGTCGCATATTCGAGGCCGTGCGACGTATCGACGATGACCCCCTGCCCCTGTTCGAGCTTCATGTCTCCCGCGCTGAAATAATAGGGCTTACAGCTGTTCCTGAATTTTACGACGACAACTTTTGCCATCTCTTCTCTTCCTCCTTCATGGAAAGGGCGAGGGCATACAGCGTCTGCCCGAGCCCCGCATTGAAATTGACGCGCCTCTGCGCCTCCCGCACGCCCTCGAGCGCCGAGAGGATGACTCCCGTAGGATAGCGCTCTGCAAGCGCGCGCGCCCTTTCGTCGGTGCGGCTCGCAAAGCGCTCCTGCCCCGTCTTTAAGAGCAGCATGTCGCGCAGGAGCAGCTCAAGCGCCGCAAAAAAGGCGTCTTTATCCAACTTGTCCGCCCTGCGGCAGAACGCCTCGGGCGCATCGCTGAGCAAAAATTCTTCGGCGAGGCGGAAGCTCTCTCCCCCGCCTGCAAGCAGCCGCTCCGCCTGCGAGAGGATGCCCCCGCTCGCAGCCGCCGCCCGTTCCAAGCCCTGCTCCGCAGGGTACATCCTATAAAGCGCCTTTAAGATGCTCTCCTCCGCAAAGGGGGGCTCTCGGAATTTCTCTGTCCGCGAGAGGACGGTGGGCAGCACGGCGTGTTCCTGCGCCGCCCCCAGAAGAAAGCTCACCCCCTCGGGCGGCTCTTCGAGGACTTTTAAAAGCTTATTCTGCACGAGCGCGCCCGCCGTATGGAAGGCGTCCAGAACAAACAGCTTTTTCTCCCCTTCCACGGGGCGCAGCAGGCTCTCTTCGAGGATGCGCGCCGCGTCGTCCACGGTGAGCTTTGCCCCCTCCTGCGGAAAGAAGAGGCAGTCCGAATAGCTCTCCTTTTCGATGAGCAGGGCGGTGCGGGACCCCTCTTCCGCCGAAAAGAACGCCTTGGCGCACTCTTTGAGCAGCGCCCTTAAGTGCGCCGCGTCGGGAAAGAGGATGAGGACGGCATGCGGCTGCCGCCCCGCACGGGCGTCCGCCGCGATACGGCGATAGCCGAGTGTTTCATGCAAGAGCTCTTTCATGCGTCCTCCTCGAAAACGAGAATGTTCCCCTCTCTGAGCCCGAAGGTGCTATTTGCCGCCGCAAGGCGCTCTATCGCCGCCCGCGAAATGCGCTCGCCCTTCAAAATGAGGGGCACGCAGGGCGGGAAGAGCCCGCACTCGGCGGCGCACAGCCTGCCCTCCGCCTCGTCAAGGGGCACCCATTCGGTGCGCTCCCCCGCCTTCCCCGCCTCGGGCGCGGGGATACGGACTTCCCCGCGCGGGAGCTTCTTCAAAAGGCGTTCAAGGCGCTTGAGCTCCCTCAGCTTGGTGCAGGGGGAAAGATAAAACATGAGAAAATTCCCGTCGTTGAATTCGGGGAAGACGCCGCGCGCTTCCAAAAACGCCTCTGCGCGGGCGCACTCCGGACCGAACGGGACGAGGAGCTTTGTCCAGTCGGCGTTGTCTTCGGCGCGAAGTTCGCGCTTCAGGGCGTTCGCCGCCTTCTCAAGCGGGAAGTTCCTCGGATATTTGTAGGCGTATTCGACGCTCGCCAGAATGGGATAGGAAGGCGACGTCGTGCGGCAGCGGACGACGGAGGAAGCGAGCTTTTCCGCCCAGAACTTATCCCCCGCAAACACCGCCGCGCCCTGCGTCATGGCGGGCAGCGACTTGTGCGCGCCGTCCACCCACATCTGGGCGAAGTTGCCCGCGTAATCTTCCGTGCCGTGCAGGTGCGCGCCGTGCGCGCCGTCGAGAAGCAGCGGTTTCTTCTGCTCTCTGCACAGCCGCGCCGCCTCTTTTAGGGGCGGGAAATTGCCGTAATAGTCGGGCGACGTCAGAAGGAGCGCCTCCGCCCCTTCGAGCGCCGCTTTGATCGCCTCCAAAGAAGGCTGGCGGGGATAGGGCGTGCGGGAAGAGGCGATCTCCACCCCCTCAAGCCCCAGGAGATAGCACCCGTCCTTGACGGACTTGTGCGAAAACGCAGGGTAGGCGACGCGGGTGATGCCCGCCTCGCGCAGGGCGAGCAGCATCGCATGCACGCCCGACGTGCTCCCGTCCGTCAGAAGGAAGGCGCGCTCCGCCCCCGCGATGCGCGCAACGTCCTCTTCCGCGCGCGCGATGACGCCGCGGGGCGAAAGCAGGTTATCCGAATAGGGAAGTTCGGTGATATCCGCCCCCGCGCGCTTGTGCCCGGGGGTGTGAAAGGAGATGTGCGGCCTTTTCTGAGCGCGCAGCATCTCCCCGATATGACAATATGGGATATGCCCCCTCACGCGCCGTACTCCTCGTAGAGATAGCGCAGGAAGGAGATGGTCTCAAACCGCAGATCGCTCTCCAGGCGGTCGGGATTTTTGAAGATGATGAGGCAGATGTCCTCGCCGGAGCGCACATACTGCTCGTTCCCCTCGCTGTCCGTCCGCGTTTCGTTGTGATAGACGAGCTTATGAAGGGAAGGCAGCGCGCCGATGTTGACGGCATAGGTGCCGCTCGTCTCCTCTCCCTCGTCATCTAAAAGGGTGACTTCGGTGTGCTCGAAGACGCCGCTTCCGAAACACGTCTCGGTGACGAAGATGTAGTCCTCGCGCAGCTTTTCAAGGCGCGCCTTCTCGTCCTCGATGCCCTGCTTCTTCTGCGAAGCAAGATGGTAGCGGTTGTCCTCCTCGTTGCGGGCAAGGAAGCACGCTTCCGCCTCTTCCTCGTTGAGGGCGCCCGTTTTCCAGTCTTCGCCGAAAAAGCGCACCAGGTATTCCTCGCAGTCTGCAAGGAACTCCACCGTATCATAGGCAAAGTTGTCCGTCATCGACGAGAACAGCAGATCGAGCGTCGAAACGAGCTCCGTCTCCTCAGGGTCTTTGTCGGGCGAGATATAGTCGGAAGCGAGCATCACCGTGCCCAGCCCCGCCATGCGGCGGGAGGAAAAGAGCGTCTCGCTGTACTGGTCGGACCCGAAGTTTTCGAACTCCACGGAAAGGACGTCGTAAGAGAGCGCGCCGCTCCCCAGAAGATCGTCGGCAAACGTCGAAGTATCTTCCCCGCTCAGAAGCGTCATGTCGGCATCGCCGCCCGAAACGGACTTCGTCGTCGAATAGGCGTAGACGATGAACTCCTGTTCGCTGCGGGCACGCGTCTTGATGGTCGTAAAGAAGACGATGAGCAGGAACACCACCGCGAGAATGGCGGCGATGATCTTGAGCCAATCGTAGGAAAACAGGTTGGCGAGCCTCGATTTTGTGATCCGTGCGTCCAAAGTTCCTCCCTGTGCGCGCAAAAAAGCGCGCCGCAAAAATTACTTCTTGGGCTTCATCGTGGGGAAGAGCAGCACGTCGCGGATGGACGCACTGTCCGTTAAAAGCATGACGAGGCGGTCGAGCCCGAAGCCGAGGCCGCCCGTCGGGGGCATGCCGC
>ERZ1643251.1870-NODE-1870-length-22737-cov-8.771890_pt1 | contig 22737 bp, 12 predicted proteins | sample MGYA00579261_ERZ1643251 | MGnify/ENA primary metagenome ERZ1643251 (study PRJEB29033, sample SAMEA4952267) | chicken gut metagenome | biome: Broiler Chicken; feature: Gastrointestinal Tract; material: Caecum | place: Ireland | collected 2018 | study: Broiler... | reverse complement strand
GACAATTTCCGCTATCTCGGAGAGTACTACCGCGGGATCAAAACTGTGATGACCATACATAACCTGAAATTCCAGGGCGTATGGGATACAAAGACAGTGAGAGGCATCACAGGCCTTCCGGAATACTATTTCGTTCCTGACAAGATGGAGGCGTATAAAGATGCAAATCTGCTGAAGGGCGGTATCGTCTATGCGGATAAGGTGACAACCGTGAGCCGCAGCTATGCGGACGAGATCAAGACGCCGTTCTACGGCGAAGGGCTGGACGGACTGATGTCTGCAAGAGCCAATGACCTGCGCGGGATCGTCAACGGTCTGGATTACACGGACTGGAACCCGGAGACTGACTGGAGGATCGCAAAGAACTTTAACATTGAGAATTTCAGGAAGAATAAACCGATCAATAAGACCTCACTCCAGGAAGAACTGGGGCTGAATGTAGACTCAAAGGTCATGCTGATCGGTATGGTGTCAAGGCTGACAGACCAGAAGGGATTTGACCTGGTAGACTATATCATGGATGAACTCTGCCAGGACGCAGTGCAGATTGTTGTACTCGGGACAGGTGATGTGAAATATGAAAATATGTTCCGCCATTTTGCATGGAAATACGGCGGAAGGGTATCAGCAAACATCTATTATTCGGATGAGCTATCGCACAGGATCTATGCATCCTGCGATGCCTTCCTGATGCCGTCCCTGTTCGAGCCATGCGGGCTGAGCCAGCTTATGAGCCTGAGGTACGGCACACTGCCGATCGTGAGGGAGACAGGCGGACTGAAAGATACTGTACAGCCGTACAATGAATACGAAAAGACCGGAACAGGATTCAGCTTCTGCAATTACAATGCACATGAGATGCTGAACACTGTCCGTTATGCCGAGAGGATCTATTACGACAGGAAGAGAGACTGGAATAAGATCGTGGAGCGCGCTATGAGCCAGGACTTCTCATGGAAGAATTCCGCAGGACAGTATGAGGAGCTCTACAGGGAAATGATCGGCGAATAAACGATACAACAGATGACAGGAGAATTTTTACCGGATGAAGATAATCGACAGACTGAGAGAAGACAGCATACACATTTCATTTGAAGTATTCCCGCCGAAGACGGATGAGGGATTTGACAAAGTGATCGCAGCGGTAGACGCCATGGCGGGATTGAACCCGGCGTTTATCAGCGTTACATACGGTGCGGGCGGCGGTACGAGCAAAAATACGGCAAAGATCGCTTCCCATATCAAAGATGACCTGCACCTGCTGAGCCTGGCGCATCTGACATGCGCCTCGTCAACAAAGGAAGAGGTGCGCAGGGTGATCGATGACTTAAAGGCGCACGGCATTGAGAATATCCTTGCCCTGCGCGGGGATATCCCGGCGGGGATGGCATTTCCCGATGCAGACCGCTTCCGCTATGCGAGCGAACTTGTTGAAGAGATCAGAAAGCATGGCGATTTCTGTATCGGCGCGGCATGTTATCCGGAAGGCCATGTGGAGAACGAACACAAGGAGGATGACATCCGCTATCTGAAACAGAAGGTGGACTGCGGAGTGGATTTCCTGACGACTCAGATGTTTTTTGACAATGATATCCACTATAATTTCCTCTACAGGATCAGAGAGGCAGGCATCACTGTCCCGGTGCTGCCGGGCATCATGCCGATCACCAGCGCCACGCAGATGAAACGGAGCCAGGAGCTTTCGGGCACAGTGTTCCCCAGAAGATTCCTGGCGATGCTGGACCGCTTCGGCGGTTCTCCGGCAGCGATGAAACAGGCGGGGATCGCGTATGCTACGGACCAGATCATTGACCTGCTCGCAAACGGGGTAAAGAATATCCATATTTATACAATGAATAAGCCGGATGTTGCAGCAGCGATCATGGGCAATCTGTCTGAGATCATAAAGGCTTAGGGAAACAATATGGAGAGACGGATAAAGGAAGCCGTCCGGTATCTGGGATATGGAAGAAATGCGGCAGATGAGAGGACTTTGGCGCTGATCGAGGACGCGTTCGCAGAATTAGGGCGGACAGCGGCGCCGAAGTCGGTCTGCCGTATTTTTGATGCAGCACAGACAGAGGACGGCAGGATCATAATAGGGAATATGGAAATCAGGAGCACCAGCCTGGGCAGGAATCTGAAAGGATGTACAAAAGCAGTACTCTTTGGGGCTACCCTTGGAGCGGGAGTGGACAGGCTGATCCGGCGCGTGTCCTTGACAGATATGGCGAGGGCTGTGATCCTCCAGGCATGTGCAGCGGCGCTCCTGGAAGAATACTGCGATGAAGAGCAGCTTAAGATCGGCGCGGAGCTGGAGAAAGAGGGACTCTATCTGCGCCCGAGGTTCAGTCCCGGATACGGGGACTTTGACATCCGATACCAGGAGCCGCTCATGCGGATGCTGGACTGCGCTAAGACGATCGGGCTGACTATGACGGACAGCTGTATGATGACGCCGACAAAATCAGTCACCGCGTTGATCGGTGCAAGCCCGGTAAAGGAGAGATGTCCCGTTCAGGGGTGCGAGGCATGCGGGAAGAAGGACTGCGAGTACAGACGATGAAAGATGACAGCAGAAAGGACAGATATATGCTCAGAGACAGACTTGGAAAGGAACTTTTATATTTTGACGGCGGGATGGGAACCCTGCTCCAGGAGAGAGGGCTTGCCCCCGGGGAACTGCCGGAGACCTGGAATGTGGAACACCCGGAAGTGATCAGGGAGATCCACAGGCGCTACATCGAGGCAGGGAGCGACATTGTACTCACAAACACATTTGGCGCGAATGCGCTGAAATTCCACGATGAGCGGCGTTCATTAAAAGAGATCGTGGAAGCGGCAGTGGGACATGTGAAAGAAGCGGTCCGGGAAGCGGGCGCCGGCAGAGAGATCTATACTGCCCTCGACGTGGGACCTACAGGAAAGCTTTTAAAACCCATGGGAGACCTGGATTTTGAGACAGCATACGAGGCGTTCAGGGAAGTGATGGTCATGGGGGAGCAGGCAGGAGCTGACCTGATCCATATCGAGACTATGAGCGATACTTACGAGCTGAAAGCAGCTGTGCTGGCGGCAAAAGAAAATACTTCGCTTCCGGTGTTTGCCACCGCTATTTTTGATGAACGGCGCAAGCTCCTTACCGGAGCGGATGTCTCCTCTGTTGTGGCCCTTCTGGAAGGTCTGCGGGTGGATGCCCTGGGGATCAACTGCGGTATGGGACCGGAGCAGATGCTCCCTGTGCTGGAGGAGATGCTCCGGTATTCTTCTCTGCCCGTGATCGTGAAGCCGAACGCAGGTCTTCCCCAGCAGAGGGATGGAAAGACATGTTATGATGTAATGCCGGAGAAATTTGCGGGGCTGATGCGACAGATCACAGAGATGGGCGCATCCGTGATCGGCGGGTGCTGCGGCACTACGCCGGAGCATATCCGTGCGATGAGAGAAGCCTGCCGGGGACAGCAGCCGCTGCCGGTCACAGAAAAAGAGTATACGGTCGTGTCATCTTACGGGAAAAGTGTATTCCTCGGGAATCAGCCCGGCGAGAAATGCGGATCTAAGATCATCGGGGAGAGGATCAACCCGACCGGGAAGAAGCGGTTTAAGCAGGCGCTCAAGGAGCATGACCTGGATTATATCCTGAGAGAAGCGATCACACAGCAGGACAACGGGGCGCACATCCTGGATGTGAATGTGGGGCTTCCGGATATCGACGAACCGGCATTGATGGAAGAGGCTGTGCAGGAGATCCAGAGCGTAGTCAATCTGCCTCTTCAGATTGATACTGTAGATACAGAGGCAATGGAACGGGCACTGCGTATTTATAACGGAAAAGCGATGGTCAATTCTGTCAGTGGGAAGCAGGAGTCCATGGACAGCGTATTTCCTCTGATCCGGAAATACGGCGGCGTGGTCATCGGGCTTACACTGGATGAAGGCGGGATACCGGCTGACGCGGAGGGACGCATCCGCATCGCTGAGAAGATCATAGCTGAGGCGGCGAAATACGGGATCAAAAAGAAAGATATCGTGATCGATGCCCTTGCCATGACGGTCAGCTCCGAGCCGGAGGGCGCGATAGTGACGCTCGAGACATTGCGCCGTCTGAGGGATGAAGTGAAGGTAAACACTGTGCTTGGAGTATCCAATATCTCCTTCGGTCTTCCGAGCCGCCCTGTCATCAATTCTGCTTTCTATACGATGGCAATGATGAACGGACTGAGCGCAGGGATCATCAACCCGTCCTCAGAGGATATGATGAAGGCATGGTATGCATATCATGCGCTGATGGCTCTGGATGAGAACTGCGGACGCTACATCGCCAGATACAGCGCTGCTTCCGCCGGGAATCCTGCGGCGGCAGCCGCACAGGGAACAGGGAACAGCGGGAATCCCGGCACTGCGGAACATGCGGCCGGGATGGGCCTGGCCGCTGCGATCGAAAAAGGCCTCAGGGATGACGCACATATGATCACCCAGCGTATGTCAGAGGAAAAGGCGCCTCTTGATATTATCAATGAAGAACTGATCCCTGCGCTCAACCGGGTGGGGGACGGGTTTGAAAACGGGACAGTGTTCCTGCCCCAGCTCCTCATGAGCGCGGAAGCGGCGAAGAGCGCGTTTGCGGTCCTGAAAGAAAAGATGGATAAAAGCGGAGAAGTCCAGGAGAAGAAAGGCACGATTGTTATTGCAACAGTAAAAGGAGATATCCATGATATCGGAAAGAATATCGTGAAAGTGCTTTTGGAAAATTACAGTTTTGACGTGATCGACCTGGGGAAGGACGTGCCGCCGGAAAAGATCGTGGACACAGTCCTGGAACACCAGGCGCCGCTCGTGGGGCTGAGTGCTCTGATGACGACCACCGTGGTCAGTATGGAAGAGACGATCCGCCAGCTCAGGGAAAAAGCGCCGGGATGCCGCGTGATGGTCGGCGGCGCAGTGCTCAACCAGGAATATGCGGACATGATCGGAGCGGATTTCTACGGGAAGGACGCGATGCAGTCTGTCCATTATGCCCAGGAAGTGTTCGGCATCTGATCACAGGACAGAGTTTCCTGAAAATGTATAAATATGCAGTATATGATCCCCTGTATTGTTCTGAAAATAATACAGGGGATTGTTAAAAATATATCTGGGAAATTTGCCGTATACATGGTATCATTAAGGGCAGGAAAGGCATGCGTCATGGCATGTGCTTTAACAAAGAGGAAGATTGTTGTTAGGAGGGAATATTTTGAGGTACGCAGACGCAAATGTGATCAAGATCAAACATGATGTCCTGGAGGCAGTGGCAAGACTGGCTTTTGCCGGGGAGCTGGAAGAGAGGAAGGATGAGATCCCGCTGAAGCTTATCCCGGGACCGACAGCACAGTTCCGCTGCTGTATCTACAAGGAAAGAGAGATCATCAGACAGAGGGTGCGCCTCGCGGAAGGAAAAGCGCCGGGCATCACGGATGACGGAAATGTGATCCAGGTCATAAGTTCAGCGTGTGAGGACTGTCCGATCTCCAGTTACATCGTGACAGAGAACTGCCAGAACTGTATCGGAAAGGCATGTATCAACGCATGTAAATTCGGGGCGATCGAGCCGGGACGCACCCGCACGCACATCGATCCGGCAAAATGTAAAGAGTGTGGGAAATGTGCGGAAGCCTGTCCGTACAATGCCATCGCATATCTGAAAAGACCGTGTAAATTCAGCTGCCCGGTCGATGCGATCTCTTATGACGAGTACGGCATCTCCGTGATCGATGAGGAGAAATGTATCCGCTGCGGGAAATGTATCCACAGCTGTCCGTTCGGTGCGATCGGTTCAAAGACATGGATCGTGGACGTGATCAAAGCGCTCAAATCCAACAAGAAAGTGTACGCAATGCTGGCTCCTGCCACAGAAGGGCAGTTCGGCGAGGAGATCACTATGGCAAGCTGGAGAAAGGCAATGCTTGAGCTTGGATTTACAGAGTTTGTAGAAGTAGGGCTCGGCGGAGACCTGACAGCGAAATATGAGGCGGAAGAGTGGAGAGAGGCTCACGAGGAAGGAAAGAAGAAGGTAACATCCTGCTGTCCGGCATTTGTAAACATGGTGCGCAGGCACTTCCCTGAACTGAGCGACGCGGTCTCCACGACGGTTTCCCCGATGTGCGCGGTATCCCGTCTGATCAAGGCGAAGGATCCGGATGCTGTGACTGTATTTATCGGACCGTGCCTTGCAAAGAAATCTGAGGTGGTGGACCAGAAGATCGAGGGCAATGCAGACTATGTGCTGACTTACAGCGAGGTACGCGCTATGATGCGTGCGAAGGATGTGGCGCTGGAGCCGGTGGAGGATACATACCAGGAGGCGTCTGTATTTGGAAAGCGTTTCGGAAATTCCGGCGGCGTGGCAGCGGCTGTGCAGGAGAGCCTGAAAGAATCCGGCAATGATATCGATGTGAAGGTATATAAAGCGAACGGCGCGGCAGAATGTAAGAAGGCCCTTCTCCTTATGAAGGTGGGAAGGCTGCCGGAAGACTTTATCGAGGGCATGGCATGTGAAGGAGGATGCGTTGGAGGACCAAGCTCCTTTAAGGATCAGATGCTGGCGAGAAAATCAAGAGACGCTCTCATCAAAAAAGCAGATGACAGAGGGATTTATTCCAACCTGAGCAATTATGACGAGGAGTCCTTCTCCATGCACAGATAAGAAATATAAGGAAGACAGATAAGGAAGAATTATGGGCACCAGCCGGGAGATGACCGGGCGGACGGAAAAGACAGAGCAGATCAGGAGGAGCAGAACGATATGGAGTTAAATATGAGAGGATTACACACAACGGTGAGGGCAATCCGCAGGAGAGTTTTTACGGAAGTGGCAAAGCTGGGATTTAAGGCAGATGCGGATACGCTTCTTGACGATATGGAATCTATCCCTTACGAGATCGTGAATGATGATACGGAAAAGTACCGTGAGAGCACATACCGTTCACGGGCGATCGTGAGGGAAAGGCTCCGCCTTGCAATGGGGCTTTCCCTGCGCCCGGAGAACAAGCCGGTCCATCTTACCGCGGGAGTGGAGGCAAGCAATATTTCGGAGAAATATTATGAGCCGCCGCTGATGCAGGTGATCCCTTCCGCATGCGAGAGCTGCGAGGAAAATAAATACGAGGTGAGCAATGTCTGTAAAGGGTGTCTCGCGCATCCGTGCCAGGAGGTCTGCCCGAAGGGCGCGATCTCCATGGTGAACGGACGCTCATTCATCGATCAGGACAAGTGTATCAAGTGCGGAAGATGTAAGTCAGTCTGTCCGTATGACGCCATCGCAAAGAAAGAAAGACCGTGCCAGAAGGCGTGCGGCGTAAATGCCATTGTATCAGACAAATACGGGCGTGCGTTTATCGATAATGATAAATGCGTCTCCTGCGGGATGTGCATGGTGAGCTGCCCGTTCGGCGCGATCTCAGATAAATCGCAGATCTTCCAGCTCGCGAGGGCTCTGTCGGAAGGCGAGGAGGTTGTTGCGGAGATCGCTCCTGCATTTGTCGGCCAGTTCGGAGACAACATCACTCCGAGGAATATCAAGGCAGCCCTGAGGGAATTAGGCTTCTCCGAGGTCTACGAAGTGGCGCTGGGGGCGGACATCGGGGCAATCGCTGAGGCTCATCACTATGTGGACAAGGTGGTGACAGGGGAGCTTCCGTTCCTGCTCACATCCTGCTGTCCGTCCTGGGCGGTCCTGGCTAAAAAATATTTCCCGGATGTGATCGATGAGATCTCTCAGGAGCTGACGCCGATGGTGGCGACGGCAAGGACGATCAAACAGGAGCATCCGAACGCAAAGGTTGTATTTATCGGGCCGTGCGCGTCAAAGAAGCTGGAGGCATCCCGAAGGTCTGTCCGGAGTGACGTGGACTTTGTCGTGACCTTTGAGGAAATGCAGGCAATGTTCGATGCAAAGGGCATTGATCTTACGAAATATGAAGCAGAGTCATCGTTCCATGACGCGACAGGGGCCGGGCGCGGCTACGGCTGCGCAGGAGGCGTGGCTGAGGCGATCGAGAAATGTATCAATGCATATTATCCGGATGTGCAGGTCAATATCGAGCATGCGGAAGGCCTGGCAGAGTGCAAGAAGATCCTTGCTCTCGCAAAGGCCGGAAGGATGAACGGCTGCCTGATCGAGGGCATGGGCTGTCCGGGCGGATGTATCGCCGGCGCGGGCACAAATATCCCTGTGGCAAAGGCGAAGAAAAACCTTGCGACATTTGTAAAGAATTCCAGCAAGCCGATCCCGCCGAAGGAGCTTGAGGAGATCGAGCTGAAATAGAGGTGGCTGAAACAGACGGATGAGATATCCGATGCTGATAAAAATAATGTCATGTTCCGGCTTTGTGGGATAATTTCGGGCGGGCGCTCTTTTCAGGGCGCCCGCTTTACAAATATATCCTGCTGTGATATATTATAAAACAGGCTTTTTGGAGCGAAAGAGGAGGATTATAGCAATGCAGCCATATGGAGTAAACCAGCTTAGAAAAATGTTTCTTGAGTTCTTTGAGAGTAAGGGGCACCTTGCACTGAAGAGCTTTTCCCTGGTGCCGCACAATGACAAGAGCCTTCTGCTCATCAATTCAGGAATGGCGCCGTTAAAACCATATTTTACAGGTCAGGAGATCCCGCCGAGGAAGCGTGTGACTACCTGCCAGAAATGTATCCGTACAGGCGATATCGAAAACGTGGGAAAGACCGCGCGCCACGGTACATTCTTTGAGATGCTCGGGAACTTTTCTTTCGGAGACTATTTCAAGGAGGAAGCGATCCAGTGGACATGGGAGTTCCTCACAGAGGTAGTAGGCCTGGATCCGGACCGACTGTATCCGTCCGTATATGTGGATGATGACGAGGCGTTTGAGATCTGGAACAAAAAGATGGGCATCCCGGCGGAGCGTATCTTTAAATTCGGAAAAGAAGACAATTTCTGGGAGCATGGCTCCGGTCCGTGCGGTCCGTGCTCTGAGGTATATTACGATAGGGGAGAAAAATACGGATGCGGCAGGCCGGACTGCACTGTAGGATGCGACTGCGACCGTTATATGGAGATCTGGAATGACGTGTTCACCCAGTTCGACAATGACGGAAATGGCAACTACAGCGAGCTCGAGCAGAAAAACATTGATACAGGAATGGGTCTGGAACGTCTGGCATCTGTGGTCCAGGACGTGGATTCTATTTTTGACGTGGATACGATCAAAGCTCTCCGCGACCATGTATGCCGCCTTGCGGGCAAAGAATACGGCAAAGAGTACAATAACGATGTGTCGATCCGTGTGATCACAGACCATATCCGTTCCGTGACGTTTATGATCTCTGACGGGATCATGCCGTCCAATGAGGGAAGGGGCTATGTGCTGCGCCGTCTCTTAAGACGCGCATGCCGTCACGGAAGGCTTCTGGGCATCCACAAAGGTTTTCTCCCGGAACTGGCTCAGACTGTGATCGAAGGCTCTAAGGACGGATATCCGGAGCTGGAAGAAAAGAAAGAATTCATCCTCAAAGTGATCACAAAAGAGGAAGAACAGTTCAACAAGACCATTGACCAGGGCCTTGGCATCCTCTCTGATATGATCGCAGACATGGAGGCAAAGGGTGAGAAGACACTGAACGGTGATGATGCGTTCCGTCTCTATGATACTTATGGGTTCCCGCTGGATCTGACAAAAGAGATCCTGGAAGAAAAGGGAATGGATGTGGATGAAGAAGGCTTTAAGGCTTCCATGGAAGTCCAGAGGACGACTGCGAGAAACGCGCGTGAAGTGACGAACTACATGGGCGCTGACGTGACAGTATATGAATCCATTGATCCCAGTGTTACAAGCACCTTTGTCGGATATGACAACCTGACATGGGAGTCTGACGTAACCGTACTCACCACGGAGGACGAGCTCACAGACGCGCTCTCCGAAGGGCAGAAGGGCACTGTGTTTGTAAATGAGACACCGTTCTATGCGACGAGCGGCGGTCAGGAGGCTGACACAGGGTATATCCGCACCGCGGAAGGTGAGTTTAAAGTAGAGGATACCGTTAAGCTGCTCGGAGGAAAGATCGGCCATATCGGTGTGATGACAAAAGGCATGATCAAAGTGGGAGATAAGGTTTCTCTGGAAGTCGATGCAAAGAAGCGCGCGCTCTCCGCGAGAAACCACAGCGCGACCCACCTTCTCCAGAAGGCTCTCCGCACCGTTCTCGGAACCCATGTGGAGCAGGCAGGTTCCAGCGTCAACGAGGACAGGCTGCGCTTTGACTTTACACATTTTTCTGCGATGACAGCGGAAGAGCTGAAAAAGGTGGAGGATATGGTAAACGAACAGATCTCCAACGGGCTTCCGGTCATCGTGAAGAACATGCCCATCGAGGAGGCGAAGAAGACCGGGGCGCAGGCTCTGTTTGGCGAGAAATATGGCGATATCGTACGCGTAGTCAATATGGGAGATTTTTCCATCGAATTCTGCGGCGGGACTCATGTGAAGAATACTTCTGAGATCATGGCGTTCAAGATCATTTCCGAGACCGGCGTTGCGGCAGGTGTGCGCAGGGTCGAGGCGCTGACCTCTGAGGGCCTGATGAAGTATTATGCGGATATCGAAGAGAAACTGAAAGCAGCCGCTCATCTCCTGAAAGCGACACCGGACAATCTCAGCGATAAGATCAGCCATATGCTGGCAGAAAATAAATCGTTCCACAGCGAGATTGAAAGCTTAAAGAGCAAGATGGCTCAGGAAGCTGCCGGAGATGTGATGGACCAGGTGAAAGAAGTGAAGGGTGTGAAACTCCTCGCAGCGCAGATCGACGGCGTTGACATGAACGGGCTGCGCGACCTGGGCGACCAGCTCAAAGAAAAGCTGGGAGACGGTGTAGTCGTGCTCGCTTCCGGAAATGACGGCAAAGTCAGCCTTATGGCGACCGCCACAGACGGGGCGATGAAGAAGGGCGCACATGCGGGCAACCTGGTGAAAGGCATCGCCGGATGCGTCGGCGGTGGCGGCGGCGGACGCCCGAATATGGCGCAGGCAGGCGGCAAGAATCCGGCAGGGATCCCGGATGCCCTGGAAAAAGCGGCTGAGGTGCTGGAAGGCCAGATCAACTGATCGGGGAACTCGCTGTTTCTCCGCTGCACTTCGGTTATGACCGGGGAAATGCCAGGAAAGCGCTGCAATCCATGAGCTTTTCATGGTTTCATGCGTTGTTTCATGTGTTTTATAAGTTTTTCTGAGGAAAACAGTTGACGGAAGAAAAAAATATGATATAATCTTTGTTAGTGCAAGAAAATACCCGAACAGTCGTATTATGCACAATACAAGGCTGGAGGGGAGGTAAGGTGTGAGACTATGTCAAATGTAATCGTTAAAGAAAACGAGACGTTAGACAGCGCTTTACGCAGATTCAAAAGAAACTGTGCTAAAGCTGGCATTCAGCAGGAGATCCGCAAAAGGGAACACTACGAGAAGCCAAGCGTAAGACGTAAGAAAAAATCTGAAGCTGCTAGAAAACGTAAATATAATTAATAAGTGCACTTTGAGCAGGATATCCGCGAGGATATCCTGCTTTTCAATTGTGAAAAAAGCGTAAAAAGCGTTGACAGTGCCTCAAATTTCCATTATATTATTGTTTGGTAAAAGGGAGTAACTGGCGCTTGTCATAAGCGTTTGCGATGACGTCAGTACGATGAGCATTTCATCCGTATCGCGATTAAACAGTGAGACTTTTATTGCATTACATAACAACGGTGTGCAATAGGAGTCTCATTTTTTATTTCACATCGGACGAAGAGGAGGATTACATGAAACATTATTTTCAAATGACCAGTGAGGAAACGCTTAAATCGGTCAATGGATCGACAGAGCCGCTCACAGAGGAACAGGTAAGGGCGAACCAGGAAAAGTATGGCCCGAATGAGCTGGTGGAAGGAAAGAAGAAGACGATCCTTCAGATCTTCCTGGAGCAGTATAAGGATTTCCTTGTGATTATCCTTATCATTGCGGCGATCGCTTCCGGCTTTATGGGAGATATCGAAAGCGCGGCGGTTATCCTGATCGTGATCACGATGAACGCGATCCTTGGCACCGTGCAGACTGTGAAGGCAGAGCAGTCTCTTGCGAGCCTGAAGAAGCTCTCCGGCCCGGAGGCAAAAGTATTAAGGAATGGAAATGTGGTACAGATCCCGTCTTCAGAAGTGACGGTGGGAGATATCGTTATGCTGGATGCCGGCGACTATATCCCGGCAGACGGACGCCTGATCGAGTGCGCCAGCCTGAAGGTGGATGAGAGCGCGCTGACCGGGGAGAGCCTCGGCGTGGAGAAGAATATCGATGCGATCCAGGCGGATGAGGTCCCGCTGGGAGACAGGCTGAACATGGTCTATTCGGGCAGCTTTGTGACATACGGAAGAGGTTCTTTTGTTGTGACAGGCATCGGAATGGACACAGAGGTGGGCAAGATCGCAAGCCTCTTGAAGACGACATCAGAGAAGAGGACGCCTCTCCAGGTCAACTTAGATCAGTTCGGACAGAAGCTGTCGATCCTGATCCTGGTGTTCTGTGCGATCCTCTTCGGAGTGAGTATTTTCAGAGGAGACAATATCGGCGACGCATTCCTCTTTGCAGTGGCACTGGCGGTAGCTGCTATCCCGGAGGCGCTGAGTTCTATCGTTACGATCGTGCTTTCCTTCGGTACACAGAAGATGGCGAGGGAGCATGCGATCATGAGAAAGCTCCAGGCAGTGGAAGGTCTGGGGAGTGTGTCTGTTATCTGTTCAGATAAAACGGGAACACTGACGCAGAACAAAATGACAGTGGAAGACTATTATGTGGATGAAGTCTGTATCAAGGCAGACGGCATTGATCTGAATGATCCGTCCCAGAGCAGGCTGCTCATCGGAAGTATGCTCTGCAACGACTCTAAGATCACGGACGGCGTGGAGATCGGCGATCCCACAGAGACAGCGCTCATTAACCTGGGAAGCCGCCTTGGGCTTGACCCGGAAGCTGTGAGGGCAAAATATCCCCGTGAGAGCGAGAACCCGTTCGACAGCGACCGCAAACTGATGTCCACAAAGCACACGATGGAAGGCGTCCCGACAATGATCGTGAAGGGCGCTGTGGACGTCCTTTTAGACAGGATGGACAAGATCCAGATCGGATCGGAGATCCGTCCGATGACCGCGCAGGACAGGAAGAATATCGAGGACCAGAACCAGGCATTCTCAAGACAGGGGCTCCGTGTCCTGGCATTTGCATACAAGGTAGTGTCAGATGAGCTGGAACTGTCGCTTGACGATGAGTATGACCTGACATTCCTCGGGCTGATCGCGATGATGGATCCGCCGAGGGTTGAGTCAAAAGCTGCAGTTGAAGAGTGTAAGAGCGCAGGGATCCGGCCGATCATGATCACCGGAGACCACAAAGTGACTGCGGCGGCGATCGCGAAGAGGATCGGTATCCTGGAAGATGAATCCGAGGCCTGCGAGGGCGCTGTGATCGATAAGATGTCAGACGAAGAGCTGAAAGATTTCGTGGAAGGGATTTCTGTGTACGCGCGTGTTTCGCCGGAGCATAAGATCCGTATCGTCCGCGCATGGCAAGAAAAAGGCAATATCGTGTCCATGACCGGGGATGGCGTCAATGATGCCCCTGCGCTGAAGCAGGCGGATATCGGTGTCGCTATGGGGATCACAGGAAGCGAGGTCTCCAAGGACGCCGCGGCCATGGTCCTCACGGATGATAACTTTGCAACGATCGTGAAGGCAGTGGAGAACGGAAGGAATATCTATCGGAATATCAAGAGCTCCATCCAGTTCCTTCTGTCCGGAAACTTCGGCGCGATCCTGGCGGTCCTGTACGCGTCCATCATGGCGCTGCCGGTTCCGTTCGCACCGGTGCATCTGCTCTTTATCAACCTGCTGACAGACAGTCTCCCGGCGATCGCCCTGGGACTGGAGCCAGGATCAAAAGATGTGATGAAAGAGAAGCCAAGGCCGATGAATGAGTCCATCCTGACAAAGGATTTCCTGATCAAGATCGGTACAGAAGGACTCTCTATCGCGGTGACGACAATGATCGCATTCACGATCGGCTACCACGGCGAAAACGAACTGCTGGGAATGACGATGGCATTTGCGACACTTTGCTCTGCAAGGCTGTTCCACGGATTTAACTGTAAGTCCGACCGTCCGGTCGTATTTACAAAGAAAGTGGTCAACAATAAATGGCTCATCGGAGCGTTCCTGCTTGGCATCGTGCTGATCACAGGCGTTGTCATGATCCCGGGCCTGCACAATGTATTTAAAGTACAGACGCTTACGGTCGGACAGCTCTTTATCGTATACGGACTTGCGGCAGCCAATATCCCGATCATCCAGATCATGAAAGGGATCCGCCTGCTGTTTAAGAAGAACAGATAAGAATGATTTTTACAGCGCCGGAAGACGGGGGGAGCGCGCTGCTCCTTTCGTGTGCCGGCGCTGATCTGATATGTATGGAAAATATGAGGGCAGCAGCACATGTATACATGGAAATGAAAAAGGAGGATGCAGATGAAACAAGTACAGAAACCGAAAAAGCCGCTGATCTTTTATTATCTGATCGCGCTGGCAGTCCTGTTTCTGCTTAATTTCCTTCTCGTCCCGACGATCTCGGGAAGAAATGTGAAAGAAGTGGACTACGGAACGTTCCTCAATATGGTGGAGGAGCGCAAAGTCTCAACAGTGGAACTGGACGGGGACAGCATCTATTTTACGGATAAGGAAGCGTCTCCGAATTATTATGAAACTACGACATTTGAGGATCCGGATCTGGTCAACCGTCTGGATGATGCCGGATGTGAATTCGGCAGGGTGGCGCAGGAGCCAATGAACCCGATCCTGAGCTTTATTTTAAGCTGGGTCGTGCCTCTTCTGATCTTCTGGGGCCTTGGACAGCTCCTGGCAAGGCAGCTCATGAAGAAGATGGGCAGCGGAGGCGGCGGAAATCCGTTCATGCAGTTCGGGAAGAGCAATGCAAAAGTCTATGTGCAGTCCACCACAGGCATTACATTTAACGATGTGGCGGGCGAAGATGAGGCGAAAGAGCTCCTGACAGAGATCGTTGATTTTCTCCACAATCCGCAGAAATACCAGGAGATCGGAGCTGTGTGCCCGAAGGGAGCGCTGCTGGTGGGACCGCCGGGAACCGGTAAGACTCTGCTGGCAAAGGCAGTGGCTGGCGAGGCGCATGTGCCGTTCTTCTCGATCTCGGGATCAGAGTTCGTAGAGATGTTCGTCGGCATGGGTGCGTCCAAGGTGCGCGACCTCTTCAAGCAGGCGAACGAGAAAGCGCCGTGTATCGTCTTTATCGATGAGATCGATACGATCGGAAAGAAAAGAGACGGACAGGGATTTTCCGGAAATGACGAGCGCGAGCAGACGCTGAACCAGCTCCTGACGGAGATGGACGGCTTTGACGCTTCCAAGGGCGTAGTCATCCTGGCGGCGACCAACCGCCCGGACAGCCTGGACCCGGCGCTCCTGCGTCCGGGAAGATTCGACCGGAGGATCCCGGTAGAGCTTCCGGACTTGAAGGGCAGGGAAGAGATCCTGAAAGTCCATGCCCGCAAGGTGCGCTTAAGCGATAATGTGGACTTTAATGCCATCGCAAGAGCGGCTTCCGGCGCTTCCGGCGCGGAGCTGGCCAATATGGTAAATGAGGCGGCCCTCAGGGCGGTGCGGGAGAACCGGAAGTTCGTCACCCAGGCTGACCTGGAAGAAAGCATTGAGACAGTCATCGCAGGATACCAGAAGAAGAACCGCGTACTCTCCAACAAAGAGAAGCTGATCGTGTCCTACCATGAGATCGGGCATGCGCTCGTGGCGGCACTCCAGACCAATTCCGCGCCTGTGACAAAGATTACGATCATCCCGCGTACGTCGGGGGCTCTGGGATACACTATGCAGGTGGAGGAAGATGAGAAGAACCTGATGTCCAAAGAAGAGCTGGAGAATAAGGTGGCCACTCTGACCGGAGGACGGTGCGCGGAGGAGCTGATCTTCCACTCCATCACTACTGGGGCATCCAATGATATCGAGCAGGCGACAAAGCTGTCCCGCGCGATGATCACGCGTTACGGCATGAGTGATAAGTTCGGCATGGTGGCTCTGGAGACACAGTCCAACCCGTACCTGGGCGGAGACAGCAGCCTGAGCTGTTCTCCGGAGACAGCGGCGGAGATCGACGATATGGTTGTGGATACTGTGAAAAGGTCTTACGACAAGGCAATGCAGCTGCTGAAGGACAATATCGGCAAACTGCACGAGCTGGCAAAATATCTCTATGAGAAAGAGACCATCACCGGCGAAGAATTTATGAATATATTGAGCCGGAAGGCGTATATTGAGACAGATAACGGCCGGGAGACAGAGGCGTGAGCAGAAGCGTGACCGGCTGAGGGATACAGAAAGAAAAAGGGGTTTTGACAGAAATGGCAGGAAGAACGAAGAGGACAGCAGAGAGGGAGACGAGAAGGGACAGGCGGATACCGACGACCAGGTATGAGCCGGACTACCGGGAGGGACTGACCAGCCGTCAGGTGCAGGAACACCGCCTGCACGGCTGGGTCAACCGCGCGGTGGAACCGCCTTCCAGGACGACGAAGGAGATCATCCACGAAAATGTATTTACATATTTTAACCTGATCTTTGCCGTGCTGGCGGTGCTGCTCTGCCTGGTCGGCTCCTTCCGGGATCTGACATTCCTGCCGGTCATTATTGCCAATACCATGATCGGTATCATACAGGAAATCCGCGCAAAGCAGGTGCTCGACAAGCTGACAATGCTCAATGCGCCCCGGGCGGCTGTGGTGCGTGACGGGAAGCGGTCCGTGATCGATGCGGAAGAACTGGTGCTGGATGACATCGTGATCTTTAAGGCAGGAAATCAGGTCTGTGCAGACGCCGTCGTCTCAGCGGGGGAGGTACAGGTCAATGAGTCCCTGCTCACGGGAGAGGCGGACGAGATCACAAAGCGCAGAGGAGACAAGCTGATGTCCGGGAGCTTTATCGTCTCCGGGCAGTGCCACGCAAGGCTGGACAAGGTGGGAGAAGATTCCTATATCTCCAGGCTGACGCTCCAGGCGAAGGAAATGCAGGAGGGAGAGCAGTCCGAGATGATCCGCTCTCTGGACAAACTGGTAAAATGTGTGGGCGTGGCGATCATTCCCATCGGGCTTGTACTGTTCTCCCAGGCGTTCTTTATCCAGCACGACGGCTTCCGGGACAGCGTGACATCCATGATCGCGGCGGTGATCGGTATGATCCCGGAGGGGCTTTATCTCCTGGCGAGCGTGGCCCTTGCGGTGAGCGCGGTCCGGCTGGCGCAGAAAAAGGTGCTCCTGCATGATATGAAGTGCATCGAAACCCTGGCCCGCGTGGATGTGCTCTGTGTGGACAAGACCGGGACGATCACGGAGAATACGATGAAGGTCCAGGCAGTGTCTGAGACGGATGAGTATGATGAAGAGAAGATGGAGCCGCTGCGGGTGCTGATCGGGGATTTTGCGGCTGCCATGACAAAGGATAATATCACCATGGCAGCGGTGAAAGAGTATTTCACAGAGAATTCAGGGCGGACGGCACTCTCGAAGACCGGATTTTCCTCTGCCACAAAATACAGCAGCGTGACATTTTCGGATGGGGCCTATGTGCTGGGAGCGCCGGAGTTCGTGCTGAAAGAGAAGTACGGAGAATATGCGGAAGAGATCACAGAACATGCGTCCACAGGGGCCCGCGTCCTGGCATTCGGGACTTATGACGGAGAGATCGACGGGAAACCGCTGGACCATGCTATTGTGCCTCTGGGATTTGTGATGCTGGCAAACCCGATCCGCGAGGCTGCGCAGGAGACTTTCGAATACTTTGCGGAGCAGGGAGTGGAAGTGAAAGTCATCTCAGGGGATAACCCGGTGACCGTGTCAAATGTAGCGAAGCAGGCCGGGATAGAAAACGCAGACAGATATGTGGATGCCTCTGAGTTGGAGACAGAGGAAGAACTGCGGGAGGCTGTATTGAAAAACACAGTGTTCGGGCGTGTTACTCCGAACCAGAAGAGAAAATTCGTGCGCATCCTCAAGGACGCAGGACATACGGTGGCGATGACCGGGGACGGCGTCAACGACGTGCTGGCGCTCAAAGACGCGGACTGCAGTATCGCCATGGCTTCAGGGAGCGAGGCGGCAGCCCAGGCGTCCCAGCTCGTGCTGCTGGAGTCGGATTTCTCCTGTATGCCACAGGTCGTGCTGGAAGGGAGAAGGGTAGTCAACAATATCCAGCGCTCGGCAAGCCTGTTTCTCGTGAAGAATATCTTTTCCTTCCTGCTGAGCCTGATCTCTCTGGTATTTATGTTTACCTACCCGTTGGAGCCGTCGCAGATCTCGCTGATCAGTATGTTCACTATCGGCGTCCCGGCGTTTTTCCTGGCCCTGGAGCCGAATAAGAATATCATCAAAGGACATTTCCTTACGAATGTATTCCTGAAAGCGCTCCCGGCAGCGGTGACAGACGCACTGGCAGTGGGCGCTCTGGTCGTCTTCGGGCGTACCTTCGGCGTGGACTCAACGGACATCTCCACCGCGGCGACCATGCTGCTGGCGATCGTAGGATTTATGATCCTGTATAAGATCAGCGCTCCGATGAATAAGATCCGTGTGGGGATCCTGGCCGGATGTATCGCGGGACTTCTGTTCTGCAGCATCTTCCTGAAAGATCTGTTCGCGATCACGGGCATGACTATGGAATGTGTGATGCTGTTCGTTGTGTTTGCCATCGCCACGGAGCCGGTACTGCGGTATCTGACCGTGCTGGTGGAGAAGATGAGATTTTATTATCTGAAGCTCCGTGGAAGAAATACAGAAGAGTAAGACCGGATAACGGCAGGGCTAAAAAGCGCTGCAATAGAAAAAACGCCTTGACAGGTCTCTGACAGGACCGACAGGGCGTTTTTGACTTTTGACCTGCTATGCCTCAGAGGGCTCCCGGGATGGGGTCCTGCCGAATATCAGGCGGAATATAAATCTCACCAGAGGGCCTGCAAAAAATATCTGCCAGAAAAATGCCATCGGAAAATTCATCACTGTTGTCTGGAGCCATACCGCAATGATCTGGCTTCCGCTGTCTTTAAAGAGGATCGTGGCTGCAAGGCTCATGAGCGGGCACATCCATGCCACGGATACCGCTGAGATCGTAAGGATCAGATGGAATGGATTTTCTTTCGCAGGATCAACGAGACGGAAAGCAGTCCTTTTCGCGATCATGCCTACGAAGAAAAAGTCAAGCACAAAAGCGATCGGAGCCATGATGACAAGTTCGTGGAAGGCATCTGTAAATACATGGTTCTGCATCCCTCCGATATTAAGAGCAATGTTGTAGCAGATCATGACATAGACCATTACAAATACCATGAGTACCGTAAAAATGATTTCCTGAAATTTTGTTTTTGGCATAAAAAACCTCCGTAATGATGATAGAATAACAGAAAATTGTGTTGTTCGTTCATCATTCGGAGAATGTACGTTTCCAATTAGACCAATTTTTGCTGCCGGATGATTCTATCATACACTGTCAAAAAAAGTCAAGAAAAAATAATGGCGCTTCAAAATCAGTTGAATAAACAGGGATTTCCATATATAATACAACTCTGGGAAAAACGCCGGCAGAAGTATATGAAAACTGTCAGGCGCGCGGGATAAAGGAGTTTATTTGAAATGAGCATATTAAATGTGGAACACTTGTCACATGGTTTTGGGGACCGGGCGATCTTTGAAGATGTGTCTTTTCGTCTGCTGAGAGGCGAGCATATCGGTCTGGTCGGCGCAAACGGCGAGGGAAAATCAACCTTTTTTAAGATCGTGACCGGAAAGACAGAGCCTGACGCGGGAAAGATCGAGTGGGCGAAGAATGTCCGTGTCGGCTATCTGGATCAGCACGCGGTGCTGGAGAAAGGGATGACAGTTCGGGATGCACTGAAATCAGCGTTCTCCTGGCTGTTTGAGCTGGAGGAGAAAATGAACGGGATCTGCGACCGGCTGGGAGATGCGGACCCGGATGAGATGGAGAACATGATGGAAGAGCTTGGGACGATCCAGGATACCCTGACCATGCATGATTTCTATGTGATCGACGCAAAGGTGGAAGAGGTTGCCCGGGCGCTGGGGCTTCTGGACCTGGGGCTGGACCGGGATGTGACGGACTTAAGCGGAGGACAGCGCACCCGCATCCTTCTCGGGAAGCTGCTCCTGGAGAAGCCGGATATCCTTCTTCTGGACGAGCCTACGAATTACCTGGATGAAGAGCATATCAGCTGGCTGAAACGGTATCTGACAGAGTACGAGAATGCCTTTGTCCTGATCTCTCATGATATCCCATTCTTAAATGATGTGGTGAACATCATCTACCACATGGAAAATCAGAGCCTGGACCGATATGTTGGAAATTATGATGATTTTCAGAGAGTGTATGAGGTGAAGAAGGCGCAGCTCGAGGCAGCGTACAAAAGACAGCAGCAGGAGATCAGCCAGCTTAAAGATTTTGTGGCAAGGAACAAGGCGCGTGTCTCCACGAGAAATATGGCGATGTCCAGGCAGAAGAAGCTGGACAAGATGGATGTGATCGAGCTTGCGGCGGAGCGCCCGAAGCCGGAATTTCATTTTAAGATGGGTCAGACGCCGGGAAAATATATCTTTGAGACAAAGGATTTTGTGATCGGTTATGACGAGCCCCTGTCAAGTCCGCTGAACCTGTCCCTGGAGAGGGGACAGAAGATTGCCCTGACCGGAGCCAACGGGATCGGAAAGACAACGCTCATACGCAGTATCCTGGGACTTGTAAAACCTTTGAAAGGGACTTGTGAGCTGGGGCAGAATATTTCGGTGGGATATTTCGAGCAGGAGGGAGACGGAAAGAACACATCGACCTGCATTGAGGAGATCTGGAATGAGTTTCCGTCATTTACACAGTACGAAGTCCGGTCCGCCCTGGCAAAATGCGGGCTCACGACCAAGCACATCGAGAGCCAGGTGCGGGTCTTGAGCGGCGGAGAGCAGGCAAAGGTGCGCCTGTGCAAGCTGATCAATAAGGAGACCAATGTACTTATGCTGGACGAGCCCACGAACCACCTGGATACAGACGCTAAAGAAGCACTGAAGCAGGCGCTCAATGAGTACCGGGGGACCGTGCTCCTTATCTGCCACGAACCGGAATTTTACCGGGATATCGTGCATGAGGTGTGGGACTGCTCCAAGTGGACGACACGGACTGTATAGTGCAAAAATGGACGATAGTATAGTGTCAAAATAGACGATACGGACTGTACAGTGTCAGGCGGCATCAGGCGGAAGGAAGAGCGGGTCAGGGCAGGAGCAGGGAGAAAAGATCCTCCAGCCCGAAGCGCTCCTCATCGGCAAGCAGCTCTTCCATGAGAAATTTATTTTTGTCGGAATGCTCCACTTCCCGGGCGTACCGCCATGCCGTGCGCAGGAGGGTTTCCCCTGTGATATCCGGGTTTCGGATCCATTCCGCGCGCACGAGCTCACGGATGAGGATCATGCCTGCGAATGAAAATTTCATTTTCCCGTAGGCATCCGCATTGTACACTGCGCCGCAGAAGTAGGTAAATACAAAATAGACTAAAAGCTGCTCTGCCGTCTGTTCGGTAAACAGTTCGGAAAAAGAACGTTCCTCCTCCGTCTGGAAGGCAGGGGCGTTTTTTAGCGTCCTGCGCGCTTCGGTAAGGTAAGGCTTCCAGTCTGCCCGGAGTACCTCCAGGCGGTCAAGGATAGAAAAGAGGGCGTTCTCTGCCGCGCGTCTCCTTTCTGCATGGCCTTCCCCGTGCTCCAGAGATGAGAGGCGGGATCCGAACCAGGTCCACATGCCGGGAGAAGAATATCTGTCAAACAGGCTGTCCGCTTCGCAGAGCGCGTTTTTGTCGATCCGCTGCTGGAGGTCATGGGAGAGGGCGAGAGCTGCCGCTGCACGGATACGGAAAGGATGTGCCCGGTCCTGGAGGATGCGCAGGATCAGGCTGCGGGCGTCTTCCAGTTTGGTGAACAGGAAAAAGTCAAAGTCTTCATACGGTTCATCCTCTTTCTCATCCTCCGCATGTAGAAAACGGACAGGCTCACCGCAGTTTAAGATCAGATCCGCGGCAGCCGGGCAGGAGAGGGAGAGCGAGATCTCCCGCAGTCCCTCGAATTCTTCGATATGTCTCGGATAGGTGCGGCAGGTCCGGCAGAACGCCCGCTGGCCGCCACCCTCCAGATAAAGGTCGCAGAGGTTGTTTTCATTCAGGAATGCGCATCTTCCGGCATACTGGCGGAAGCATCCTTCTTTCCAGTTGATCTCGTTTTTCAGGCGGTTTCCAAGAGGGCCGTTGTTCTTTCTGTATTTTTTCAGGGAGAACGGATCGATCTGGATCTGCCATCCCGCACAGCATGTGTCCGGACATTCCCCGGCGATGCATGTGAATCCTTTATAATAATGAGGTACTGTATACTGCATGTTCAGATAACTCCTTTCGTACAGAACACTATTATAAACAGGTCTGCGGATATTTTAAAGAGCATACGGGAGATAAATTTCCTGTATCCGTGCCCCTTGTATTTGCGGGCGGGAGGGTATATCATTGTCTGGGAAAATGATGAGTGAGAAAGAAGATAAAGGATGGAGAATAAAATAATAGAGATCAA
>ERZ1643251.1869-NODE-1869-length-22769-cov-5.184820_pt1 | contig 22769 bp, 25 predicted proteins | sample MGYA00579261_ERZ1643251 | MGnify/ENA primary metagenome ERZ1643251 (study PRJEB29033, sample SAMEA4952267) | chicken gut metagenome | biome: Broiler Chicken; feature: Gastrointestinal Tract; material: Caecum | place: Ireland | collected 2018 | study: Broiler... | reverse complement strand
TCGCTGCAACTCCGTTAATATATCACAGTGTCTTTGCTTTGTCAACAGCTTTTTTCTTTTTTTCATCCCCCGCTCTCGGCGGTGGAATTTAATAGTATCACATCACTTTGTTTTTTGTCAACAAAAATTTACAATAACTTTTGTCTTTCTTTACAAAGCTTTACCTGTAGGAAAAACCACGTAAATTTCTTATAGAAAAAACGCAAAAAAAGAAATCTTAATCGCTCAAGATTCTTTTTGTTCCCACATGGTAGTGAAACGGAGAAAGAGGGATTTGAACCCTCGCGCCGCGTGAACGACCTACACCCTTAGCAGGGGCGCCTCTTCAGCCTCTTGAGTATTTCTCCTTAATCTGAACTACGTCTCTACCAAATATGTTATTGCCACGCTACTTTCATAACGCAGATGTTATTATACATAAGATTACATTATTTGTCAATTGCTTTTTTGATTTTCGTATTTTTCTATTGCTTTCTCTATCCTGCTCTTGACTTCTTCCGCTATCTCTGTCGTCTTCATCTCCCCATATTCCTCATAATAAATGGGAGGAAGGTAAATCAGCTTTACTGTTACAGGCTTAATTGATTTCTCATCAAACGGCCTGAAAGAATCAATCAGCGCGCAGGGTACAATAGGACATCTCGCTTTTACCGCACTTTTAAATGTCCCGCCTTTAAAAGGCAGAAGTTTATTCCCCATTCCACTTCTGGTTCCCTCGGCAAAAATCAAAAAATTTCTTCCTTTTTTCACTTCTTGTGTCACTTGGGAAATCACCTGCATTGATTGACGCAGATCCTCTCTGTCAATGGGTATGGCTTTCAAAGCAGCCACTACCTGCTTCAGTAAAATAATATTGCTTGCCTCTTTTTTAATAACAAAAGAAAAAGGAACCGGACAAGAGTCCAAAAATACTAGTACATCAAACAGCCCCTGGTGGTTTGGAAAGAACATGAATCCGTTCTGTTTAGGAATATTCTCAATGCCATAAGTCTCTATTTTCACTCTCCCCGCATGATTTGCTGCCTTTGTAACCTTTTTCACCCGGGCATATGCTTCTTCGAGGCCGATCTTCTCGTCTTTTCCACATTTCCAGATCAAGTAGAAATAATAAGGCACTTTCCACAAAAGACGGATAACCATTAAAATAATACGTCTCATTTAGAATCTCCCATCTATGAACAGATTATTCTTTTTTGTAGCGGGTAATTGCCAACTCATACAAATCAGTTCCCATACAATCAATCACAACGATTGCTGGAAAATTCTTTACCTCCAGTCTACGTATGGCTTCTGTACCCAAATCGTCATAAGCAATCACCTGTGCAGATACAATGGCCTTTGCCAATAGCGCTCCTGCTCCTCCTACTGCAGCAAAGTAGACTGCACCGTTTCTCATGATAGCGTCTTTGACTTCCTGGTTTCTTCTCCCCTTCCCTATCATTCCCCTTAGTCCCAAGTCTAAAAGCAAAGGAGTATATTTATCCATCCTTCCTGAAGTAGTAGGACCTGCAGACCCGATAGGCATTCCATCTCTTGCAGGAGATGGTCCCATATAATATATCACATTATTCTTCACATCTACTGGGAGTTCTTCTCCTCTATGCAAAGCTTCATACATTCTCCTATGAGCCGCATCCCTGGCAGTGTAAATAGTCCCTGTCAAACACACATAATCGCCTGCCCTGAGAGATGAAACCGTCTTGTCGTCAAGTGGTAGATTAATATGCTTATCCATATTTTTGCTTCCCTTTTTATATTATTGAGAAATACTGGGCTGTATACAGTTTTATTCAAATAATTCTACATACATGACGGTTCACATGACAGCAGATATTAACAGCTACCGGCAGACCTGCAATGTGGGTAGGATATGTGTTGATCTTAACCGCGATAGCCGTTGTGCTTCCCCCCAGTCCTCCGGGCCCAATTCCCAATCCGTTTATTCTTTGAAGCATCTCCTCTTCAAGCTCCCTCACATAAGGAATCGCCGATGCTTCCTCTATGGGGCGAATCAGAGCTTTCTTTGCCAATATAGCAGATTTTTCAAAGGTTCCTCCGATCCCCACTCCTACTACCATAGGAGGACAGGCATTCGGCCCTGCATCTTTTACAGCTGTCAGAATCGCATTTTTAATTCCTTCCAGACCATCTGCAGGCTTCAGCATGAATACCCGGCTCATATTTTCACTGCCAAATCCTTTCGGAGCAACTGTAATTCTGACCTGTTCCCCCGGCACAAGCTCATAATGAATCACTGCAGGCGTATTATCCTTTGTATTTTCACGCAAAACAGGATCCCTCACTACCGACTTACGCAGATACCCCTGCTCATATCCCTGGCGTACACCTTCCTGAATGGCGCACTCCAGAACTCCCTCTGCAAAATGCACATCCTGTCCAATTTCCATAAAAATAACAGCCATCCCCGTGTCCTGGCAAAGGGGAATCATTTCTTCCTCTGCAATGTTCATGTTTTCCTGAAGCTGCTTCAAAATATGTCTGCCCAAAGGTGCCTTCTCAATATTAGACGCTTTCCTTAAAGCATTTTTCATATCTCTGGGCAGAAAATAGTTAGCTTCGATACACATTTCTTTAATGCTGCGCGTCACCTCATTTACATCCACTACCCTCATGCCGTTTTATCACTCCACAATCTGTCCGCGTATCTCCTCAAGCTCATTCTGATCAGTTTCATGGGGACTCCAATTAATACTCTGTCCATCACCTTCATACCGCGGAATCAAATGAATATGAAAATGTGCAACCGTCTGTCCTGCGGCCTCTCCGTTATTCTGCACCAGATTAAGTCCGGCACAATTGAGCTTTTCCTTCATCTTTATCGCCAGTTTCTTTGCAATAATCAACGCATCTGCGGCGGTATCATCCGGAAGTTCATATAAATCTGCTGCATGTTCCTTTGGAAGAATCAGCGCATGTCCTTTTGTGGCAGGCCCCAGATCAAGTATTACCCGGAATTTTTCATCCTCATATAGCGTTTTCGAGGGAATTTCTCCATTTGCAATTTTGCAGAAAACACAGTCCTCTTTTTTCATGATTACCTCCATCTCATCTTTCAGGCGCCTTTCTGTTCAAAAGGAAACAGCAGATCCAACGTTCTGAGTATTTTAAAATCCCCTTTCATTTTCATAGAGCCCGCCATAAAGGCTCTCTGAAAAGTCATTCTTCCGTTTACAATATCCTCCATCGTGCTTCTGCTCATTTGAATTTCAACATCCGGCTGATTAGGACTTCCATAAAAGCACTGCATGTCCTTACCATCCACGTTCAAAATCAATTTTTGATTGATCTCTTCCATGCCCAGGGAATATTCCGCCTTAAATCCCGTCTGTGGCTTAAAACAGCTTTCAAAATCTTTCAAATATTCCTCTTCCGATTCGACTCCTCCATGATGCAGCATATCCTTAAACAAACTTGTAAGCTCCTGAATATCTTCCTTTTGTTTTTGAACATAGCTTTCATCGGACACATATTGCGACAGCTGCTCCGTCTCCTGTGGAGTAAGATCGATTGCCGGTGAAATGGATACCTTCTGCTTTACCGCCTGATTACTTGCAGGAAAGCTGGCCATATGCTGGTTAATTGTCCGATACATATTCTCAGCTTTTTTCTCAATAATTCGGACATATTCCGAATTCATCTCCAGCGTTACTGTATTTTCAATATAGCCGCAGATGCCGCTGCAGGGAAGTCCTCCCAAAATCTCCCATGCAGTAGAAAGATTCAGCTTTGCTTCCCGTTCGCCATACGTAGTGGACATAACGATTGGACACATATATATTTTCGCAATTTTTTCCTTGTCTCCAAACAGCCAGCAGGCATCCAAAAACTGCTGCATGTACCCTCCGATACCGTACCATTCCACTGTAGTAGCCAGAATAATGCCATCCGCATCTTTTAATGTCTGCGGCAGCGTAGGAATGGTATTCTTATGTTCATACAAATTATACCGGGTTACATTTACCCGCAACTCTTCAAGAATTTCCTGCATCTTATTGATTACAAATAAGGTAGGATCGTCGATAATTCCTCTTCCGCCATAATAAATGTTAATATTCAATCTTACACCTCTCTAACTACGTCGTTTGTTTCCTTTCCACAGCAGGCACATCAGGCTCTCGCATACAAAGCCTGTTGCCAGTCCTCCTATATGGGCCGCATTGTCAATATTGCTGCCTGTAAATCCGCTGTACAGAGAATAGAAAATCATCAGCATTACTCTGACCGGAGTTACATTTTTCATAGGTCTGTGAAAAAGCAACACCATTGCCAGCAAAACGCCGTCCAATCCGAATACAGCCCCGCTTGCGCCAATAGAACCTGAAATGTCGTCTGTCACAAGCTTAAAAAAAAGCGATGCCAGGTTCCCTCCAATTCCCGAGAGGAAATAAAGAACTCCATATCTTATATGTCCTATCTCTTTTTCAATCATGGCTCCCAGGAAGAAGAGGATGAACATATTGTAAAAATATGGCTGACGCCGCTGTGCAGAAACATGGCCCATATAATTCTTCCATATTCTCTCTTTACAGCTACATGCCATACGTCCAGTATTCCCTTATTATATAACAAGTCTCCGGTAAAAGTACATATAATAAAAATAATTACATTAGTCAGCACCAAAGCAGCGCTGACAACAGGCCAGCTTTTCCACTTCTGCAACACAGGGCACGCATCCTCTCAAAAATATCTCTTTACAATGTACCACTGTTTACCACTGTCCGTCAACAAAAGCATTTTCTTGTTATTTTTTTATCTAAAAAACAATATTGTTTTGCCCAGCTTAATTTCATCCTCTTCTTCCAGCCTTTTCTTTTCATAGGGCTGCATTCTAAGACCATTTTTAAACGTTCCGTTAGTAGAGTTCATGTCTTCCAGAAATATTCCTTCCGGTTCCTTCAGTATGCGGGCATGCATTCTGCTGACCGCATGATCTTCCAGCACCAAATCAGATTCACTTTTCATTTTGCCGATTGAGAGAATATTCTTATCCAGCCGTACAAGCAGTTTTCCTTCAGCCGTGTAAAGTCCGTGTATCTTTTCCATGCTTTCCCCGGATTCTTCTATGTAGATTGTTTTTCCCAGCTCTTCTTCGTCATAAGTATTCTCTTCTGCTACTGCATATCCATTTATTGTTCTTTCCATTTCCTGTCTGTACAGATTTCGGGTTTCCTTATTTTTTCTCTTTTTTCCTTCCAGAAAATTAAAAAACCCTCTTTTCCCTCTGGAATCTTCATACTCTCTATCCTTTGCAACGTTTTCGTCTGCGGCGTTCTTTTTATCTTTTTCTTTTCTTTCTTTTTCCTTGTTCTCTTCATCCCTCACAGGTATTTCAGAAACTCTTCCAGGATCCTTTTTTTCAAGAGATTTCACATCTTCAAATATCTGAGCCTGCAGATACGTATCTCCGCATTGCTCAAACCGCTCGTACATTTTGTAAACACATTCCACCAGCCCTTCATCCTCATAGTCGATATGTTCTATCCAAAAATCCAACAGCTTTATAAAATGATTCTCGCCATCATAATATGGCACGTATATAAATGAAAATACATTTCTTTCTAACTCCTGAAATATTTGTTCCGGCTGCCATAGAACATTACAATAATCAAGAAGAAATCTTTCCAATTCCTGCTGAAGCTGTCCAATCCCCCATACAAAGTCCTGAATCCAGCGTCGGCTAAGGCAGCGTCTTTGGTAAAGCTGGGCCAGACTTTGGCGTGAAGTAATATCATAATACAGATAGGACAAGCCGTCGATGTACCTAAGACTGCAGGGAAGCAGTCCTTTGATTCCTCCCCTCCCCAGGATACAATATTGATATTTTCTTTCCTCAGGCTTTTGGTTCAAAAGCATTCTTTCATAATTATGATTCAGACTCCGTACAAATTCTGTTGTAAGCATTCATTCTTCCTCCAATATTTTTCTGAGATTCCTCACAGTCAAAACAGGAGAAATTCTATGGTTCTCATATACGGCATCCGCCTCCCAAAAGCTTTCTCCGCCCCAAAAATCCATTTCTCCTATGGGAAATTCCTGCGCTCCTGTTCTCTCCACCAGCACAGTATCCTTCTCCAGTTTTATTTCTATCTGACCCTGCTGCCATGCAATGAACTTTTCCAGATTTCACCAGCCCAGCTCTTCATCTGGTACAAGAGTTCCGTTTTGTCCTGTGCAGAGGCTGCGCTGCCTTTCAGAGCGAGGGAATTCATATCCAATTCCATTAAACAGCGATTATACTGATAAAACCATAGATAAATTACCAGAAAGATAATTCCCAGCACAAGGGGTAAAACCAATGCAGCCTCCACTGTAAAATATGCCTGCATTTTGCACTCTCTATGCAATGCCCATTTGTCCAATATTTTTTCTCCTTTCACAATATGATACCGATGCCAGCCCATACTAATATCACAATATACCAATAAAAATAAAGGAAAGCAGTATAAAAGGCAGATAAGGGATTCTGCTATTTTTTTTCGTCTTACGTAAAAACAGCAGAATACCGCAGAAAATACTGATAAGCAGCAGACTGACACAGAATATGAAAATACACTTTCGATATCCTGTCAGCAACCCAAGTTCAAGCAAAATCACTCCATCTGCGGCGCCCGCCTTTTTAGTTCCCCAAGCTACCAGCAGCAGCGCGCAGCCCGGTGCTACAGCAGGAAGAAATTCAGTTATAAAGCGTAACCATAAAAAGCCGCCGGACGCTATTTGGCAAACAGTGTAGCCAACCACTGCTGCACCGCCTATCATGAGACCTACAGTCGGCACTTTTCTTTCCCTGCAGTCATAAAAGCTCATAATGCTCAGATATATCGTAACAAAAATAGTGATCAGCATGTTTTCCCCTTATCTACAAGCTCCCACAGCATCGGCTGCAGGGAGCAAATTCCTCTTCAGCTTCTATTCTAAGCAACGAGTAAACCGTTCTCTTTAAACCGGGACACGTTTCGCTGTAATGGTAGCGATCTCCATAGGGTGCGATGAACACCGTCCCCTTCCTATCTTCCATGCAGCATTTTTCACATCGGCTGTATTTTCTCCCATTTTCGTTTCTACAGCTTTCTATTTCCTGAAAGATTATTTTATTTATAGTAATATTTAAATAACTGCATTCTCTTGCTTCATGGTATACACTCCCATTTTCGGCAACATACACCGTTGCTTCCGGCATATTTTCTCCAGAGCTGCCGGGTATTTCATATCCAGTCCAAAAATGACCATAATATCTGTTTGCCATTCGAAAGGAATAAAATCCTACGGCATCCGCCCAAGGAGAAACGGAGTATGTTACATTTAGCTCAAACCGGTCTCCAGCACCAAATGCAGTACTCTCCCAAAATTGTAATTCCGACGCTCCGTTCTTTAAGGGAGATGCGTCCAAATAGTCCTTTCCAACATACCGTACCAACCCATCTCTTATGTACCCATAAGCAAGCGCCACACCCGCCGCATTTTCCTGCGGCGTCATCTCTTCTAACGCATAGCCATATACCGAGAGTCTGTTGCCTGCGTCCCGCAGCGCCAGCTGCAAATTACTGTGAAGACGGAGTATTTCCAGTGCGCAGCTTAAATTTAGAAAGAAAAGCAGAAACAGAGGAAGGATTACTGCAGCCTCTACCGTCATACTGGCCTCCATTTTTCTTTCAAGAGACATAAACGGCGATATCCCCTTTATGGAGACACGCATAGGTAAGAAGGGTGTATGGGAGTTTAAACTTTGGATAAGATTTTTAAATTTGTATGTTTGTTTCGGAAAAGGTCTCTCTTTCTTAATTTTATTTTTTTGTTCTTTTCTGTTGAATGTGATGCTGTTCTTTGTTTTGCCATTTTTTTGCGTTCTTCTTCTCCATAAAGAGGACATCGCCGCTCACCTCCCTTCTAATCTACCAGTACTCTTTCTGTCTGATGATTTCAAATTCATATCCATATGTGCTTTGTATAAGAAACCGTGCTTCCAGGCCGTCGATGCAGCCATCCAAACGAAAGCAGGAATTGCCCTGGGTCTGCCGGATATCTGCCTCCACCATATTCATAGCCCGCCCCGTGAGTACATCTGTATCCGAAAGCATTAGAAAAATCCTCAAGTAATCTTCATAGGCAAGGCCTGTTCCTTCCTGAAAATTTTCTTGGGTATCCGCCTGGAGAGCTCCCTGCAGGTCATAATGCCATGTTGCGTCATCCTTTATAAGGGGAATCTTTCCTCCTGCCAAAAGCGTTTCTACATCATAAAGGCTTTCCGCATATGCCCATCCAAGCAGCAAGGAAATTTTCAGCAGCTCTGTTATTTCCGGCAAAAGCAGCAGCGAGGCGATGGCCGCTGCCACAAGCTCTGCCGCCATACATTTCTCACTGTCAGAGAAAAGATATAACGCATTTGCCCCCTCTCTTAAAAGCAGCAGGCGGTTCACAGTTCCTCTCAGATTTTCCATATCCCTGTGGTCTCCGACAATCAGGTATTCCACCTGATACATAAGAGCCCCTTCCTCTTTTTCGGCTCCATAATATCCCATGTAATTCAGCAGATATTCCCGAAACAGGAATTGATCGACCAATGATTCTTCTCTCTTTCCCTCTGATACCATATTTCCCCGGTTTATCTCCCCTTTCCGCATTCTTTCCATAATCAAAGGAGGCCCCGAAATTTCTCTTACGGAAACCTCTGCTTTCTCACCCAGCGCCAGCTTCAAAATTCCCTGTTTTCTTTTGTCTTCCAGCTTTTGAGTAGGATTTTGAAAATCAACGATTTGAATCTTATTATCTGCAGAAATTTCTAATCCGTCATATTCCTGAAGGCGGCGGTCAATTTCCTGTTTTTCCTCTTCAATTCTTCTGTCCTCGAGATCATTGGATTCCACAGTTTTAACCCATTCCGTGAGCTCTTTCAGCAGGGTAAGCCCCACATCGTCTTTTACTGCCTCCACAGCCCGCCGACGAAACACGCCGCCCTCCCTATCTGTAAGCAAACTGGCTTTTGTCAGCTCCGTTTCCTCGGGCCGCAGACACAGGAAATCCCGGTACCAGTAGTTAGAAAGAATAACTCCATCCAAAGACATATTCTTTTCCAGGTATTGTTGCAAATGCCGCTCCGTATTGGAAAAGGAGGCCATAGCTGTTCCGTAAGAGATGTCTATGGCGAAAAGATTGTACTGACGAAAAAGCTCTTTATGGTATTCTGCCAGAACACTGTTCAGCCCAATATCCACAATACATTCCGCCTCCAGAGCGGCTGCATTTCTTCTCGCCCCCTCCACAAGCGCAAGACAAAGGGAAAGGAGAATCGCTAAAATCAGCGTAAGATACACCGTCAAATATGCGTCTGTCCTTTTCACCATTTTTCCATTCCCCTTTCCGGCTCCGTTATCCTAAATTTTGTTAGTCTGTTTCGTAATTTTAGAAAAGATGGTGTTTACAATATCCGTTATCTGCTCTTTAAAAATAATTACCAGTCCCACAAGCACAACGATAATTAATATTACTTCCACCGTCCCCATTCCTTCTTCTTCAGCAAGAAGCTGGCGTACTCCTTTCAGTTTCATTATTTTTCTCCTCTCCGCCCCAGCGGGCTGTTTAGATTAATTTCCTTATGTTCCCATAGTATAAAAGGCAGGCAGCATGACCATAATCATGACCACCAACAAAAGCATTACCATAGGCAGCAATAGCTTTGTTCCCGCTTCCTCCCCCAGCCTTCTGGCATTTTGAAGCTGATCCTCGCAAGCCTTGTCCGCCTCTTCCTTCAATCTATCAAGAAGTGCGCTGTTTCCTTTTTTCAGGTTTTGCACAAGCAGAGTACTAAGTCTGATATATTCCTGCATTCCGCTTCTTTTTCCAAAACGCTCATATGCAGCGTTTTCAGATACGCCTGCCTGAAGCTCTCTGCAGGTATAACGCATTTCCTCGTATGCAGGAGACGGTATTTTTCCTCTGCTTTTAAAAGGTTGTGAGGATGCCTTCTGGAACGCTCCCCTGATGGTCATTCCGGCTCCCAGATATAATAATAGCCTGTGCACAATTTCCGAATATTCCTTTTTCATCAGCTTCTTTCTTTTTTCTGTTTTCTCGTGTAAATCTCTGTCATTTAACAGGTATACGGCTCCGGAGGCAACCAGTGTCATAACCCATAACAGAAACCCTTTATCGCTGGTTACCTGTCTCCATTCCACCTCTTCTCCTCTCCAAGTTTTTGGCAGTCTCCAGGTTTCCTCCATACGGCTCTCCTTTTCAGAAAGAGTCAGCAGCTCTTCCAGCTCAAAACGAACCTGCTCCCGGTAAGAAAGAATTTTGGGCGTCACACACACTGTTATTTCTTTTTTCCACTGACTCTCTCCGTAAAAAAGCACTGCTGTCAATGCTACTTCCGTCGTCTCTGCCGGTACATAAACTTTCCCTGTTCCATCGACTACATCCGGTCTGTCCGAAGTCCATTCCACAGTGAACGGAAAGCCCTCATATTCCTCCAGGAGCTTCAGGTTTTCGTTGACATGTTCCAAAGAAGTGTTTTCTGCCAGAATCAGCTCCGGCAGACTGTTCTCAAATTCCCTGAGAACCTCTTCCAGCCTCTCCCCCGACAGTATCTTGGGGGCAATCCGTATTGTAAATACATTTGCTTCTTCTTGTCCCTTTGTAAGAGCGGCTATTTCCACCGTCTGCTCATCCTCTTCTCTTACAACAATTCCCTCTTTGTCCAATATCAGACGACCCTCTTCTCGGATACTTACCAGCACTCCCAGCGCCGTGCCTGCAAATAGTATAATTAATGACAGGGAAATTTTCTTGACATAGTAATCTGTTTGCGCTCTCTGCCCCGATTCCCCGGGATAAAGCCTCTTTATGTCCGCTTCCACCTGCTTCGAACGAAACAGCGGTATTCTTTTTATATAAGAAAATTTGTATAGATAGATTGCCATTCTGTAAAAAGGGGCTGGCTTCCCTTTGGGAGCTTCCTCTTTCCTGGAAAGGGCAAAGCATATCCCATACATTAAACTAATTAACAGCGCTGCCAAATACACAAAAGTACCTCCCGCATTGCTAAAAAAACGTTTCTGTCATAATCCTCTGCATAATCACTTCTGTCAGGATACAGGCTCCAATATAAATACCCAGACAAATTGTCATAATGCCGGCCCCCTGCAGGTTATGATACAGAGCATCAAAGTATCCTGGATTCCCCAGCCCTATATAAACGGAAATTGCAAAAGGCATTAATTTCATCATTTTCTGTTCCAGCTCTCTTCCGCTCAAAATTGTCTGTATTTCCTGACGCACGGCAATTCTCTGCCCGATCAGATCACAAGAGGATTTTATAATTTCCTCCATATTCCCACCATTTCTTTTTGCAATTACAAGAACACCTGCAAATTGCTGTATTTCCGGACTTCCGCTTCTTTCTGCCAAATCTGTCAGCTGCTCTTCCAGAGAAACGCTGATTAAAAGCCCTCTTTGGATCAGCTCCAGCTCTTCATAAATCATAGATTCTTTTCCATAGAGAAGTTCCATGTCTTCCCGGCTTTCCAGAAAAGCATTTTCAAGAGCATATCCCGCCCGAAGGGATGATGATACTGATAAAATGCATTCCCGAAATTGAACAGTCAAATCATCCCTTGCCTTCTGTGCTTTTTTACGCTCAGTATTTCTAAAAAATACGGCTCCTGCCACGGACAGGGGAATCACCGCCCATAGGCTGCGGTAAAAAAATCCGGCCAGAAGTGCCGTTATTGCCATAGACTTCATTATTTCTCCCAGGAGCTCTTTCTTCCCCCAGCAGTATTTATGATAATCCCGCCGCTTTAAGCTTAATTCCACAAAGCAAACCTCCTTTCTTCTTTAACCGGCCTGTAATTTTGGCATTGTCATCCTCTTCCTCTTCCTCAAAAACATATAGAGGGTTCAGCCTGATCTTATCTCCTTCCCATCCCACAACCTCCGTTATTTCAAGCACTCTCCTGGTTCTATCCCGGAGCCTGCCAAGATGGACGAGAATATCCAGTCCTGAGGCAATCTGCTGTTTAACTGCCGGTAGCGGAATCTCTAAACCCATTAAAACCATATTTTCCAGTCTTGCAAGCATGTCCATGCCACTGTTTGCATGTCCTGTGGACATACTCCCGTCATGACCTGTGTTCAGGCACTGCAGCATATCAAATGCCTCCGGTCCTCTGACCTCTCCCACGATAATCCTGTCTGGACGCATTCTGAGTGAAGAACGGATCAGCTCTCTTATGGTAATTTCCCGACAGCCCTCCACATTGCTGTTGCGTGTTTCCAGGCGTACCAGATTTGGAAGCTCCTGAAGCTGCAGCTCAGCACTGTCCTCTATGGTCACCACTCTTTCATCAGAAGGAATAAATTTGGAAAGCGCGTTGAGGAATGTGGTTTTTCCGCTTCCGGTGCCCCCGCTGATAAAAATATTGTATTTTGCACGGACAAGTTTTTCTAAAAAGTCTGCCGCTTCCCTGCATATGGAATTGTTCTGAACCAGGTATTCCATTGTAATAGGCTTGTCAGGAAAGCGTCTGATAGTCACCGCAGGGCCATTAAGCGCAATGGGACTCATTACGATATTCACCCTTGAACCGTCAGGAAGTCTGGCATCTACAATAGGAGACGCTTCATTTACCACACGGTTGCATCCTGCTACAATCTGCTGAATGACATCCTGCAGCTTCTCAGCGGATTCAAAACCCACTTCCAACTCTCTCAATCGCCCTTCTTGCTCTATGAAAATGTGATCCTTACCATTGATCATTATTTCTGTGACCGTTTTGTTATCCACAAAAATCTGAAGAACATCCAGACGTCGAAGGGAATCAAAGAGCTCTCTTTTTAACTTCCGACGGGCTTCTACCGTGTAAAGCATTGTATCCTTATGAGCAAGAAGCGCTTCGTCTATGGCTTCCTCCACTTCCTTATCAGAAAATTCTCTGACAAGCTCCATTTTCTTCTGAACCTCCCTGCGCAGCTCCTTTTTCAGCTCTGTATATTCCATGTTCCCGCTCTCCTTTCTTCCGCCAGTATGCTTCTGACATAATCGGCCAGAGCTCCTCTTGTATACTGCTCCGGCTCCTCCGGTATTCTATCGAACCTAGGAAGGATGATTCTGCTTGTCTTTTCCAAAATTTCTTCATATTGGCACATCCCAAGAAGCTGCTCGTACTGAAGCATTTTGCAGGCCGCAGCCCTGTCATTCTTCGTTAATGTAAAAATTCTCATACATTTTTTCATAATGTCAAACAGTCCCTGCATGCTCTCGCTCAGATCCAGAACAATGTATTGGTATTTTCCTGACTCATCTATTTTCTGCAAAAGCCTCTGCCATTCCTGAGACGTTACTGCCAAAAGATTTTGCCCGGCTTTCACCGGTGGTACATAGTCTAGCTGCCCTCTCTTTCGGATCAAGGTCTCCATTCGGAGATAAAACTCTTGCCCCTGCGCATTTAGGAAATATAGCAAATCTGCAAGATCCCTAGTCTGCATATCCGGCAGAAGCCCTGTGATCCCGGCATAGTGTTCAAAGTTTAGATAAAGTGTGGTATACTCCTCCGCCAACATCTGACTCATGGTCAGGGCAAAGGAGGTCTGCAGACATCTTCTCACAGGCGAATAGATTCCTACAAGCTTTGCTTTGCCTGTTTCAGTCAGCCTCGGAAACGTAATTTCCGCAAACTCCAAATAAGCTTCCAAAAGCTCCTGCAATATGTTTTCCGCCTTCTGGTATTTATTTACATTCCTGAATTCAGGCCATTTCACCACACCGCTTTCATTCAAGATTACAGTGCAACCCGCCTGTAATTTTGCTAGCTCCTCCGAAAAAGCTGTTTCTGCCACCACCAGCACGGCGGTTCTGTTTTGTCTTGTTTCTTTGACTATCTCTTCCACACTTGTATAGGTATGCACTTCCCATGGAAGTCCCTCTCGCTTTTTCAAAAATTCCGTAAAAAGCTGTGCATATTCTTCCTCCGGATCATACAGTCTCAAAACAGATAATTCATAATTCTTCAACCGGCACCTCCCATGCACAGCAAAGCTCCCAGAAAAACCGGACCTGAAAGACAAATTCCAAAAGACCTGTGATTGCCGTTATTTTCCGTATAAAGCTTCCATTTACCGCTGCGCAGAACAGATAAGGTATAATCTGCCAGGTAAAACAGTCTCTCCTTTGCATTATGCTCCTTTAACATTTTAATCAGGGAAAAAATTGCTGCCACGAGTAGAGAAAAGAATAAAAAAGAAGGAATTTTTTGAATTGGAAAGTATCCGGCGCAGACACCTAAAAGTTTTACATCTCCTCCTCCAATACAGCCTATTTTGAATAAAGGATATGTCAGCATTGCAACGGCCGCCGTTGCAGCAAGGCACAAGAATAGTCGTCCGGGATTGGCCCAGATCATCGCCTGTCCCAATCCAAGTGCAAAAAACAAAAGCAATAGCCAGTTAGGTATTTTATGACGCAGATAGTCGTAAATGCAGGCCATTGTCAGGAATACACATAATGACGCCAAAGCATCGTCTCCCTTCGTATTATATTTTTATTCTTATGGATAATGCGAGACGAAAGAGTCTCAGTGATACTTTAGAATTTTTTTGATTGATTGTAAGACACATTATAGCCCCTCTCCTTCTCCTTTGCAATAGGAAAAAAGCAAATAAATAATTTTTGTTAAACTTCTACAACATTTGATAAATCCCGATTCCGTAAAGAACCAGAAGCCCCGGAATTCCAAGTATTCCTGATGTCAAAATTGTAACTATATTGATGCCCACCCCCAGGGAAATCCCCATGGCAGCCAGCATGGAATTAATAAAATAAATGGCAATCGTGCCAAGAACGCTGCGCATCACCACATTTAAAAGCCATTCTATTTTTCTGCGCACCGCTCCCATCAGCAGTACCGCAGCACATGTCAAAACAATCACCATAGTACCCATATTCTGTTCCATAGTCGCAATCTCTTTTTTCTTTGCTATAATCTATGTCCTGCATTTTAAAATATTCCTGTACTTTTCTTTCTGATTATATGCATATCTCCATCCGCTATAACCCCAGTCCGCCCTGATAAATATGCTTTCATTACTTTTCTTTCCATTCTTACTAGGAATTGGTATATTTTCCAATTAAGAGGGCTATACTTTTAACAACAAATTTGAAAGGGCTTTGTATCAGCATGAAAATATTTTTCAGTCGCAACTATGATTCCTCTCGTTTAACTGAGGAAGATCTGACTCCTGTCAGCCTGCGGGAAGCCATGGAAAAAACCCGCGAGGCCTTGGATGTGGCCTATGCGGGTTTCGATAACGCCGTTGATGTGGATATGATCGACAGTTACATTTATGAAATTAATTCTCTGCAAAAAAGATATAAACACCTGACTGATCTGGCAGCTTTGGAACCTTCTGCAGAAGCTGAAAGATCATGCCAACATTCCCCGATTCGAGCCTTGGTCAGTCATGTTTTCGGTTAAAGTATTCCTTCCGTAGGTAAGTCCGGCATAGACTGCCTGAGAATTGTTCATCAAGGGACCGTTTTCGTTCATGGGCGCAATTTTTTCGTATGCGTCATGCAGAGGGCGGATCACTTTTTCGATCTCCTCCAACGGTTTGGAATCGTATCTGCCCTCTCCGAAGGCAAGCCTTTTGATGCAAAATAAATAAAGCTGTCTAAGCGAGGGAGCCGGCTCATATTCCAAGTTCAGAGAGCTCAAAAGCTCATTGAGACATCCTCTTGCCTTGCGGATGGACTCTTTAAAATCTTCCTGGGCATCCGCCTCATGGGCCTGCCTGCCTTCCTCAAGATAATCCAATAGCATCTCATATAAAATCACTACAAGCTGTGTGGAATTTGCCTGAGATATTTTCAGCGTATACTGTTGCTTGCGTTCTTTTGTCATTTTTACGCCTCTCTATCCGCTTCAGCGGAACCAAATTCAACAATACCCGTACCCGCTCCCCGCTTTACTGTAGGAGCTGCAGCACCTGAGAAGGTCTCTCGTTCGCCTGGGCGAGCATAGAAGTTCCGGCCTGAGTCAGAACCTGATAAGTAGTGTAATAGGTCATCTCCTCAGCCATATCAACATCCATAATGCGAGAGTAAGCCGAGGTCATATTTTCTGAGGTGACGTCAAGACTGTTGACCGTGGATTCCAGTCTGTTCTGATATGCCCCCAGACGTCCTCTTACTTTGGAGACATACTTAATAGCACCATCCAGCCTTTGAATGCCGTCTACCGCTCCATCAGCCGTAGAAACATCCACATTCTCTATTCCCATGTTCTGCAGGGAGATTGTGGGAATATCCACAGCCAAAATCTGTCCTTCGTTAGCCCCCACCTGAAGACGCATGGCACCAATTCCCGTAGCGTCAATCATCAGGGCATTTCCCCCCGCCTCGCTAAAGGTTACCGACTGTGCCGTTCCAAAATTTACTCCGGAGACATCCAGTACCATCTCAAATCCATCCGCCCCCTTGATCGTCACCAGATTATCCTTTGTGGAAACAGTTGCCCCAGCAGGAAAATCGGTGCCCAGATCTAAGTTGTTGAGGTCCACAAGATAATTTCCTGTCTCCTGACCGTTTACGATTTCCTTGGTAAGGGTAATGCTGGTTATGGTGTATTCCTTCACCGTCACATCTTTTGAATAAGAATTCACCTTTACTTCAAGATTGTTTGTATATCCTTTGAAATCAAACTCTCCGTTTAAAAGCGGCTGTCCGTTGAATTGCGTGGTTTCCGCAATCCGGGTAATCTCCTCTTTAAGCTGCGTAATTTCGTCCTGAATGGTTTGCCGATCCTCATCGGTATTAACGCCGTTGGCCGCCTTTACCGCCAGCTCGTTCATTCTCTGCAACATTTCACTTACTTCCGCCAAAGCCCCATCTGCAATTTCAATTATGGAAATACCGTCACTGGTATTCTGGTTTGCCACAGACAGCCCCTCTATCTGCGCATTCATTCTCTTACCCATAGCCAATCCCGCCGGATTGTCCTTAGCATGGTTAATCTTTAATCCCGATGAAAGTCTCTCCAAAGATCTTGCCAGCAGATCCTCACTGTTTGACAGCGCGTTGTTGGATATCATTGCTGATACGTTGTAATTAATTCTCATAAGCTACCTCTTTTCTACTGTCTTACTGCTTCCAAAAAAATCTTTGCCACCCGGTAAAGCTCCCCGTTGTCAGGCCGGCTTTCCGCGGCCCCGGGAGCCGCCTCCCGACTCATTAAGGTCTCAGCGCCGCCTAATGTGCCTTCCCCGAGAGTTATTCCCTCGACCGTCCAGCGCTTTGAAGCTTCACTGGTGAATGTATCGGCAATTTGCAGCAGTTTCGTAACCTCCGTTTTTTCATTTCCTGAAAGATCTCCAAAGATGGTGCCATCCTTTAATCGGAACCGCGCGGTGATGCCTTCCTCCTGTGAAAACCGGCAGTCTATGCGGACTCTTCCCGTTTCCTCTTCTCCTCTTTCCACTGTAAGGTGAATACCCGTAAGCTCTTCCCCAATATACATGGATAGAAAATATTCCTCCTGCGCGGCAAGGCTTCCTGCCAACGTCAGCCTCTTGTGAGCCAGACGCAGGTTTCTCACATCCAGAAAACTGTCTGTTTCCGTCACAGCTCTTTCGGCTTCCTTTGCTGCGCGTCCCACCAGATCTTCATACCGGCTGCGGAAGGTATCTTTCTCATCCAGGCTTTCCCAGAGAGCGGATGCTTCCTGTTCTTCTGCGGATGCTGTTTCCTTTTCAGAGTCCTCTCCCCTATCCTTCCAAATTCCCCGGAAAATCCCCATATCCTTCAGCAACTCCTGTGCCGCCAGAAGATTCCCGGCACTGGGAGTAATCTGTCCTCTCTGCAGCAATGCATAGCAATCCTGATCTGATATCACAGCCTGGCGAAGCCGGCTAAGCTCCTGACTCCTGTAGGACTCCGAAGCCTCCTCACTATATGCCGCTTCCGTCAGTGCATTTTCGGCATTTTTCACGAAAGCTCGCTCAATCTGATGGGAAATACTTTCTCCGCGGTGCAGAAGCTCCGAAATTGTGCCCAGCTCATCCGTAACACGCACATCCATATGTTTGAATCTTCCAGTTCTCACCGCCGACAAAAGATTGTTCAGGTGAAGCTGCGCCTGGCTGTTCACAAGAGCCCCTATTACTGCCCCATCTGATTTCTCTATCTGGCGCAGCAGACGGTAAATTCCGATATAGGTCTCCCGCTCCTCAGGTGTGATGGATTTATTTTGTTCCAATCCATAAAGAAAACGGCTGTAGCTTTCCGCACTTTCCTGGAATTCTTCAGGAAGTTCCGCAAAATACTGGTCCAGTTCCTGGAGAGTCCTTTCCAAAGGATTTACTCCATCTCTGATCATACGTAATGTGGCCGCAGGGGTCATCTTCTCCATAAGAGACTGTACCTGAGCATCCGCAGCCTTCACCAGCTCAATTCCGCTTTGAGTGATTTCCATGCTGTTATAGCCGAGAATCCGGACAGCTCTCCTGTTCTCCGCAGAAGTTTCAAGCATCATATCCTCTAAAATAGCGTCCACATTGGCAAAAGCCTTGCTGATGCTGTCCCCCAGATCCCTTCTGGGAGAGGTCATCAGTGCCTCATAGCTTTCGCCAGCCTTCACGTATGCCTCTTTCAGAGCGCTGCCCTGCTTGTAAAACTCCGTCAGGCTTCCCGCCCCTTCGGAAACGCTCCAGGGACCCAGAATCCGGGCAGGCAGTCCCGGCAGCTGTGCAAGAATTCTGCTGCTTTCCTGATAAGACCGGTATTTTTCAACTGCCTGTGCATCCTTGGGAAAATATTGTGCGGCAAGCTTCTGCTCCGCTTCCTTAAGAGCCTCAACAAGCTCCTCCATTGGCGCCGTATCTATGGAAAATCCACTTTTCAGCAATTTTACATTCACTTCCGCCGTCATTCGCAGGCGAATTTCCTCCAGCTGCCTCCTGGCGGCAACACTCTCAGCTCCCTGAGGAAGATCCAGATTCTGATAGTAAGACAGAATATCCGCCGCCCTTTGATAAATATTGTCCCTTTTCTCCAAATTAGCACGGAAAGGTTCCTTTCCATCTGCAACTGCATTGGCCGCCGCCGCCGCAAAATCTTCTTCCGCCATCGGCAGCCGGAGCTCCTGTATGGCATTCAGTCTCTTCAGATTCTCCTCTGTAAGAGGCAGGCCGTTTTCCAAAAGCCACTGTCCCATTTTTCTGCCGTCTGCGTCCGGCCTAAGTCCGGCTTTTTCCACCACCCTGTCTATCTGCTCCTCAAGACCTTGGGTCTCGCCGCCCTTTGCGCTTTCCGCATAATACCCTTTGATTTCCTCCGCGTAATACTTCGGAGCTCTGTTTCCCCCGGTCTGTCCCAATGAAGCTTCTTTGCCCCGCGCGCCGCTGCTCTGAGCCAGATAAATGTTCCAAATCTCCGGCTCCATGCCGTTGTCCACAAGATACCTTTCGGCGCCTTCTCCCATTTGTGTAAGCTGAGAAGCCATTTCCCAAGCTTTCTTGACTCCTTCTATATTTTCAGGCGTCAAAGGCACATCCGCCTCCCGAAAGCTTTGGGTGATTGCTCTGGCCAGACTGTCGCTGCCCAGCGCCGCCGACAAAGTACTCAAGTCCAGATCATCCGTATAGCCCACGATATTCTGGCCAGATCTGGCAAGCTCCGCCTTGATCTTATCCAAGATCGTCACTGCCTCTTCCGGGTCCAGGCTTTCAAAATGAAAGCCCTCCTCTTCCAGTTTTGCATAATCTTCTTCCGACATGGTATGCGACATGAGCGTCATATAATCCTGCTGCGCGGAAATATCCTTGTTTTCAGCATCCTGACGGATCTCCGCCCAGGACTTTTTGGAAGCATTCCCAAGCACCATATCTGTATCCGGTGCAAAAAAAGCCTCATAGGCCGCTCCTGCCTTTTCCATAGGAACGGCGCCAGACCTCTGAGTCTGTTTTGCCGGCGTCTGCTCTGGCGCCGTTGTCTGAAATGTAATCTTCACCTGTTTCCTCTCCCTGATTGTCCGGTTTTTCACAGCTCTCAGGCATCTCTCCTGAGGGCGTCTCTCTTCGTTATCATTTATTTCGGTACAAACATCGGGATTCTTTACCCCATTATTCTCTACTTGTGAGGAAGAAATCAAAGCGGCAGAAAGTATTGGTCAAAACACAAATATTGCCGCCCCATAGGGAGGCAGATCGAAGCAGATAGAATAATCCTGATAATGAAAAGACTTTTTCCTGGCCATAATTTCTTTAGGAATTTCATTGCCCCATCCGCCAAACCTTTCTTCATCGCTGTTCAGCAGCAAACGATATTTCTTTTTTCTGGGAACTCCCACTACGTAATTTTCACGCTTTACGGGAGTCATGTTCAGCACAAACAAAAGATTTCTGGTTTCGGAAGAGGACCTGCGCACAAAGGCGTATGTGCTGTGCTCCTCATCATCTGCATTCATCCATTCAAATCCGTCCCAGCGATTATCTATTTCATGCATGGCCGGATATTTGCGATATAGCAAAAGCAGCTCTTTCATAAATTCATGTATGCCTTTATTATACTTTTCCTGCAAAAGATACCAGTCCAGCTCTCTTTCCTCGCTCCATTCCCTCTCCTGGCCGAAGTCCTGACCCATAAACAGAAGCTTCTTGCCGCAATGTCCGAACATATAAGCGTAGCCCACTCTGAGATTTGCATATTTGTCCGCCGTATACCCAGGCATTTTATTGACCATGGAGCACTTCAGATGAACGACCTCATCATGTGAAAGGGGAAGAATATAATTCTCACTGTCATTATAGCTCATAGCAAAGGTCAGGGCGTGATGGCAACCCTTCCGGTAAATAGGATCCAGCTTCATATACTCGCAGAAATCGTGCATCCAGCCCATATTCCACTTAAAGGCGAACCCCAGGCCATCTTCCCCGATCCCACAGGTCACATGGGGCCATGCAGTGGATTCTTCCGCTATCGTCAGAAATCCCGGATAGGTTCCCCTCACTACAGAATTCAGATGCCGGAAAAATTCAATGGCCTCCAGGTTTTGGTTGCCCCCGTATCGATTGGGAACCCATTGTCCTTCTTTTTTGCCGTAATCCAGATACAGCATGGATGCCACCGCATCCACTCTGATTCCATCTATATGAAACTCTCTCAGCCAGAACAATACATTGGCAATCAGAAAATTTTTGACCTCCGGTTTTCCGTAATTGAAAATTTTCGTGCCCCAGTCCGGATGCTCTCCAAGCCTGGGATCCGGATGCTCATAGACGCACTGTCCGTCAAATTCCGCCAGACCGTGAGCATCCGTCGCAAAATGCGCAGGCACCCAGTCCAGAATCACTCCCACCCCTGCCTTGTGGAGCTCATTTACAAGATACATAAAATCCTCAGGAGAGCCATAGCGGGAAGTAGGAGCATAATAACCGGTGACCTGATAACCCCAGGAGCCGTCGAAGGGATGCTCGGCAATCCCCATTAGCTCAATATGGGTGTATTTCATTTCCTTCAAATATTCCACAATCCGCTGGGCAAATTCCCGATAGCTGTAAAACCCCTCCGTTCCATCCGGGTGCTTCATAAAGGAGCCAATATGACATTCGTATATTGCCATAGGCTCTTTGTTCATATCAAGCGCGTCGCGCCTGCTCATCCATTTTTCATCTTTCCATGCAAAACCGGAAAGGTCAGCGACCACGGAGGCTGTACCCGGACGGCACTCCGCCAGGTTGGCAAAGGGATCCGACTTGTACAGCTTCCTTCCGTCTCCTGCGGTTATCAGAAACTTATACATTGCACCCTCTTCCGCTCCAGGGACAAACAGAGCCCAGATTCCTCCTTCTCCAAGCTTTTCCATTGGATGGGCGTCTTCCTTCCATTGGTTAAAAGTGCCGATCACATGCACCTTGACCGCATTAGGAGCCCACACAGCAAAGTAAACCCCCTCCACGCCCTCTTCACAGGATAAATGAGCTCCCAGTTTTTTATAAATATCATAATGAGTTCCCTGCCCAAAAAGATATTGATCTGCCTCGGAAATAAAAATCCTCTGCTCTGCTTTCGCCATTCCCCGCCTCCATTATGAAAAATCTTGTTCCGTGAGAATAATCATATCCTCGTCGTCATATCGTCTCGCAAACAAAATATCCAGAAAATGCCCCGGAGTCTTCCTGTTGGCATGACGGATGGCCTCGTCCACAATCTCCTTGACCTCCAGCACCGTCACCACATGATCGATGGTCTGCATATCTTCAATCCGTGTGTGAAGGGCCAGCACCCCCAGCTCATCAATGGAATATTCCCTCTCTCTCGCATACTGCCTTCCGAAGGCTACAAGCGTATCGTTGCTTAATGCCTCAACATCCATACGGCAGGTAAAGCATGCTGAAAGCCGCTTTTGTGCCGAAAGCAACTTATCCATGGACTTTTTGGTATCTTCCAAAATCACAATAATCCCCATGGATTCTTGCTGCAGCGCCTTAAACAGCGCAGCTGCGGTTTCTTCGTTGATCCCCGATGCCTTTTGAATGATCAGCGCGCCGTTTTTCAGCCCCAGAAGAATCTCTTCCACATTCCTGCGATTTAATGCCTGGCCTGAAATCTTTGCCACCTTTCCTGAGAAATTGCTGTCTGTAATCTGCACCTCACGAATCATGTTTTTTGCCAGAGTCAACGTATCCATGCCTTCCTCTCCGGTAAGAATCACATTTCCCGTGTAGGCCGCCAGGCTGATACCATCAATCACCTTTACAAGTTG
>ERZ1643251.1867-NODE-1867-length-22800-cov-7.026204_pt1 | contig 22800 bp, 16 predicted proteins | sample MGYA00579261_ERZ1643251 | MGnify/ENA primary metagenome ERZ1643251 (study PRJEB29033, sample SAMEA4952267) | chicken gut metagenome | biome: Broiler Chicken; feature: Gastrointestinal Tract; material: Caecum | place: Ireland | collected 2018 | study: Broiler... | reverse complement strand
CCTGCATAGCCATTCAGTCCAACCAGAACGACCAGCACGGCGGACAGAGCATACCGAATTTCGAATACGGCATGGCTCCCGGCGTCAAGAAGACCTACAAGAAGCTCTACCGCCGCAATCTTATGAAAGCGCTCGATATGCTGTGCGACGACGTGACAAGCGAAGCCGACGCCGAGTCGCTCATCGCGGCCGCGTCGGAGTCGACCGGACGCGAGCCGACGTTCGCCGACGACGGTATTTTCGCGTCTGCGCTCATCGGGCTGATTGCCGAGGAGTATGGCGAGGAGCTCGCCCAGCGTGTCATCGATACCGTGCGCCGCTACACGGTAGCCGAGACCGAGCGCGCAACCTATCAGGCTATGGAAGCGCTGATACACAATCTGAACACTATGCACTCACGCGCCGGAGCGCAGATTCCGTTCAGCTCGCTGAACTACGGAATGGACACGTCGGCTGAGGGCAGACTCGTCATGAAGTGCCTGCTCGAAGCCACCGACGCGGGGCTTGGCAACGGCGAGACTCCTATCTTCCCGATACAGATATTCAAGGTCAAGGAGGGCGTGAACTACAACCCGGGCGACCCGAACTACGATTTGTTCCGTCTCGCCTGCCGCGTATCGGCAAAGCGGCTCTTCCCGAACTTCTCGTTCATCGACGCGCCGTTCAATCTGCGCTACTACAAGGAGGGTCACCCCGAGACCGAGGTCGCGTACATGGGCTGCCGCACGCGCGTTGTCGCCAACGTATACGACCCGACCCGCGAGATAGTCTACGGGCGCGGCAACCTCAGCTTCACCTCGATAAATCTGCCGCGCATCGCGATAAACGCCAAGGGCAACGTCGACTGGTTCTTCGAGGAGCTCGACCGCAAGGTGGCGCTCGTCGTCGACCAGCTGCTCGACCGGTTTAAGATACAGTCGGAAAAGACGGTGCGCAACTATCCGTTCCTGATGGGACAGGGCGTGTGGATCGATTCGGACAAGCTGTCGATAGACGATAGGGTCGGCGAGGTATTGAAGCACGGCACGCTTACAATCGGCTTTATCGGACTCGCCGAGTGCCTGAAAGCGCTCATAGGCAAGCATCACGGCGAGTCTGCCGACGCGCAGAGCCTCGGACTTGAGATTATCGGCTTCATACGCCGCCGCGCCGACGAAGCCTGCAAGAAGTACGGACTCAATTTCTCGGTCATCGGCACTCCGGCGGAGGGACTGTCGGGACGCTTCGTGCGCATAGACAAGAAGAAATACGGCATAATCCCGGGCGTAACCGACCGCGAGTACTACACGAACTCGTTCCACATTCCGGTATACTACGACATTTCGGCTGCCGACAAGATAAAGCTGGAAGCTCCGTATCACGAGCTGACGAACGGCGGACACATCACGTACGTCGAGCTTGACGGCGACCCGCTGGAGAATCTGGACGCGTTCGAGTCGGTCATTCGCTGCATGAAAGAGTCGGGCGTCGGCTACGGCTCGATAAATCATCCGGTCGACCGCGACCCGGTCTGCGGCTACACTGGAATAATCGGAAACGAGTGCCCGCGCTGCCACCGCACCGAAGCTGACGGCAAAGGCAAATTCGAGCGCATTCGCCGCATAACCGGCTATCTCGTCGGCACGCTCGACAGCTTCAACGACGCGAAACTCGCAGAAGTAAACGACCGAGTAAAGCACTCCGTCAGAAGCGAAATCGCCGAAATCTAAGCGGGGGCGGGGACGCCCCCGCGGGCGAAGTCAGGGTTAGTGCGAGCGAAACCGTAGCTTCTACCTCATCAATGGTCGAATTCACCTGCAAAGCAGGTGAATTCGAGACAGCGGGGTTCAGGGTTTGTGGCTGCGTTACCCATCAGCGAAAGCTTTTGAAAAAGGGTTTTCCACAGTATTTACAATTATAACATGAAAATATTAAGCCTATTCTCCGGCTGCGGCGGCGGGGGAGCCCCCGCGGGCAATTGTCAGGGTTAGAATCTGCTTTACCATAATTTCTACCTCATCAATGGTCGAATTCACCTGCGCGGCAGGTGAATTCGAGACAGCGGGGTTCAGGGTTTGTGGCTGCGTTACCCATCAGCGAAAGTTTTTGAAAAGGGTTTTCCACAGTATTTACAATTATAACATGAAAATATTAAGTCTGTTCTCCGGCTGCGGCGGGCTGGATCTCGGGTTCGAGAGAGCCGGATATGAGATTGTGGCGGCGAATGAATTTGACAGAACGATTTTGCCCACATACAGCGCGAATCACCGAGACACCGAGCTTATCGCGGGCGACATAAGGTCAATCGCGTCGGCGAAATTTCCCGACAGCATAGACGGAATCATCGGAGGGCCGCCCTGCCAGTCCTGGTCGGAAGCCGGCTCGCTGCGCGGAATTGACGATGACCGCGGGCGTTTATTTTTCGAATATATACGCATACTTCGCGACAAGCGGCCGAAGTTTTTCCTCGCCGAAAACGTGAGCGGTATGCTCGCGGCGCGTCACAGCGCGGCGGTGAAGAATATACTCGGTCTATTCGGCGAGAGCGGCTATAATGTCACGCTGACGCTTGTGAACGCGAAGGATTACGGCGTCGCGGAGGAGCGGCGGCGGGTATTCTACATCGGCTTTCGGCATGACCTCGGCGTCGACTTCAAATTTCCGCGCGGCTCGAGCGCGGACGGCGGGTATCTGACGCTGCGCGACGCAATCTGGGATTTACAGTTCACCGCTCTGCCGGCCACAAAGAATAACCGTCACAATCCGGAAGCGGTAAACTCGAACGAATACTACACCGGCGATTTTTCGCCGATATTCATGAGCCGCAACCGAGTGAAGTCATGGGACGAGCCGGCGTTCTGCGTACAGGCGTCGGGGCGGCAGTGCCAGCTGCACCCGCAGGCGCCGAAGATGGTGAAGGTCAGCGCGGACAAATTCGCGTTTGCCGCGGGCAGCGAGACGCTCTACCGGCGCATGACCGTGCGCGAGGTCGCGCGGATACAGGGCTTTCCCGACTCATTCGAGTTTATATACGACCGCCTGAACGACGCGTACAAGATGATCGGCAACGCCGTGCCGGTGAATTTAGCGTATGAAATCGCAGCTGCGATAAGGTTGCAGCTGCGATAAAATCGCAGTCACGACAAGGACGCAGTCGCGATAAAATCACAGCCACGTTAAAATCGCGGCTCGAATTGACAATGACCGGCGCGGCGCGGTACAATCAGCCGCAATTAAAATTATGAGCCTAAGCAGCAACGAAGCCGGGCGCGCGTTTGAGCTCGCCTGCCTGACCGCGCTCTACCGCGCGCTTCAGCCGACCACAGAGGTATCGATTGTCGACAACTACAGCTTCCGCGCCGCGCGCCGCAGCTGGAACGACACCCCTGCCGACTTCCGGAAAAATGTGCGGCTCGCCGCCGTCGCGGCGACCGAAAAGCTACTCGAGCTTGAGCCGACGCTGACAGCGGGTCCGACTACGCTGACATCGGGTTCGCGCCCGCGCCTGTATCTGCGCATTCCGCTCGATGAGGAGGGCGAGGCCGGCGACGTGCGCGACATTGTGGTCACCTGTCCCGACAACGGCTGGGAGATCGGGCTGAGCGTCAAGCACAACCACTTCGCGGTCAAGCATTCGCGCCTGTCTCCTACGATAGACTTCGGCGCGAAATGGTACAAGCTCCCATGCAGCGACAGCTACTGGCAGAGCGTGCGGCCGATATTCGGCCGGCTCGTGCGCGAACAGAGCCGTCATCTGCGCTGGTCGGACCTCGCCGACAAGGAGGACGGCGTATACATTCCGCTGCTGAACGCGTTCATGGACGAGCTACATTCGGCCGCGAGGCGCGACCCCGACTTCCCGCGGCGGATGGTCGAGTACCTGCTCGGCGAGCACGACTTCTACAAAATCATCGCGCGCGACGACATCCGCGCGACCGAAATCCAGCCGTTCAACCTGCGCGGCAGGCTCGACCGGAGCATCGCGGTCATGAGCCTGCCGACTAAAATTGAAAATATGCGCATACGAAGCTGGGGAAAGAACACGGTCGAGCTGTATTTTGACAGCGGCTGGAGCTTCAGCTTCCGCATACACAACGCTTCGTCCTATGTAGAGCCGTCGTTGAAATTCGATATTCAGCTGACCGCGCAGAATACAGGCAAACCGATGATCTGCCGCTGGGAGAAAGCACAGTCATGAAAAAAACCGGAATCGCGGTCTGCGGGCTAAACGGCTCGGGCAAAACCACGCTCGCAAAATATCTCGCAGCCCTGCTCTCAACCGACGAAAACTTTCGCGCGCTGGACATCGAGGACTACTATTTCCGTAAATCGGAGCAGCCCTACACAAATCCGCGTACACGTGTCGAAGCCCTTATGCTGCTGCAAGCCGACGTCGAGCGGAATCCGTGCTTTGTTCTGTCCGCGGTAAGCTGCGATTTGGGCTTCGCTGTCACGTCAAGGCTTGCGCTCGTCATTCTGCTGTATGCGCCGCGCGAGATAAGGTCAGAGCGCATACGCCGCCGCTCGCTCGAGCGCTTCGGCGGGCGTGTGCTGCCGGGCGGCGATATGTACGAGCGCGAGCAAAAATTTATCGGCTTCGCCGCCGGTCGCCCCGACTCGGACGCCGAGCGCGGACTCGAGGGGCTTGACTGCAAGCTGCTGCGCCTCGACGGCACAAGACCGACCGCCGAGCTCGCCGCGGATATTGCAAAAATATATCGCGAACTGTAGCGGTTCGCGATTTTGTTTTACTATTTTTCACACGCGGCAGTCAGCGACGCGAACAGACCGTCGGCAAGCCGGCACCTCATGTGCTCGGGGTGCCACTGCACGCCGACATAGAATCGCCTGCCGCGCGCCTCGAGGGCTTCGATAAAGCCGTCCGGACTTCCCGCGGTGACGTCAAAACCGTCCGGCGCGTACTCGACCGCCTGATGGTGGAAGCTGTTCACCCGGTCGCGCGTCGCGCCGGCGAGCGCACAAATCAGGCTGTCGGGAACAATCGCTATCTCGTGCGACGGCTCGGGGCGGGGGAGCGACTGCATATGCCCCGATATGTCGAGGTGCAGGCTGCCGCCGAGCGCGACTGCGATTGTCTGTATGCCGCGGCAGATGCCGAGCGTCGGCAGGTCATACTCGTATGCGCGGCGCGCCAACGCGAGCTCATACGCGTCGCGCTCGGGCGACGGCTCGCCGACAAGGCTCGCGTCGTAGTCATACACGCCGAACCGTTCGGGCTCGATGTCGCCGCCGCCGCTGAGCAGCAGTCCGTCGATTGAACCAATCACATTCTCCGCTACCTCTACATCTGACAGCACCGGCGGCAGTATCACCGGCACACCTCCGGCGCGCGCAACCGCGTCGCAGTACTGACGGCGCAGGAAGTAATCGCCGTCCGCATTGAAGCCGCAGCTGATGCCGATTATCGGGCGTGTGTGTTTCATAGCAATCTTATTCTCCTTTTTGGGGGCGCGTTTATTAGGCGGTGTCACATAGGCGCGGCCGCGGAGATATGACGCTGTTGTCAGCCCTGTGCTATCTCGAGCGCGACGTCCGGCTTGTTTGTGATTATCGCGCCGACGTCAAGCTCGCAGAGCCGCTTTATCGCGTCGGGGTCGTCGACCGTCCACGGGTGGACGCGTACGCCGAGCTCATTCGCGCGCGCGACGATATCGGGGTGGTTGAGTATCTGCGCGTAGTGCGGGTGTATAGCCCTCGCGCCGAACGAATGCGCGTAGTCAGCCGGCTTGACGAGCTCCGAGCCGTACAGCGGCGCGACGAACGCGTCCTTGTCGTACTCGAGCATATCGGTGAGATTCCAGTGGTTGAACGACGAGTAGATGACCCGCTCGGTCATATTGCATTCGCGCGCGCAGTCGTGAATCATGTGTACGAAGTCGGTGCCGGACGCCTTTATCTCGACGTTGACATAAAGTCCGGTCGGCTCGAGCAGGCGATAGACGTCCTCGAGAGTCGGTATCTCGACGCGCCCGAATTCACTCCGGCCGCAGTTGAAGCTGTATCGGCGCAGCTCGTCGAGCGTCTGCTCGCGGATGAGTCCGTGACCGTCCGACATACGGTCGATTCGGTCGTCGTGCGCGACGACTATCCTGCCGTCACGCGTGAGGTGTACGTCAAGCTCGACTCCGAACGCGCCCATTTCCGCGGCGAGCCTGAACGCGGGCAGTGTATTTTCGGGGGCATATGCCGACGCTCCGCGGTGCGCGAATATTAGTTTTGTACCATTCAGTTTCATAATAGCAACCCTTTCTATAATTATATGACTGAACATTCAGTCAGATTCAATTTTCCTTGAGCCGATTCAATTCCTCGAGAAACGAATCGACGTCCTCGAACTTGCGGTATACCGAGACGAAGCGTATATACGCGACCTTGTCGAGCTCGCGCAGTCCGGCCATAATCCGCTGACCGATCTCATCGCTCGTGACCTCGCCGCGCATACTGTTCTGGAACTCAGCTTCAACCGCATCGATGAGCTGTTCCATCTGCTTTACGGATATCGGGCGTTTCTGGCAGGCTTTGATAAGCCCGTTCATGATTTTGTTGCGGCTGAACGGCTCGCGCGAGTTATCGCGCTTAACGACCATCAGCGGTATTGTCTCGATAGTCTCGTAGGTTGTAAACCTGTACTGACATTTAAGGCACTCGCGGCGGCGTCGGACGCTCTTGTCGTCGTCGACCGGACGCGTGTCTATAACCTTATTTTCTGTATACCCGCAGGCGGGACATTTCATATGCGATCCATCCTTATTTACATTGATCAGGCAATCACAGGCGGCGGGAGTATTTTTCCGCGATACTTCCATTCGCCTGACGGTTATTTATTGTTCGATATTAATGATTATATCACAATAATGTGTAATTGTAAACATAATTGTGTTAATTTTTTAATTTTTCGAATTCGTGAGTGGAGACAGAAAATCAGTCTCCGCTTTTTGCTGATGAATTTTCGCATTTGCCGCGCTGGCATAACAAGATTGCGTCGCGGTTTCCGCTGAGGTCGCGGGGACACAAAAAAGCCGCTGATAGCGGCTTTTTTGGGCGCAAGGTGGGACTACGGATATATCTGCCCGTGATATTATACAGAATATTGGCGTATGACCGACTACATTATAGTCAAACCGACTTCCGAATGTATATTGTCTCGGACAGAACCTTTCCGTCGTAGCGGGTGTAGCTGTCGGCTGCGTGACCGACCTTGCTGAAGCCCAGCTTTTCGATTACACGGCGGGAGCGGTCGTTGCCGTCGAAGTGGGAGACGAGCAGTGTTTTCATGCCGTTGTCGAAAGCATACTGTACAATCCGTCCAGCCGCTTCGGTCATGAGCCCGCGTCCCCAATAGTCGCGCGACAGCACGTAGCCGAGCTCGCGGTCAAAGGGTTCGCACTCGCGTTCGCGTTTGTGAAGCCCGATCGAGCCGATGACTTTGTGCGACGCCTTGTCCTCGATTGCCCAGACCTCGCCGCTCTGTATGAAGTTTTTGACCACGCCGCGGCTCTCGTCGAGCGATTCGTGCGGCTTCCAGCCGGCGTTCGGACCGACCTCGGGGTCGCGCGCGTATTCGTATACGTCCTCGGCGTCGCTCTCGCGGAATTCGCGCAGAATCAGACGCTCGGTCTCGAGCCGCTCGATACTGAGCGTGGGCAGGGCGGGGACATTGTTTACGAGCTTCTCCGCCTCCGCGCTCATGGATGTATCGATAGTACCACCGGACGCGGTACCACCGGACGCGGTACTAACGGACGCGGTATCGCCGACTGCCGCGCCGACCGGTACGGAGATGCTTTCGGATCTGTCGGTATTCGCCGCGGCGCTCGCAGGCTCGAGGTCGGGCGCGGGCATACGCTTCGGGCGCAGCTTCGCCCACAGCGCCGAGCCGCCGCGCGCGAGTCCGGCGTAGACCAGATTCAGCACGCCCGACAGTGCCAGCGACGACAGAAATACCGCCGGGACTATCACGACATACCATTCGAGCCGGTGCGTCATGCGCGGCTCGATTTCGGCGAGCACCGGATAGTACAGGTTGTCGAATATGTACGACACGAGGTAGCCGCCGAGACACAGGTCGGACACCACCATCAGCACGCGCTTGACCGGATTCGGCCAGCGCTCGGTCTTTATCGATGAAAGAAAGCTGAACGCGAAGAAGGTCATGACAAGGTTCGGCATACCCTGCCAGTCGTTGTACTGCGACCAAGCGAAGAAGCCGTACTGACTGCGGTAGTAGTTGAACAGTCCGAACACGACTATGCAGCCGAACCAGCATAGCAGCTTCTGCCACTGCTTCAGTTTCAGCGGGAACTCGCGCAGGTACGCGCCGAGGAAATAATATGTAAGCGGGTATATTCTCGTCCACCAGTCGGGCGCGAATTTGCGGTACTCGACCGACAGATAGGGCGTTTTCCACCAACCCTCGACTGTGAAATTGTAAATATTCACAATACTCGGCAGCGAAGTCAGTCCGATCAATGTGACGAGCAGCACGAGCTTCGACTTACGGCTAGGCAGGTTGTTGTAGGCGAGGTTGAGAAAGGGTATCAGCAGAAACAGCCCGATATACATCTCGATATACCAAGCGTAGTTCGCGGTAGTGTAGTCGAACAGCCCCCAGATCATCCAGGTCGGCTTATAGCCGAAGTTTACGATTTTGTATACCGCGCAGGCGAGGCTTGCGAGCAGATATATCCCGAGCGTTTTCACGATGCCGTGATAGTAGCCGCGCGACAGGGTCTTTCTTGACATCAGATAGCCGGTCAGCATGATGAACAGCGGCACGCAGATCATGAACGCGCTGCGCATGACTGTCATGACAAGCATACGCTTGCCGAACATCGGCTCGGAGTAGAAGCCGTTATTTAAGAAGAAATGCACGCTTATGACTGTAAACAGCGCGACTATTCGTGTGATGTCGAGCGCGGAGCTGCGCCGCGACAGGTCGATTGATTTTTTCATAATAATATCTATGACTTTGTGAAGCAAAGTCTACATTTAATCTTGTCGATGTTTTGTGGCGGTTTTGCGAAGCAAAATCGAAGTCGGAGACTTCGAAGTCACAAAACTCTATAATCTGAAAATTTTATATTTTTCAGATTATATGCGGTCAGCTCCGGTCAGGTACGCGCTGCCGGATCTGACCGCGTCTTTCATGTGTTGTTTTGTGTTGACGTCACAGTGTTATTTTGTGTTGACGTCAGATATTGTCGTCTTCAGTCTCGGCCACGACAGCGATGCCAAGCTCCGCCAATGCCTTCGGGTCGGGCAGGGACGGGCAGCGGCTCATCGGCTCGGAGGCGTTCTGTACCTTCGGGAACGCGATCACGTCGCGGATATCGTCGAGCCCGAGTATCAGCATCACAAGGCGGTCGAGACCGAACGCCATGCCGGCGTGCGGCGGAACGCCGTACTTGAAGGCTTCGAGCAGGAAGCCGAACTTCTCCATCGCTTCCTCGTGCGTCATGCCGAGCAGGTCGAACATCTTCGACTGGATCTCGGCGTCGTGTATACGCACCGAACCGCCGCCGGCCTCGGTACCGTTGATGACGATGTCGTAAGCCTTCGCGCGGATTCTGCCCGGGTCGGACTCGATATACTCAAGGTCCTCCTCCATCGGCATGGTGAACGGGTGGTGCATAGCGTAGAAGCGGCCGTCCTCCTCGTCGTATTCGAGCAGCGGGAACTCGGTGACCCAGAGCAGCTTGTACTCGTTCGGGTTGATGAGACCGAGTCGTTTCGCGACCTCGCAGCGGAGCGCGCCGAGCGAGTCGAACACAACCTTGTTCTTGTCGGCGACAATGAACACGACGTCGCCCGGCTCGACGCCGAGTCGAGCTTGAATAGCCGCGTTCTCGTCGTCGGACAGGAATTTCGCGTAGGACGACGACACCTCGCCGCCGTTATTCTTGAGCCAAGCGAGCCCCTTTGCCTTATAGGATTTGACGAAATTGGTGAGCGAATCGATTTCCTTGCGAGAGAACTTGTCGGCCGCGCCCTTGACGTTGATAGCTCTGACCGAGCCGCCGGCGGCGATTGCTCCGGCGAACACCTTGAACTCGGTATGTGTAAGCAGGTCGGAGAGGTCGCAGAGCTCGAATCCGAAGCGCAGGTCGGGCTTGTCCGAGCCGAAGCGCTCCATAGCCTCGCGCCAGGTCATGCGTATGAACGGAGTCGGCAGGTCGATACCCTTGAACTCGTGGAACAGGCGGACAAGGAACTTTTCGTTTATCTCCATGACGTCGTTTTCGGTGACATAGGACATCTCGAGGTCGATCTGCGTGAATTCGGGCTGGCGGTCAGCGCGGAGGTCCTCGTCACGAAAGCAGCGCGCGATCTGGAAGTAGCGGTCGAAGCCGGACAGCATCAACAGCTGCTTATAGAGCTGCGGCGACTGCGGCAGCGCGTAGAACTTGCCCGGGTGGACACGGCTCGGCACGAGGTAGTCGCGAGCGCCCTCGGGCGTAGGCTTTATAAGGCAGGGCGTCTCGATATCGACAAAGCCGTTCTCGTCGTAAAAGTCGCGCGCGATTTTGACGATGCGGCTGCGGTTTAATATATTGCGCGTGAGGTCGGGGCGGCGCAGGTCAAGGTAGCGGTGCTTAAGGCGCAGCTCCGGCTTGACATCGCTATTCTCGACGATCTCGAACGGAGGTGTCTCCGACGTCGAGAATATCTTCAATTCGTCGACCGCGACCTCGATCTCTCCGGTCGCGAGGTTCTTATTTACCGCGCCCTCACCGCGCGGTCTGACTTTGCCTTTCGCCATGATCGAGTACTCCGACCGCAATGTGAACGCGGCGTCGAACACCTCGCTCGGCGTCTTTTCGTCAAACGCGAGCTGCACAATTCCGCTCCTATCGCGCAAATCGCAGAATATGAGCCCGCCGAGGTCGCGCCGCTTCTGCACCCACCCCATCAGGCAGACATATCGTCCCACGTCCTTGGCTGTCAGCTCCGCGGCGTAACAGCTCCGTTTATCATTCTCAGTAAGTTGTGCTCCCATTGGTTTATACCTCTTTTGTTTGTGTTTAATCGGGGGGAACCCTTTTGGGAAAAGGGTTCCCCCCGAACCCCCTTCCTAAAACTTTCGCAGATTGGGCTATGCTGTGGCTGTTGGTGCTGCTTCTGGTGTTTATTTCATATTACCGCTTGGTCTACAGTGATGCGCCGCCTAATGGGGCCCCGCTCCCCAACCGGCGGCTCGGTTAGTGCGTGGTCGGTTGAGTAAAGACTGCAAGCTTTATCACGATTTTGTTGTCAGAAACGCAATAATAAATTGCGCGGCGGTGATAATGTCCGGATAATCGCAGTAGTGACTACAATGGCGCAATAGATAATTGCGCGGCGGCGATACACGTCGTACAACCGTTGTAGTTGCCTACATTAGTGCAATAAATAATTGCGCGACGGCAATATCAGCCGAGAGACTGCGGCGTCACGACTATTGTCACAGCCCGAATATTCGTCACAGCCCGAATATATCAAAAATATTTGCGAGAACCGACGGGTCGGGCAGGACGGCGTCGGCTTTTTCGGCGTACAGCTCCGGCTCGGAGTAGCTTGTCGTGAGCGCGATACACTTCATCCCCGCGCATTTCGCGGCGCGGACTCCCATCAGCGAATCCTCGAACACAAGCGTCTGTGCGGGGTCGGCTCCGAGCGCGGCGGCGGCTTTCAGAAAAATTTCGGGGTCGGGCTTCTGCCGCGTGACCTCGCTCGCGGTGATGACCGCGCCGAACGATTCGGGCGACACGCCGATACATTCGATATTGCGCAGCACCTTGATCCGGTCGGACGCGGACGCGACCGCCGAGGAAAACCCGCGCGACGCGAAAAACTCAATAAGCCGTTTCGACCATGGAAAAACCACGACCCGCTCATTCGCTTTTTCGAGATATATTTCGTACGCCCGTTTCTTCATGTCGGGCGTGTACTTGACGCCATATTTTTCGGCGACGCCGCCGATGAACTTGTCGTCGCCCATGCCGGTGAACGGCTTGAAATCGGGGAGCTGACACTCTATCCCCCAGTCGACAAGCGCTTCCTTTCCGGCAAGCGCAATAGCTCCCTCCGAGTCGACGAGGGTACCGTCCATGTCGTAAATCACGGCTCTTAACATAGGACACCTCAAAAAACAGGATTTCTTATATTATATCAGATTTAATGCGTTTTTGCAAGTATATATGAAAAATATCTGACGCGTGGCAAAAATCAGTCTCGAATAAAGCTCATTCCATCCTCGCAGTCTCAAATTCACTCGCGAAGCGAGTGAATTTGATCACTGATGAGGAAGTAGCAGTCAGTAGCGCACAAACTAACCCTGACAGCCGCCCGCGGGGGCGTCCCCGCCGCCGCCGCGGCATATGGTGCCGCTGGCGATGACGGCGTCGTCCGAATAGAGGACGACGGTCTGCCCACGGGTTATAGCGCGCTGCGGGGAGTCGAATTCGACGCAGAGCTCGCGCTCGCTTGCCATTGTTATGACCGCGGGGACTTCCTTGTGACTGTAGCGTATCTTCGCGGTGACGCGCATCGAGCCGGCGAGCGACTCTATCGCGACGAAGTTCAGCTCGTTCGCGTACAGCCGTTTCTCATATAGGCTGTCCTCGCCGCCGAGTACGACTTGATTGCCTGCCGCGTCGATTCGGCAGACGTATATCGGTCGTCCGACCGAGACGCCGAGCCCTTTGCGCTGACCGATAGTATAGTTGATTATTCCCGAATGCTCGCCGAGGATATTGCCGTCGGTGTCGATAAATTTGCCGCGCGGTGGGATTTTGCCGGTGTGCTCGCGAATAAAGCGCGCGTGATCGTGATCGGGGATAAAGCAGATGTCCTGACTCTCGGGGCGCTCGGCGACGCCGAGCCCGAGCTCCGCAGCGAGCGCGCGCACCTGAGGTTTGGTCAGATCGCCGAGCGGCAGCAGGGTTTTTGACAGCTGGCGCTGATTCAGCACCGACAAAACATAGCTCTGATCCTTCGCGCGGTCGAGCGCGCGAAGGAGAATATAGCGTCCCGATTCGCGGTCGTATTCGATTCGCGCGTAGTGTCCGGTCGCGACCTTGTCGTATCCCAGCTCGAGCGCGCGCTCGAGAAAGCAGCCGAATTTGATTTTACGGTTGCAGTATATGCAGGGGTTCGGAGTCGCGCCGTGAAGATAGGTCGAGCAGAACCGGTCGACGACCTCGCGCGAGAACTCGGCTGAGAAGTCGAGCACGTAGTGCTCGATTCCGAGCCGCCGAGCCGTCTCTGCTGCCGCCGCGGCTTCGTTCGCGCCGGAGTCTGACAGCTTCATTGTCGCGCCGGCGGCGCTGCCGACGCTGGTTTTGATAAGATAAGCCGCGACGGCGCTGTCCACGCCGCCGCTCATTGCTATTAGAGTTGAGGATTGCATATTTATGACCGTGACTTTGCTCTGGCAAAGTATTCCGTTAGATTTATATTGCATATATTATTGCCGGATTTGATTAAAGAATTACTACACTAATATATCGCTTCACTATGGGATAAGCGGCGACTGCACATAGCGGCAATCACAGACAGTCTCCGCGCAATTCGCCTTTGGCGAATTGCTTCCACAGCTCTCGACTTTGCCCGCGGGCAAAGTCGAGACCACTCTCTGCGCCGACACGGGCGGCGCAGACCACTCTGTCCGTGGCTTTGCCGCGGACACCACTCTCTGATTCAGCTTCGCTGAATCAGACCACTCTTTTTTTAGCAGCGCCGTTCACCTCGGCGCACCTGTTTCAGTTATCCCGTTTCTTGTCATAGTTTCCGTATTCGCGCCAGATGTCGATCATCATCTCGTAGCGCTCGAGCGGAAGTCCGGTGTACGCGCAGTTCGACGTCGAGAACACGTATCCGTAGCCCCGCTCCATGCCCTCGGAGAGCGAGCGCAGAACGTCGGCGCGGCACTCCTCGTCGCTGCCGGTCTGCAACAGACCGCAGTTCACATTGCCGACCAATGCGATCTTGTCGCCGATGATTTTTCTGAGCTCGGGTATGCTGACTCCGCCCTGCGGGTCGAGCGAATGGAAGGCGTCGGGACCGCAGTCTGCCATCTGCTTCGCTATCGGCATGATGTTGCCGTCGGTGTGCTTGATTGTGTAGTAGCCGAGCTCGCGGTAGCCGTCGATGACCCGCTTCAGGAACGGGACTATCAGCTCGTCGAACTTGTCCGGCGAGAAAAACGGGTTTACATTGAAGCAGTAGTCGGAGCAGAGCGTGAAGCCGTCGTGCAGATGACCGTGCGCGTCAAGCTTCGCCGCGTATTCGAGCGACCAGTCGACGCGGCGGTCGGAGTCGGCGTTCATGCCCTCGGGGTCGTCGTACATACGCGCCGCGAACTCGACCATATGCCCGCCGTCGGGTATCGACCAGGTCGGATCGCCGTGCATCATTATGTAGTATTCGTCGCCCGACTTCTCGCGTATGCGGTCGAGCAGCCACTGTGTGTTCTCGAAGTCGCCCGGGTTCGGGTGGACGAAGATCGCGCTGTGGTCGTACCGGCGCGCGGTCTCGATGTAGATGTCCGCCATTTCGTTTATGTGCAGGCTTTTTTCACGTTGGCTCATCTGATTCCACTGCCCATAGCTGCGCTGCGATGGGTGAACCTTGCCGAGGGCCTCCATGGTCAGAAAGAACACCAGCTCGAACGTCGGCACCTGCCCGCCGATCGGCTCGCAGAGCAGGGTTTTGATAAATCGCTCGCGGTGTGTCATACAATTCACCTCTGTGTTATATTTTGGTTGGTTCGCGGTATAAACGCGCTATAAGAGAGGGGGGGATTGAACGGCTTCACATACGCGAAGCCTCATTTCAGCGAACTTGCATTATAATTAGTATACTCGCAAATCGAGCCGTAAACAAGACGTCTGTACTATTGTTAATGAATTATTTACATCGAAATTCAAAACTAATTTTAGAAATCCTAACGTCTCTCAATATTTTTTCATAATCCACTTGACAAAATTGAGTTTAATGGTATAATAGACATATCGGAATACCGAAAAATCACGATCCGAATAAAATATAAGGAAGGATTCTGCGATATGGAAAATATGATTGAAGTTGGTAAGGTCACGCCGAAGAAGTCAGTTGATATTAAGAAGTCGAAGCTGGGCATCGGCTTCGAGAAGCTCGACCGCAATGTGTTCGACCCCGAGAAGGCGTATGACAAGCTCGCGCTTGTGGGCGTGAAGTGGGTGCGCATTCAGTCGGGCTGGCAGCGCACCGAGCGCGAAAAGGGAGTATACGACTTCGCGTGGCTCGACAGCGTCGTCGACAATCTGATTGAGCGCGGTATGCGCCCGTGGATCTGCCTCTGCTACGGAAATGAGCTGTACAATGAGGAAGCAAAGGCGGTGTTCGGCGCGGTAGGCTGCCCGCCTATCTTCAACGACGAGCAGAAGACCGCGTGGGCGAACTACGTAAAAGCGATAGTTTCGCACTTCGACGGACGGGTCACGCACTGGGAAATCTGGAACGAGGCCGACGGCACTCACTGCTGGAAGCATGGAGTCAATCCGGTCGAATACGGCAATTTCTCGATTGATACGGTGAGGGCTATACACGAGGTATCGAGCGGCGCGACGGTCATCGGCGGCGCGGTCTGCTCGCCCGCGAACCTCGGGTTCATCACGCAGGCGCTGGCTACCGGCATGGGCGCGGAAATCGACGCGTTCTCTTTCCACGAATACACGCCGGACGAGACTCGCCTCATCGAGCACGTTCCGGCACTCCGTGCGCTCTTCCATAAATTCAATCCTGACATGAAGATAATCCAGGGTGAATCGGGCTCGCAGTCGAGAAGCGACGGCTGCGGAGCGCTCGCCGGCTGCGCGTGGACGCCCGAGCGTCAGGCTAAGCAGTGCGTGCGGCACGCGATAGCCGACCTCATCACCGAGGTCGAGTTCACGTCCTACTTCTCGTGCATGGATATGATAGAAGCTCTGAATGGCAAGGTCGGCGACCTCAGCTCGTATCTCGACTACGGATACTTCGGAATCCTCGGCGCCGACTTTGACGAAAACGGCTTCGCGTCGGGCGAATACACGCCGAAGCCGTCCTACTACGCGTATCAGAACGTCTGCTCGATATTCGCGGAGGACTTCGAGGTCTGCGACCTGCCGCTGCTGCGCATGACGCAGCCGTCGCGCCGGCTCTGCGGTCAGGACTACTCGGGCAGGCTGATCACACAGGGCTTTTCGAAGCCGAACGGCTCATACGCGCTGGCGTACTGGAACCCGACCGAGCTTCTGTCGACCTCGTTTGAGTCGACCGTCAGCTTCCGCGGGTATATGCTGCCACAGGACATAAAGGTTGTCGACCTCATTGACGGCAGAATATACAAGGTTCCCGAGAATCGGCTCGAGCAGACCGACATATATTCGGTGATAAAGAACATACCGGTCAAGGACTACCCGATGCTGCTGACCTTCGGCGATTTCGTCGAGTGAGTAATGCTGGCGATATCGCGGCTGCGGCGCGGCGGTATACATAATCATAACCGCGCCGCATTTGCGGTATGCCCGCGCCATTTGCGCCGGACAAAAGCCGCAATCGCCGCCGTCACTGCCGCGTATACGCACATCGCCGCAAGCCCCCATGTGATACTCACCGGCGCGACCGCGCCCGCGAGATTCAGCGGGTACGCGGGCGTGACCGAATATTCGCACAATAGATAGGGCAGAAACACGCATACAGCCGACAGCGTCGCTGCCTTCGCCCGAGTCTCGGCGAGGCAGGACACGCCCGCGACCGCGGCGCAGAGCTCGAGATATCCGAAAAGGCTGACGAGCTTGTAGCAAATCAGGTACTGCCCGACCGTGACGCCGCCGAGCGAAGCGTAGTCGGGCAGGCTCGCGAGGTCGACCGAGAGGTAGTCGACGTCGTAGTAGACGGCGAGACAGCCGAGCTCGACAAGGCTGACTATTACAAACAGCGTCAGCCCGAACAGCAGTGACAGCAGGAATTTGTGTCTGTGCAGTTCCCGACCGTGCCGGGTCAGCCGCAGTATCGGCGCGAAGCCGGCATATTCGTATGCGAACAGGTCGGACAATACAAATATCGCCGCGAGCAGGAAGGCATAGCTCGGCGGAGACGCGAGCAGCCGCTTTATACCCTCCTCGTAGATATATTCGACGCCCGGGTACTCGTCCCTGACCGAGTCGAGGTAGTCGCGCCGCTCGCAGAGCAGATCGCAGGCGTTTTCGCTGAACTCGGCGTAGTTGTAGCGGCCGAGATACTCGTTGTACTCGTCGTTTGTAATCTCGCCCGAACGCCGCTTTTGGCGCATCGAGTCGTACTGCGCGAGCGTCGACTCGATGTATTCGCGCTCCGAGTCGATATACGCCGACTTTTCGTCGGACGGCGGTCCGGCGACTTTTTCGATATAGCCGCGGTAGAGCGTCTCGGTCGAGCCCTGATTCGGCTTATAGTAGACAAACGAGAATATCGCCTGCAATATCACCGCCGCAGCCAGTACATACAGTCCCGCGTCGGCGCAAAGCAGCTTGTAGGCCTCGGTGGAAAACAGCGAGCGCCGCGGCGAAAATCGCGGCGTATATACGCGCCGCTTCTTCTCGCGCCGCACCCTGACAACCTCGCGCGGACGGTACACGATCGGCAGCAGAATCAGCAGCGCGGCGGCGAATATGAGCAGTACGAGCGATACAATCGTATAGTCGGCGCAGTGATTAAATATATTCAGTCCCCAGTAGCGTTCATAGAGTATATTCACGCCGGCGATCGACGTCGGGCTGAACTTCGCGAGAAACCAGAACTCGGACGTCGGCGCAATCGAGGACATCGCGACTCCGAGGGCGGCGAGCAGAGCGGTCAGCGCGAATGCCGGCAGCTCCGAGCCGCAAAGCTCGCCGAGATATGCCACGGCAAGGCTGAACACCCAGAACACGAGCATTCGAGTCAGCGAAAAAACCACGAGATATTCGCCAATCGATATCGTATAGCGGCAGAGCGTGAAGCCATCGAGCAGCTGTATCGGCAGAGTCGGGTCGGACAGCCCGCACGAGAGGGCGAGCAGTATCAGCGGCGACAGCGTGAACGCAAGGCTGAGCAGCGCCGACGATATCGTCACATACCCGAGCTTCGCCGCCGCCAGTCTGCGCCCGCCGTATTTCGAGACGCGCAGGATGTTGGTCATACCGCAGCGCCCTTCGAGCGTGAAGCAGCCGCTGTACAGTCCGAGCAGAGCGGCGGCGAGAAACAGAGTCGACGTCGACAACGAAAAAAACTCGTTCCAGCCGCGCGCCTCCGCGACCGGAAGCGACAGGTCGGCTGTCCGGTCGTAGCTGCGCAGCAGGTTCGAGTAATAGCTGTAGAGGTAGCCGCCGTCAAGCTCCTGTATGCGCTTCGCCGAGTCGGACAGCAGCCCGAGCAGCGCGGCGCGGTAGCTCTCGGGGCGGTTTATTATCGCGTCGAGGTCGGCGAAAAGCCGCATATCGCCGTAGCTGTCGGTATCGATGAGCTTATTTTCGAACACCGAGAGGGCGCGCCCGTCATTTGACAGGAGGTATGTATACTGCTCGGCTTCGTAGGCGGACACGCGCGAGCGGAAGTCGGCATAGATTTCGTCATACCGCGCGCGGTCGCTTTCATATAGCGCGAGCAGCTCATCCCGCGCCTCCGCGGCGTCACGCGCGTCGGAGGAAAAGCCGTCGCGCCAGAAAAACGCCGCGACGGCGAGGTTTAGTGAAAACATTGTCACAGTGAGCAGTATACCGAACGCGGTCAGCTGCTTTCTGAATTCGAAGCGAAGCATATTGTCACCCCTTTATGTAAGCCACTTGATCGTGCCGTCGACGAAGTTGACGCGGGCTGTCGTGCCAATCCAGCGGAACCATGCCATACCGCCTTCATCCATAAGCTTAACATAGTATATATAAATGTAATCGCCGCAAACTATGTAATCCGCACTGAAAAATATATCGTCGCGACCGTCAAAAATAAGCTGTGGTTCTGATACGCCATCGTTCGCTGATATATCACGATTTATCCTATAAATTTTGTTGCCGGATTTAGATACGCAGGTTGTATCAACCGGGGTAGTTCCGTATTGCTTTGGTGAATATATTGAATAGTAGATATAATTTTCGGTCAATCTGAAATCATATATCCGCTCGGATGGCATATCGACACGCTTAGCTTTGAGGTCGTTGCCGATATATACAATATAGCCCTCTGTCTCATCCTCGTCAGCTCCCTCGTTCATATTTGTGGTGTAAATTAGAAAATACAGTTCTCCGGAGGATTTATCAATACATAAGCGGTTAATGCTGTAATTTTCCGCATATTCATACAACAGTATTTCGTTTTCGAAGTTATAGTCAGTTACAAACACACGACGGTTATATTCATCTACAAACAGAATATAGCCGTTTCCTGCCCAAAAGATTACTCCATGCTCAAGTGATACGTATTTATTTTCAAGTTTACTCGCTTCATGTGTGTTCAGATCGAGTGTCATATAGTAAACCTCATTATTTTTTATTACGTGACCACTCTCATCCTTTTCACGTGTGCTGCGATTTACTTGGAAATATAGATTATCATTGATTATAAATCGCAGATTATACATATCATATGTTGAATTTGTGCTAGCACCATATATAGTTTCAATTGTATTTTCCCGCAAATTGATTTCACAGATTAAATCATACAAAGCACCGTTTACAGTCATCCGCTTTACAGCATATACTGTATTATCATCAGAAGGATCAAAAATGAGTGTCGATTCAATATTGAGGTATTTGCAGCCGCTTTCTTCGGTATGCGCACACAGCGGGTCGGGGCAGAGATAAAACAAATTGCCGCTATTTAAATCAATATAAGCCCATACCGAATTGTTGTCCCTTTTCATTTTCAGGTAAATACGATTATCATGCGGTATATACAGAGGGTCTATGAGATTGACGATATCATTGACATTGTCAATTGACGAATCGAAATTATAATTATTTTCTGTGTCCAGCCAGTCAAAAGATTCGAAATAGGTGATCTCTGACGATTGATGTGAAGTATATTTGTCAATAATTTCATCAATTTCTTGATTTTCTCTTGTCGAACATGAATACATATTTAATATGTATGTAAATATCAAAAATACATTGATTATATTTACTTTTTTCATCATTATTTAATATTATATTTAAATTACATTCTGATAAGCCCATACCAAATATAATTCAATATGAGCTTATCAGAATATTTTACTTAGCGGAGATTAAATTTGAGATATAGTACGATTAATATATTATATCTTGATTAATTACCCCACGTGTCATATGCCACTTCTTCTCCATCACGCCATGCAGTAGCGTATGAAGATGTTGGTGGATATAGGTCGACTCTTGACAAGTCAGAAGCACTAACTGAAGCACTCGCTTCATTTGTGCCGCTATCGCTATCATTAACTGAGTAGAGTAAGCTGCTAATCCTTGCTCGTGCAAATAGGTCGGCTTCGAGTGTAGAGGTTACATATGCACTTGCCCCGCTTGATGAAGCGGTCGCATAATCAGCCATTGTCGTAATAGAAAGCGCAAGAGTTATCACAACAAAGGCTAACAGCATGGATATGCTTCTTTTGTTCATAATAGACTCCTTTCTATTTGTATCAGTTTTTACTCGCAGCCGCTGATACAACTACGACCGGCATAATAGCAAACACTTAATATTGCCGTACGCACAATGTCAAATGCTTCGAGTATTACACATATATGTATTGCTGTGATCAGCAGCTATACATTTAATGATATTTCACATTCCTTGATTTTCGCAACTGACTTCATGAATATTTCTACCAATAGTCTATCATATATATGAGAATTTGTCAACACTAATTTCTAAAGTATTATCTCGTGATGTGTAAAATTATGACTAATATATTTGTATAATTTGCACTATCGTTTTATGGCATCTCCAGCCGCTTGACATTCAGGCCGCCGTCGACGTGGTGATTCTTGTCAGCAGCAAGCAGGCGCGTTCCGGCAGAATCCGAGATGAAATAATCGTCGCCGGCAAATATACAGTCATGATCATCGCGCGCAGCCCGACATAAAAAATCCCCGGGAACGAGGATTCCCGGGGAATACTTGTATGGTTTTGTTATCAGCCGGCGCGGTCGGCTTCGTAGCCCTCGAACGCCGAGGTGAGCTCGTCTATAGCGGCTTCGGTCGACGACCGGATTGCGGCGTATGCCGACGTGATGTCCTGCTGACCGAGCCTTGTCGTGAAGAATTCGCCCATTGTGCCGGACAGCGAGCCGAAGCGCAGGATGTCGGTCAGCTCGAACGTGATGTTCTCGAACATCGTGTCAACTATCTCCGCCGACTTTTCGTCGCGCGCGCCCTTCAGCTGAATTACGTTTTCGAATACCGCCGGACGGATGTAGTCGTAGCCGTACGCGCACATCGCGTCGGTCAAAGTGCCGACCATGTCGAGACGGTCGCCGACAATGGTTATCGGTATACAGGGCGTCGCGATGACCCACGGCTGGCTGTAGGAGATGTAGTTCTCCTGCGACGCGTCGAGCTTCGGCATCGGGAGAATACCGTAGTCGTATTGATAGTCGCGGAATTCGGCAAGATTAAATGTACACGGATTGTAGAACAGAATGTCTCCGCTCTCGGCTAATACATACTCCTGTATGCCGGAATCGCCCACATAGGTCGCCGCCGGCTCCTCGAAGAAAGCGACGAAGCGCTGAATGAGGTCGACCATATTCTGGTCGCCGAGCGTCACGCGCAGCTCGCCGTTGTCGTTGACTACATAGTGATTGCCGGTGCCCAGCGTCAAACCGATTGGCGTCAGCACCTCGTACATGAAGCCGACCTTCTCGCCCTCGGAGTTGCCGGCTATGTTATCGCCGTCGAGGTCACGGTAACCGAGTCGCGAAAGCTCCATCAGCTTGTCAATCGTCCAAGTGCCGTTTTCGACGAGCGCGTACACGTCCTCGAGCTGCAATTCGGCGGCGTAGTCGCGGTTGAACATGATCACATAGACCGAGCCGTAATAGCGCGGACTTATCGGGCTGGCGCAGAAATAGAGGCTGTCGCCGATCATCAGCTCGTTGTTTAATTCGGGGAACCAGTAGTATGCGTCCAGATTTATCGTGTCGATCTCGTTAAGCGCGTACATATAGCCGTTTGTCGCGAGTATGCGCGCGCACTCGGCTACGTCCTCGATAATAAGGTCGTACTGGTCGTCGCCCGCGAGTATGATGTTCGACAGAGTGTTGCCCATCTCGGTCGTCGAGCCTTCAACTATGGTATACTCAAGCTCGACTCCGTAGTTTTTCTCGAGCCAGCGGTCGCGGTTGTACAGAGCGTCGTTCACGACCTCTCCGGTTATTTCCTCGGCGTAGTTCTGTGTCGTCGGCAGAGTCCAGCTGTTGATTGAGTTCGACGTGTAGATGCGGAAGGTCTCGCCGCTGTAGTCGACTTTTTCAAGCTGATCGGTGTAGATTACCGACTCGGGGTCGGCTTCGGTCTCCACAGCCTCGGAGGTGGTGTCGGAACTGCTGTCGGGTTCGGTCGTTTCATCAGGTTCGGCGTCCGAGCCGCAGGAGCAGACCTGCGCGCAAATCAGCCCCGAGAGCAGCAGCGCGAATGCTTTTTTCGCTGTATACATAAACTCACTCCTTATATTTACAAAAGGTACGACGTATTTAAGAAAGGTACGACGCGCTCCAAGGTTTTTAATTTAACATGAGTTCGATGGAGTTCTTAGTTTGGTTTCACTGGGGGAGTGAGCCTACGAGTTGCTGACGCAACTCGGAAAAAGGCACCT
>ERZ1643251.1865-NODE-1865-length-22817-cov-6.879272_pt1 | contig 22817 bp, 16 predicted proteins | sample MGYA00579261_ERZ1643251 | MGnify/ENA primary metagenome ERZ1643251 (study PRJEB29033, sample SAMEA4952267) | chicken gut metagenome | biome: Broiler Chicken; feature: Gastrointestinal Tract; material: Caecum | place: Ireland | collected 2018 | study: Broiler... | reverse complement strand
ATAAGCACCGATAAGCACCAATAAGCACCGATAAGCACCAATAAGCACCGATAAGCACCAATAAGCACCAATAAGCACCGATAAGCACCGATAAGCACCAATAAGCACCAATAAGCACCGATAAGCACCGATAAGCACCGATAAGCACCGATAAGCACCAAGATATTGAAAAAAGGATAGTTGAACTATGAAAGAATATTTAAAGAAATTATATACTAATGATAAAGATAAATATTTTAAATTATTATCTAGTGATTTGAAACATAAACATAAGAGGTTTATTATAACTGTTAATCCTGAAACTTTGATGATGAGTGAAAGTGACTCTGAATTGAAAAATATTTTAGATGGTAATTATAGTTTTGTGCCAGATGGAATTGCTGTTGTTAAGGCTGCAAGAAAAGTAGAGATAAATGTTACTGAGAGAATAACAGGTATAGATATTTCTGAATATCTTTTAAAATTAGCCAACGAAAATAAGTATTCAATATATTTATTTGGTGCTAAGGAAGAAGTAATTGAATCTTTAGTAGAGAAAATAAAAAAAGAATATCCTAATATCAATATTTTGGGGTATTCTAATGGTTATGTTAAGGATAAAGATAAAGTCATGAAGAATATAATTAAAAAATCTCCAGATATTTGTATGGTTGCTTTAGGTATACCTGATCAAGAAAAAATAATTGCTAAATATTTTAATAAAGTAAATAATGGCATATACATCGGAGTAGGTGGGTCATTTGATGTAATGAGTGGAACTAAAAAACGTGCTCCGAGGATATTTATTAAATTAAATTTAGAATGGTTATATAGAATTATAACGGAACCATCAAGATTAAAAAGATTTTGGAATAGCAATGTTAAGTTTATGTTTAAAATAAAGAAATAGGTTAGCAATTTCATAAAGCTCGTATCAAAAATGTGAAATTTTTTGAAAAAACTCGTATTAAAAACGTGAAATTTTTTGAAAAACTCGTATCAAAAACGTGAAAAAATTGACAAACCACTATAAATATTATATATTTATAGTGGTGAATTTATTATGAAAAGAAAAATATATAATGAGTTAATAAAATGGAAAAAAGAAGATATTAATACACCATTAATGGTTGTAGGTGCAAGGCAAATAGGTAAGACTTATACAATTGATGAGTTTTGTAAAAACGAATTTACTAATTATATATATATTAATTTGCTAAATAATAAAGAAATAATTGAAATTTTCAAAGAAAATATTAATACTGAAGAAAAAATTAAAAAAATGGAATTATCTTTAGGGCATACAATAGATTATGAAAATACAATTATATTTTTTGATGAAATTCAAGAATCAGAAGAATTAATTAGTGCCTTAAAATTTTTTTGTGAAAGCAAGGTTTCGTATAAAATAATATGTGCTGGTTCATTATTAGGGGTTAAAATAAATAGATTTCATTCATCTTTTCCAGTTGGGAAAGTAAGAATTATTAATATGTATCCAATGAATTTTGAAGAGTTCTTATGGGCTATGGACTATGAGATAGCTATTCCAGAAATAAAAAGATGTTATCAAGAGAATGTTAAAATGTCAGATTCCATTCACGAAAAACTTTTAAATTATTATAGAATGTTTTTGTGTGTCGGTGGTATGCCAAGAATGGTTTTGAGTTTAAAAGAAACCCAAAAAATTTTAGAAGTTGATAAAAGTATTGCTTCTAATATTTACAAAGAATATTTAATGGATATGAATAAATATGTTACAAATGTTACTGAAGGAATTAAAAATGAAACTATTTATAATTCTATTCCATCTCAACTGGCTAATCTAAGTAATAAATTTCAATATGGCAAAATAAACAATAATGCTAGAAAAAGAGATTATGAAACCTCTTTGGATTGGTTAATTTCTAGTAAAATGGTTTTAAGGTCAAATTTGGTAAAAAAGGTGGAGATTCCCTTAAAAGCATATATCGATGATGACTATTTTAAACTTTATTTAAGTGATATTGGTCTATTAGTATCCATATTAGAAATTAGATATAATGATATTATGCTAAATAAAGAATTCATGTATAAAGGAGTACTTGCTGAAAACTATGTAGCAACGGAATTGATTCATAATTATGAGACTCTTTACTATTGGCAATCGGGAAATAGGGCAGAAATAGATTTTTTAATAAATGCTAAAGATGGAATAATTCCTATAGAAGTAAAAGTTAATACTAATAATAATTCCAAAAGTTTAAATCTTTATATGGAAAAATACAAACCTTCATTTGCTATTAGAATTAGTTCTAAAAACTTTGGCTTTGAAAATAATATAAAATCAGTCCCCTTATATGCTACATTTTGTATAAGTGAATTTGAGTGCTAACAATTAGCTAGAATTATCTAGCTTTTTTTGTCTTTAAAAATTACTTGATTATTTATCCATTTACAATTATAATTGAATTATAGATATAAATAAATATTACATATTTAATATATATTCTATAAGAAAATGGAGGAAAAAATGGATAATATTTTAATTGCCATTTTTGCCCTTATTGTTGGAATTTTTTTCGGAGGCCTAATTATTTGGATTGCATTTTCCATTAGGGCTTCCAAAGCGCTTAATAAAGCTAATAAATTTATTGAAGATGCTAAAAAAGAAGCAGAAAGGAATAAACGAGATACCTTACTTGAAATAAAACAAGAATCATTTCGGATTAAGCAAGAAACTGAAGCAGAAATTAAAGAAAAAAAGGCTGAACTTTTACAAAGTGAAGACCGTCTTTTAACCAGAGAAAATAATCTCGATAAAAGAGAAGAAATGCTTCAAAATAGAGATAATTTATTACAAGATAAAGAAAATGATTTATTAGCAAAGCAAAAAATACTCCAAGATAAAGAGGAAAAAATGGATGGCTTACTAAAAGAAGAAATAGCCAAACTTGAGACTATTTCAAAGTATAGCAAAGAAAAAGCCCGTGAAGCAATAATGCAAAGGGTTGAAGCAGATATGGAATTAGAAATAACTAATTACATTAAGGAAGCAGAAGCTAAAGCCAGGCTTGAAGCTCATGAAACTGCTAAACAATTAATAGTTAGTAGCATGGAACGTTATGCTGATGATGTCGTAGGACTTCAAACAGTTAGTACCATTGATTTACCAAATGACGATATGAAAGGTAGACTTATAGGTAGAGAAGGAAGAAATATTAGAACTATTGAATCAGTCACTGGAGTAGACTTAATAATTGATGATACTCCTGAAGCAATTGCAATTTCTTCATTTGATCCTTTAAGAAGAGAAATCGCCAAACTTACTATTGAATCTTTAATTAAGGATGGCCGAATTCATCCAGGTAGAATTGAAGAAATTTACGATAAAACTGTTAAAGATGTCAATGCTAGAATCGTACAAATTGGTAATCAAACAATTAATGATCTAGGTATTGCCAAGATGGATCCCGAACTTGTAACATTAGTTGGTAAGTTAAATTTTAGAACCAGTTATGGTCAAAATGCTTTAAAGCATTCTATAGAAGTGGCTAACCTTACTGGTTTAATGGCTGCAGAACTTGGTGAAAATGTAACACTTGCTAAAAGAGCAGGGTTACTTCATGATATAGGTAAATCTATTGACTTTGAAATTGAAGGTAGTCATGTAGAAATTGGTTTAGATTTTGCTAAAAAACATCATGAACCAGAAGTAGTACTTGATGCAATTGCTTCACATCATGGTGATACTGAACCTAAATCGACGATTGCTGTCTTAGTTGCTGTTGCTGATACTTTATCAGCTGCTCGTCCAGGTGCTCGCAATGATACTTTAGAAAATTACATTAAAAGATTAGAACAACTTGAAGAAATTGGTAATTCTTACGAAGGCGTTGAAAAGACGTTTGCAATGCAAGCAGGTCGCGAACTAAGAGTTATTGTTAAACCTGGGGAAGTTGATGATGCCAAGAGTTACAAAATGGCTCGAGATATCAAAGAACAAATTGAAAATGAAATGCAATATCCAGGCACTATTAAAATTACTGTTATAAGAGAAACTAGAGTTCAAGAAGAAGCAAAATAAAACATTAGAGTAAAAAATTCTAATGTTTTTTCTTTTGAATAATAACGATAATAAGAAGAACTATTAAAATTATACTAGCAGAACCTATAATATAGTAAATATAATTATTTTCTTTTTTCTTAGTTTCGTTATTTTCTTCATTATTTATATAAATATCTTTATTATCATTTTCAATAATTGGCTCATTAACCACTTCTTTAGGAATATTATAAAACATATCCCCATCTTTATTTTCATAACCAACTTTTGAATAATATAATCCATACTCTAAAGGACTATAAGTTTTAATTTGGGTAGCTAAACTATATTCATTATTTTTCCCAAGCAACCAATCAGTAAACCAAGTATAATGTTGACTAACGTGTTCGGCATATCCAAGTTTTGATACTTCATAAGCAGTCATCCCATTATAATATTCAAGCGGTATGTCATAATTCATAATAATTGGATTTTCTTTATATAAATGTAAATATACTTTGTAAGGTTTTTCTTCTTCACTTAAAGTATTTAATGCTTCCTTTAAAGAGTGCGTATTAAGAATATGTTGACCATGCCCATATTCACCAGCCTCATCATGATTAACTACAATATCTGGCTTAAATCTTTTTATTATATCCGCTTCAAAGTTGATTACATCGTTTAAAGTATATCCTTGATAATTTAAATTATTTGTTGCTCCATCAAGTGATGTAGAGTAGGCATCTGGAAAAATCCCTAAAACAGGATAATTTCTAACTCCAACTGCCCAAAGTCCATTTAATTGCTCATCAAGTCTTTTAGGATTATCATTGTGATTCGTTAAATATACAATTTGAATTTTTTTACCATTGGCAATCATTGTTGGAATTAAACCTGCAAAAAATAGATGTTCGTCATCGCTATGCGTTGAAAATAACAATATATCAGCTTTTTCATGGGGTAATTCCCAAGTCTGTACCCAATTAGGTAGAGTATCATTAAATAAAAATATTTCTTTTATTGCTACATTTTCTTCATAGGTTAGGTCTACTTCATTAACTTTTGCATCCAATTTAATACATTCATGTAAAAATCCATTTTTCCCAATATCTATATTAGTATCATTGTAATTTATAATGCCTTCTTTGGATTCAATATAATAAATTATATAGATGTAATTAAATTCTTGATCACTAGAAATTTTTATTAAATCTTTAGCATCCATTTTTAAATAAGTATTATAATTATTATCATTAAGCTTACTTACATTTTCATCATTAATTGCAATATTAATATTTTCAATGTAATTATCTCGCACCTCAGCCTTAACATTTAAAAACGGAATAAACAATAACAATATAAATAACTTTTTCATAACATCACTAACTTAATTATAGCATGGTAAAATTTTCTTGAAAATAGTCTTTATTAAAATCTTATCTTATGATATGATATCTATAGATTTAAAAGTGGTAGGGATTATTTATGAATGTAGTAAAATCAATTGGTAAAATATTTTCATTTATTGGTATAACTCTAGCTGTTATTATCATAACTTTATTTTTAACAATTTTTCTAATTTGTCATGGGCCATCAGCTAGTGCTCGTAATTTATTTGTAACGACAATTCTTGAAACTGGTCAATTAAAATTTTTAGCATCAGTATTTTTAAGTGATTCGGAAATATCCGAAATTGTATCTCAAAATTCTTTAGCTACTATGCAAGAAGAAGTGGATACAGGCTTAATTACAGTTGATGAAAATACAGAAAAAGAATTAATTGAAATACATAAAGTATCTGGCAATAATTTTGAAGGAACAATGATGATTGTAAATGACCCATCTAAAATAAGTTTGGCAACAACTTATCCTTGGAGTGAGTATGGAAAAGAATTAGATAAATTAGTTGCGGAAAATAATGCTATCGCAGGTATTAACGGTGGTCTTTACTATAGCGATGCCAATAAAGGAGGACGTCCTTTAGGTGTAACTGTAAGTAATGGAGAAATTCAAGATATGTCACTTGGAGCAAACGGACTACATTTAATTGGTTTTGATGAAGATAATATCTTAAGAATAATTGATATTAGTAACATGAATCGTAATGAAATAAAAGAGCTGATAACTACCGAAAAAATTCGCGATGCCGTATCCTTCCAAGAAGAAGCGAGTGATTCAAATAACCATTTTGTAAAACTAATTATCAATGGTGAAAAAAGAGAATTAAATGGTATGGGAAGTGGGGCTAATCCTAGAACAGCGATTGGTCAACGTGAAGATGGTTCAGTTTTGTTGTTAGTTACTGATGGTCGTGGCAAAAATGGACATCTTGGAGCAACTGCTGCCGATTTAATTGAAATAATGAGTGAGTATGGCGCTATAAATGCCGCTAATATTGATGGCGGAAGTTCTTCAACTATGTATTATAATGGTAAGTATTTAATGGATAGTGTTACATTTTATTATTCAAACTCATCATGGCGTCTACCAACAGCATTTATTGTAAAGGAATAGATTATGAAAAGTAGTAAAAGAAAAAGAGAAAAAAGATTTAAAAAAAGCCTTATTATTTACAGCATAGTATTAGCTATTCTATCTTTAATATTTTTAATCTATATTTTTATAACATTGCTTAGTTATGAAAATCATCAAGTAGATAATTTCTTACTTAAAACAGTTAATGAATTAAGTGAAGACGATTTGAAAACATATTTAAATGATAATAATTTATCTACTGATTTATTGAGTAAGTATAAAACTATTACGGAACAAAAAGATTTGACAATTAAACATTTAGAAGATGAAACCTATGAAGTATATAACGGTAATCGTTTGCTTTTTACAATTGATACAAAAATAACTGATAGTAAAACTAAATTAGGTTTATTTACATATCAGATAAGAGAAATTACTAAAATTACCCCTAATTTAAACCGCGGTTTATTCTATTATGATGTCTTAGTTCCTAGCAATTTTGAAGTGTATGTTGATTCCCAAAAAATAGAAGAATATAGTGAATCTACTGAATTTCTAGATTTAGATTTCATGTACTATAATGAATCAATGCCAACATTAGTTAAATATGAAATCAATAATTTAGATAGTGAAAAAGAAATTACTATTAAAGATTATAATGGAAATGTTGTGGATGTTAATGAAGAAAATTTTGTTTATCAAAACAAAGATTATTTTATTAAAACTTCTACTTTAGAAGAGGCTAAAAATTATATAAATATTGACTTTGATGTTATGAAAGTAGCAGAAGACTGGCATTTATTTTTAACCAAAGATTTAAGTGGAGAAAGATATGGTTTTTATAACATTGCAAACTATTTAATCGAAGGCACCAACATGTATCAAATGGCTTACAATTGGGCTCATAATGTTGATATAACTTTTACAAGTAAACATACCTTAGGTAATCCAATTTGGCCAGTTGAAAGATTAGAAAATTTTGTGATATTTGGTCCGGATGCCTTTGCTTGTGAAGTATATTTAGAAAAAGATATGATTGTTGCAGGTAAACATCAAACCGATATCATGCATGATAAATTATATTTTATTAAAGATAATGGCAATTGGAAATTAATAAATATTCAAGCAATTGAAGAAAACTAAAAAAGGAAGCATTAAAACTTCCTTTTTCTATGCTTGATTTACTTCCATAATTACTGGTAAGATAATTGGCTTTCTTCCAGTCAAATTATTTATAAATGGTAGTAATTCTAAAATAATTTGATTTTTTAAATCAGTATACGAATATGGCGATTTTTGTAAAAATCCGTTTACTATTTCGGCAATCTTTCTCTCAATTTTTTGCATTAATTCTTGATTTTCATTGACTAGCACAAAACCTCTCGCCGTAACATTTGGTTTTAATAATAACTTTCTTGTTAAAGTATTTATATTTAAAATAGTTATTAAAATACCATCTTGACTCATTAGTTTACGATCTTTTATAACGACACTACCAATATCTCCAACCCGAGAGCCATCGACATATACATCTCCAGCTTGTACAGTTCCATTCTTCCGAACAGTTCCATTTAATAGTTCGATAACATCACCATTGCTACAAATAAATGTGTTTTCTACCGGAACTCCACAAAGAGCTCCAATTTCTGTGTGTCTTTTAAGCATTCGATATTCTCCATGCATCGGCATAAAATATTTTGGCTTAATAATTCTAAGCATCCATTTTAATTCTTCTTCTTTAGCATGTCCCGATGTATGGATATCACTAAATTCCGAATTAGTAAATACTCTAACACCTTTTAAGTATAATTTGTTGATAATTTTATTTATACTTTCAGCATTGCCAGGAATAGGGCTAGAAGAAAATATTACAAGGTCATCTCCGAGCAATGAAATTTGTTTATGTTGCCCATTAGCAATTCTAGATAATGCCGCTAGGGGTTCTCCTTGGGAACCAGTACATAAAATGCATATTTCATTTCGTTTTAAACTTTTTGCATCATTTGCTTCAATAAACATTGATTTATCTTTGATTAAACCATTATTTAAAGCAAGTTCGATACTATTTTCCATGCTTCTACCAAAAATTATAATCTTACGATTGTATTTCTTACAAGATTCCACAATATGTTTAATACGATATATATTTGATGCAAAGGTTGCAATAATAACCCGACCATGATGTTTACTTATCATATCATTAAGTGTACCATCAACTGCACTTTCACTTTTAGAGTATCCACTAGATAAAGCATTGGTTGAATCACTCAAAAGTAGAGTAACACCATCATGTCCTGCTTTAGCCATTTTGTGGATATCCGCCATTGGCCCAACTGGAGTTAAATCAAATTTAAAGTCTCCAGTTTCAAATATTGTTCCATTTGGAGTCTTAATAATAAGAGCAAATGAATCAGGGATAGAGTGAGTAGTATTAATAAATGATACATCAAAATATTTTGTTTTAACATGAAAATCTGGTGTAATTATTTGATAATTATCATATTTAATATTTCTTTCCACTAATTTCTTTTCAATCAAATCTTTCGCAATCTTTGGTGTATAAATCACCGGTATTTTTACTGCTTGTAGTAAAAAAGGTATTCCTCCGATATGATCTTCATGTCCATGGGTTATAAATAAACCTTTAATTTTATCAGCATTTTTCTTTAAATATGTAATATCTTGTATAACATAATCGACCCCTAGCAAATTGTCTTCTGGAAACATAACTCCCGCATCTATTACTAGTATTTCATCGTTATGTTCAACAATATACATATTCTTTCCAACTTCACCTAAACCACCTAAAGCGATAACTCTAGTTGGTATACTATTATTTTCCATTAAAAAAATTCCTTCTTTCTTATAATTATTTTTGTGACAAAGTTTCGAACTAATAAAATTATAACAAAAAAAAGAAGTTTTGTCTATAATTCGTTCTTTAAATATGATATTATATTGGTAATCGGAGGTTAATTATGGGCTTATTTAACAAATTAAAAAATATTTTTAATAATAAAAAAGAGGAAGAAAAAACTAGTGAAGAAGTAAAAAAATATGATGAGGGGTTAGAAAAAACAAGAACAGAGTTTGTCTCTAAACTTAATATGTTAGGAATTAAATACACTAAAGTAAACGAAGAATATTTCGAAGAACTAGAAAATGTTTTAATCATGGCTGATATTGGTGTTAAAACAGTCATGGATTTTATTGAAAGATTACGTAAAAGAGTAAAGCAAGAAAATATCACGGATACAAAATATTTGAATGAAGTTATCGTCGATGAATTGTTTATTATTTATGTTAATAATGAATCGATTACGGATAAGATTAATATGGCTTCCGATGGACCAACTGTTATTTTAATGGTTGGGGTAAATGGTGTAGGTAAAACTACAACTATTGCCAAACTTGCTCACAAGTATAAAAGTGAAGGCAAACGTGTAATGATGATTGCAGGGGACACCTTCCGGGCTGGTGCTGTTGAACAATTAAAAATTTGGGCTGATCGTACTGATTCTTTATTTTATGGACGCGAAAACACTGATCCTGCTGGTGTAATATTTGATGGCCTCGTTAAAGCCAAAGAAGAAAATGTGGATATTGTCTTAATAGATACCGCAGGTCGACTTCACAATAAAGTAAATCTAATGAAAGAACTAGAAAAAATAAATAAAGTAATTGGCAATCAAATACCAAATGCACCGCACGAGACTTTACTTGTAATTGATGCTACCACTGGGCAAAACGGCATTATGCAAGCGGCATCCTTCAAAGAAATAACTAATATCACCGGTATAGTCTTAACCAAATTAGATGGAACAGCCAAAGGAGGAATAGTTTTAGCCATTAAAGAAGCGGTAAATATTCCAGTTAAATTTGTAGGCCTTGGCGAAAAAATGACTGATTTAATACCATTTGATATTGAAAACTACATCTATGGCTTATTTAAAGATATGCTTTAAACAGATTGTAAAATATCTGTTTTTTTCTTTATTAATAGTATTATTTTTGTTACAATTAAAGTAGGTGAGTAGTAAATGTATATTTTTATTTTAATCGGCGGTATAGTTTTACTGTTAATTATCTATATTTTTATAACTTGGAATAGTTTTATTAGTTTAAATAATGGGATTGATGAAGCGTTCTCTGCCATGGATGTATATCTTAAAAAAAGATGGGATTTAATACCAAATTTAGTAGAAACTGTTAAGGGGTATGCTAAACACGAAAGCGAAACCTTAGAAAAAGTCACTGCTTTGCGCAATAAATCATATGACCATTTATCGAATGAAGATAAATTACAAACTAATAATGAAGTAAATAATGATATTAAAACAATTATTGCTCTTGCAGAAAGTTACCCAGACTTAAAAGCCAGCGAAAACTATTTATCTTTAAGTAAATCGTTAAGTGAAATTGAAGCGGAAATTGCTAAATCTCGTAAGTATTATAATGCTGTAATTAGAATATATAATAATAAAGTAGAGAAGTTTCCTAGTAATTTAATTGCTAAAGTCTATGGCTTTAAAACTAAAGAAATGTTTGGTATTACTGATAATGAAAGACAAAATGTGGATGTGGAACTATGAGAAAAATAAGATTTATTCTTTTGGGAATGTTTTTATCATTTATAGGCATTTTATCTCCGAAAGCCCTATATAATGAATATGATTATTATATTGATACTTATAATATTACTATTGATGTAAACAAAGATAATTCATTCGATATTAAAGAAGAAATGTTAGTTTACTTCAATATCTCTAAGCATGGAATTTATCGTAATATTCCTATGCGCAACAATGTTGAAAGATTAGATGGCACAACTTCTAATAATTATGTTAGTATAACTGATGTCAAAACTAATCCTGCAAGTACTATTTCTACTTCTAATGGCAATTATGTAATTAGACTAGGTGATGAATCAACTTTAGTTGATGGTTATCAAACATATACTATTGAATACAATTATAATATTGGTAAAGATCCATTAAAAGATAAAGACGAATTTTATTTTAATATTATCGGTCCCGAATGGGAAAATACAGTTATAAACAAAGTTCAATTTACTATTAATATGCCTGCTGAATTTGATGAGAGTCTTTTAGGATTTTCTAGTGGTTCTGTTACTTCAACTTCTAATAATGTTTATTATGAAGTTGATGGAAATACTATTACTGGTTATTCATATACTCCAATTTATGAAGGAGACGCTCTAACAATTCGTTTAGAATTACCTGAAGGCTACTTTAGTGAAGCCAAAAGTATCTACGGCTCTAACATAACATTATCATTTATTTTACCAATTGGTTGTCTATTAATCGTTTTAGCAATATTTTATTTAAAGTGTTTAAGAAGAAGAGTAATTGATCCAATCGAATTTTATCCTCCAGATGATTATAATAGCTTAGAAATTGCCTTTTTATATAAAGGTAGCGTCACCAATGAAGATGTTATATCTTTACTTGTCTATCTAGCGGATAAAAAATATATCAAAATAGTTGAAGATAAAGCCCAAAACTTATTTTCATCTTCTGGTTTTACTAAAATAATTAAACTAAAAGATTATGATGGTAATAAGAATGAAGAAATGGAATTTATGCAAGGCTTGTTTAGTACGAGCGATGAAGTTACTATAAGTTCATTGAAATATAACTTTTATAAAACATTAAACAGTATTAGAACTACTGTTAATTCTAAAGAAAACAAGAACAAAATCTTACATAAGAGCAATAAAATGTTTAAAACTTTATTTATAATTTTAGCATATATTTGTTTTGTTGGAACAATAATTCTCCAAGTAATCGATTTTGCTCCAACTAGCATATTAATAATGATTTGTTTTATAACTCTTTTCTATATGCCATTTATTTTTGCTGTATTTGCCATGAAAAATATTTTAGTTATTAGGATTTTTGTCGGTTTATTTATACTATTCCATGCTAGTATGTTTTATACTTCCTTAATTGGTAGTTACATAGTAGGTACGTTACCTATAGTAAATATAATTATTGCTATAATTTGTTCTGTTATTATAATTATAATTTCTGGTAAATTTAATTATCGTACCGAATTTGGTAATAAAATATATGGTCGTATTATTGGGTTTAAAAAGTTCTTGGAAACTGCCGAAAAAGATCAATTAGAACACTTAGTTATGGAAAATCCTACATACTTTTATGACATTTTACCATATACTTATGTTTTAGGAGTATCTGATAAATGGATTAAGAAATTTGAAAGTATTGCTATTGAACCAGCTGATTGGTATGAATCAAGTACTACTTTCAATATAATTGCCTTTAATTCTTGTTTAACATCTGCCATGCGTACTGCTAGAATGAGTTATTCTTCTTCTAGCGGTGGCTCATCATTTAGCGGTGGTGGTTCCTCTGGAGGAGGTTCTTCCGGCGGAGGCTCTGGTGGCGGCGGCGGTGGCTCTTGGTAAAATACACTTTTTAGTGTATTTTTTTAAAAATCAATTGACGTACATTAGTTTGTTTTATATAATAATGAATATGTTAAAAAGAGTATATAATACTTTTTAAATTTAAACATATTTGTTATAATTATTTTAGTGTGGAGGTTACCGTGAATATATTAGATGGACTAAATAAAGAACAAAAAGAAGCAGTTGAACATATTGAGGGACCTTGTCTAGTACTTGCAGGGGCAGGATCAGGTAAAACCAAAGTTCTAACAATGCGTATTGCTAATTTAATTCAACATGGAATTTATTCCGGCAATATTTTAGCAATTACATTTACCAATAAAGCCGCTAAGGAGATGCGCGAGCGAATTAGTAATGTTGTCGATGATAACTATGCTTTTGTAGGCACATTCCATTCATTTGGCCTAAAAATTATCAGAGAAAACTACGAAGCACTAGGGCTTTCTAAAAACTTTACAATTATCGATTCAGATGATGTAACTAGTATTATCAAAAAGATATTAAAAGATTTGGACTATGACCCTAAACAATATAGCCCAGGCTTTATCCGTAATAAAATAAGTTTTATCAAAAATGAAATGCTTAGTGATGCTGAGGTCGACAAATTTTTAAATAGTCCTCCAGAACAAGTTGCAGCCAAAGTTTATTTTGAATACGAGCGTGTTTTAAGAAGAAACAATGCTGTCGATTTTGATGACTTATTAAAGATGCCTGTAGAGTTATTTTTACATAATGAAGAAGTATTAGACCATTATCAAGAAAAATATCAATATATACTTATTGATGAGTATCAAGATACTAATGAAGTCCAATACAAGATGGTTAAAAAACTTGCTGAAAAATATCGCAATCTTTTTGTTGTTGGAGATATAAATCAATGTATACACGAAGATTCACTATTAAATACCAAAAATGGCATCAAAAAAATAAAAAATATAACAACAGATGATGAAATTTTAACTGGTGTTGGGAATGGTTTGGCTGATTATCAAAAAATAACCCATATTAGTAAAAGAAGATATAATGATAAAATTATTACAATTATTACTAGTACTGGAAAAAAACTTTCTTTAACTCCAGAACATGTTTGCTTTTACAAACTGCCATTAGAAGAAGGCAAATACTATGTATATTTGATGTATCGAAAAAATATGGGATATAGAATTGGCCAAACTATAAGCATAAGAAGTACAGGGACTAATCAATTACAAAATGGTTTGAAAATTCGTTTGTTACAAGAGCACGGAGATAAAATATGGGTATTAAAAGTATGTGATAATGCAAGCGATGCAAGCTATTATGAAGAACTATTTTCTTCGGCATACGGTATCCCTAAGACTTGTTTTCATGCTAATGGCCGTAGAATTTCTTTAAATCAGGAACAACTAAATTCCATTTTTTCTAAAATTGATACTTCAACCAGAGCAGCAATGCTAATGAATGATCACGGTTTAAGTGCTGATTATCCTTTTTATAAGGCCCAAGGTACAACTAGAAAAAACAAAAAACGTCAATTAATTAATATCAACTATTTAGCAGGTAGTAAACAAAAAATAAGAAATTATAATTACCAAAGAATAGCTTTTAATACTACTGATGATGAATTAAAACTAACTTTATCTAATGCTGGATTTAGCGTTAGAAAAGGAAAAAATAATGATTTTAGAATAGAAACAGAAAGAACTACTGGAGAAGAAGCAGAAAAATTTGCTGAAAATATTCTGATGTTTACACCTGATACAGAAATTAATTATCAAATAAGTCTTGATAAAGGAAAAAAATATCATTTTATAAATGCAGGCTCTCTTAGAGAAGGTATGATTATTCCAGTTTTAGAAAATGGAATAATAATTGAAGATAGAATAATTAAAATAATTTGTGAATACAAAAATTGTGAAGTGTATGATTTAACGATTCCTACTACTAGAAATATTATTGCAGATAATATTTGTGTTCATAATTGTATTTATGGCTTCCGCTGGTCAAATTATCGCAATATTTTAAATTTTGAAAAAGACTATCCCGAAGCCAAAAGTATTACTTTAAATCAAAACTATCGTAGTACTAATACAATTTTGAATGCTGCTAATTCTGTCATCAAGAATAATACAGAAAGCAAAGAAGTAAATTTATTTAGTGAACTAGGTGATGGTGTTAAAGTAAAATACATGCGTAGTTATGATGAGCGTCATGAAGTAACTCTTATTATGGAAGAAATAAAGAAACTTCTTAATAGTGGTTATCATTACCAAGATATTGCTATTCTTTACAGGACTAATGCTCAATCACGTACCCTTGAAGAAGGTATGTTAAAAGCAAATTATCCTTATAAAGTGGTAGGTAGTTATTATTTCTACAAACGAAAAGAAATTAAAGATTTACTAAGTTACTTACGCCTTATTTCTAATCATGCGGATGATGTATCACTTACAAGAGTAATCAATGTCCCTAAGCGAGGAATTGGTTCTAAATCTATTGAAGATTTAGAAACTCTTGCTAGAGAACAAAATACATCGATGTTTGAAGTATTAAGTAAACCAAAAGAATTAGAGTTTAAAAATCTAATATTAGAATTAACTGCAGCCAGTAAAGATATCGATCTTACTGAACTTATCGATTTAGTGCTTGAAAAAAGTGGCATGAAAGCCGAAATGGAAAAAGATAAAACACTTGAATCAGAATTACGTCTTGAAAATTTAATGGAATTTAAAAGTATTACCGAAAATTATCAACATGAAACTGGTACTGTTAATCTAGAAGATTTCTTGGAAGATATTTCGCTAGTGGCTGATGTATCGGAACATAATGATAATGACGAAACAATTACTTTAATGACGATGCACTCTGCTAAAGGACTTGAATTTAAAGTGGTGTTCCTAGCGGGTATGGAAGAAAATATCATGCCACACTCGATGTCTTTGCAAGATAAAGATGGCATCGAAGAAGAAAGAAGACTTTGTTATGTTGCTATAACCAGAGCCAAAGAACGACTTTATATAACCAATGCCAAAAGAAGAATGCTCTTTGGTAATACCAACATGAATCCTCCGAGTCGTTTTATCGGCGAAATTGAACCAAGTTTAATTGATAAAGAAGATTTAGGTATTAAAGAGGCTGGCTCATTTGATAAAGAAAAATATTATAATAAAGAAGCAACTGACTATCAACATGGCGAAGTAGTATATCACATGAGCTTTGGCCGAGGTGTAGTAGTTGATTGCGATGATCGTTTTGTAACAGTTGCTTTCGATAAAAGATTTGGTATCAAAAAATTCTTGAGTAATTATCAAGGACTTAAAAGGAGTGGAAAATGAAAAACTTAACTTTAGTAATTATGGCTGCTGGTATGGGTAGCCGTTTCGGTGGCTTAAAACAAATTGAACCAGTTGGACCAAATGGTGAAATTATCGCCGATTATTCAGTATATGATGCAATACGTGCAGGATTTAGTAAAGTTATATTTATTATTCGTAAAGAAAATTTAGAATATTTTAAAAATAACATTTGTAATAAATTTGCCGATAAAATAAAGGTAGAATACGCATTTCAAGAATTAGATATGATTCCTGATGATGTAACTTTACCAGAGTGTAGAGAAAAGATGCTTGGAACTGGCCATGCGCTTTATTGTGCTGCCAATTTGATTGAGGGTGACTTCGTCGTTATCAATGCTGATGATTTCTATGGCTTCGATTCTTATAGAATTGCTGCTAAATTTTTTGAAGAAAATTTAAATAATGATACATACCTTACTGTAAATTATCCATTTTATATAACTGCAAGTAAAAATGGTGCTGTAAAAAGAGGAGTCGTATTTACTGATGAATCGAACTATGTCATTGATAATCTTGAATGTGAAATAGAAAAGGTGGATAATCAATTAGTTGCCACAGCTTTGTTTAAAGATGAAAAATTTGTTATAAAAGAAGATCAACCAGTCACAGTTAACTTCTTTGGTTTTCGTCAAAGTTTTTTAAAATTGTTGGAAGAAGAATTTGATATTTTTATTCATCGACCACTAGGATTAAAAGATGAATTTTTACTTCCAGAAATTATCCGTCAGGGAATAAATAAAGATGAAATTAAAATGTTAGCTAAAACTAGCGATTCAAAATGGATGGGTATGACCTATAAAGAAGATTTACCTGATTTGAAAAATAATATAGTTGAATTAATAAAGAAAGGAGAATATCCAGATAAACTCTGGGATTAAAATGAATGATTTAGCAAAAAGAGTAGAAGAATTAACGCATATATTAAATGAAGCAAACTATAACTACTATGTTAATGATAATCCGACGATTACCGATCAAGAATATGATAAATACTTGCGCGAACTCATTAATATTGAAACTGAACATCCTGAGTTGGCTGACCCTAACTCTCCTACCAAAAGAGTCGGTGGCCAAGTAATTGACAAGTTTAACAAAATTGTTCATGCTCGTCCGATGTTAAGTTTAGCCAATGTTTTTAATGAAGATGAAATAAGAGATTTTGATGCCAAAATAAAAAAAGAAGGCTATACTCCTGAATATGTCTGTGAGTACAAAATCGACGGTTTAAGTGTTGCTTTAATTTATGAACAAGGGAAGCTAGTGCGTGGAGTAACTCGTGGCGATGGTGTAACTGGTGAAGATATAACTCATAATGTCAAAACAATTAAGAGTATTCCTCTTACTTTACCAAGGCCAATTGATATTGAAGTCCGTGGCGAAATATTTATGAATAAAAGCACATTAAAAAAATTAAATGAACAAAGAGAAAAAGATGGTCAACCACTTCTACAAAATGTTCGAAATGCTGCTGCTGGTTCCATCCGTCAATTAGATTCGCGAGTAACTGCTAAAAGAGAGTTAGATAATTTCATTTATTATTTACCAGAACCTGAAAAGTATGGTATTAAAACTCATCTAGAGGCTCTTGAATTCATGAAATCTCTTGGCTTTAAAGTTAATCCTGCTAATAGATTGGTAAGTGACATTACCGGAATATTGGACTTTATCGACGAAATTACGGAAAAAAGAAATAAACTGCCTTATGAAATCGACGGTGTAGTTATCAAAGTAAATAACATTGCCATGCAAGAAAAGTTAGGATATACTGCTAAATATCCTAAATGGGCAACAGCCTACAAATTTCCTGCTGAAGAAGTATTAACTAAACTTATTGATATTATTTTTACTGTTGGTAGAACTGGAAGAGTTACTCCAAATGCCGTTTTAGAACCGGTAATTGTTATGGGATCAACTATCAGAAGAGCAACATTACATAACGAAGATTATGTCTTAAGTAAACACTTGATGATTGGAGATACTGTTGCAATCCGTAAAGCCGGAGATGTTATTCCCGAAGTAGTTGAAGCTAAATTTGAACGGCGAACTGGTAAGGAAATTCCTTTTCAAATGATTCGCGAGTGTCCAATGTGTCACTCTAAACTTGAAAAAATTGCTGGCCAAGCCGACTATTACTGTAAAAATCCTGAATGTCCAAAACGTAACATTGAAAGTATCATTCATTATGTATCTAGAGATGCTATGAATATCGAAGGACTGGGAGATGAAATCGTCGAAGAACTTTATAATCTTGGTTTTGTTAAAAGTATAACTGATCTATATTCTTTAGAAGATAAGAAAAAAGCCATTATGGAATTTGATGGTTATGGTGAAAAAAGTTTAAATAAAATAATTGAAAATATTGAAAATTCTAAAAATAATAGTTTAGAAAGATTATTATATGGTTTGGGAATCAAAGAAATTGGTACTAAAACAGCCAAATTGTTAGCAAGCGAATTTAGTACAATGGATATGCTCATTAGTGCAACAAGGGAAGAATTAGAAAGCATCCGGGATATAGGTAGTATAACTGCTAAAAGTGTCGTTGAATATTTTGCTACTCACAAGGATTTAATAGAAGAATTAAAACATATTGGCATCAATATGACCTATAAAGGACGTATTGCTGGAACCAATGAACTTGTTACTGATAAAAAATTTGTTATCACAGGTACTATAACTGGCTGGGGTCGTAACGAAATTAAAGACAAATTAGAGAGCTTCAATGCTAAAGTTAGTGGCTCTGTAAGTAAGAACACAGATATAGTAATTGTTGGGGCTAACCCTGGTAGCAAATATCAAGATGCTTTGAATTTAGGAATTACCATCTGGGATGAGGCAAAAACATTAGAAGTATTAAATAATTTGCAATAAATAATATATATGTAGTATAATTATGTTACTCGAGGAGGGTGAATATTTTTGAATAAGTTAAAAGAAATATGGGGGAAGAATAAGGTTTTAATCGTTTTAGGAATAATCCTTATTATCTGTTTTATTGCTATTTTAATTGTAACTTTCTCATTCTTTTTCGGAGGAAGTGAATCAGTTTATGGTGATAGATTAGATGGTATTGAAAATTATCCTATTGAAGATTCTTTCATCGATGAATATATTGCTAATTTAGAAAGTGATGAAATGATTAATTCTGCAACTTTTGATACAAAAGGAAGAATTATTTATGTTACTATCGATTTTGTTGGGGATACTTCTTTAGTTGAAGCCCAAAGTAAAGCAGCAGCATCCTTAGAACAATTTAGTGAAGAAACATTATCATATTATGATATTAACTTTACTCTTATAAGTGAATCTACTGAAAATAGTGAAGGATTTACAATTATGGGTGCTCGTAATGTTGCAGGTTCAGGTCTAGTCTGGAATAACAACACACCTATAGAAAGTGAAGAAGAGTCATAATGAAAAAAAAGAGAAGTTTAATAATAATTGTGGTTAGTGTAATTGCTGTTATTGCAATTTGTATTGGTTTATATTTTCTTTTAAGTGACGAAAATAAATTAACAGTTGCTGAAAGAAACTGGATTAATGAAAACATTAATACTATTCAAAATATAAATGTTATTAATAATGCTAATGTTTTTGGTAAAAATGGTGAAGGTGTCTTCTACGATTTTATTTCTTCTTTTGAAGAAGAATATGGAATGACTACTAATGCTATAACCTTTAACAGTGGTAATAATCCATCTGGTCTAACATTAGGTTCAAAAACTAGTGTTAGTGATTCAGATATTGTATTTTATGAAGATCATTATGTTTTAGTAAGTAAAACTGGAGAAAAGATTTCTGAAGCAGAAGATTTATCAGGAAGAACAATAGGTATTCTTAATAGTGATTTAAGTTATGTATCAAAGTATGTTAACAATGTAACAAATGTTAGTTTTACCCAATTTGAATCTACTGAAGAATTATTTAAAGCCTTAGATGAAGATTTAAATTTTGTAGTAGTTCCTTTATTACAATATCTAAATACAATTTTAAGTAATGATTATAATATAGTTTACCATTTCAGTGATATTAAAGTTTATTATACTTTACAAACTAATGACTCAACTCTTAGTAGTGTTTTAAAGAAATTTTATGCTAAATGGCAAGATAATTTTGAAGAATCTTACAACAGAGCATTATTTGATACATTTACAACATCTTTGAATATAAGTGATACTGAAATTGATTCTCTTCAAAGTGTTACCTATAATTATGGTTTTGTCAATGCTTCTCCATATGAGGTAATAACTGGTGGTAAATATGGCGGAATAGTTGCTGTTTATCTAAGTAAATTTAGTGACTTCGCTGGTGTTGAATTCAATTTTGAAAGATACAAAAATTACAATAGATTTACTAATGCTGTTGCTAGTGGTGACATCGATTTATATTTTAATTACTACAATTTTACTGATGATTTCAATCAAACTAGTGGTTTAAATATCGAATATGTTGTAGCAGCCCGTCGTGATAATTTTGAAGTAATAAAATCAGTTAATTCCCTTATTGGTAAAACTGTCTACGTTGGGGAAAATAGTAAAATATATGATTATATTAAAAATATTTCAGGCATAAATATCGAAACATTTTCTACAACTAATGATTTATTTAAATTAAATAAACGTGATGTTTACATAGTTTTAGACAAATATACTTTTGATTACTATAGTGATAATCGTCTTGACAACTATACAGCTAGATATAGTGACTACATTGATTCTGTTTATACCTTTAAAGTTCGTACTGACAGTGCTTTATATCGTTTATTAGATAAATATATTAGTGTTTTAGATGAAAATACCATTATTTTTGAAGGCTTAGATAATCATTATGAAACTATAAAAAGTGGTAGAGTAATAACCAAGATTGCTGAATATATTTTATATATTGTAATTATTGCTATCATTATTGCTTTAATAGTAATTAAAAAGAGTAAAAAAATAACTATTGCTCGTAAAATTAAAAAAGAAGATAAAATGAAATTTATTGATCAACTAACTTCACTTAAGAATCGTAATTTCTTGAATGAAAACATTGAAACATGGAATAATAATACTATCTATCCTCAAACAATTGTGGTAGTTGATTTAAATAAGATTCAAGAAATCAATGACTTATATGGTTATAATGAAGGCGATAGGCAAATAAAAGCCGCAGCCAATATTTTAGTTAAAACACAATTAGATAATAGTGAAATCCTGCGTACTGATGGTAATGAATTTGTTATTTATTTAGTAGGATATAGTCAAAAACAAATAAGTAATTATATTCATAAATTAAATAAAGAAATAAAGAAACTGCCATATGAACATGGTGCTGAATTTGGTTATAGTATGATATTAGATGATATTAAAACAATCGAAGATGCCTTAAATGAAGCAGTTGAAGATATGAAGAAACAAAAAGAAGCGGGGAAAAATGAAAAAGAAACTAAAAGGTGAGTTAAAGGAATTCTTTGATAATTTTATTAAAGTTCTAAAAAGACCAGATATGGCTATTTTGCCTGGGCAATTAGCCTTTTTCTTCGTTTTAGCAATAGTTCCCACAATAACCCTTATTAGTTATGGAGCAACTGCTCTGAATTTATCCACTGATGTTATTTTTGATTTTTTATCAAATGCTTTTTCTAAAGATATTGCAGCCCTTTTACTTAATGTTCCTCAAACAGATAATATATCAGGTTTAGGTTTCTTTATTGTTGTCCTTGTAGGATACATTACTGCTTCCAATGGACCAGCATCAATTATTGTTACTTCCAATACTATTTATGGCGAAGAACAATCAGGATTCTTAAAAAGAAGATTAAAGGCTCTAATTATGACATTTTTCTTAGTATTACTTTTCATATTTATGTTAGTAGTCCCTGTATTTGGAAATAAAATAGTTGAGCTATTTCAATTCGTCGATTTAAATAGTTCTATAACTGAAAAAGTAACAATGATTATAACTATTTTACAAGGTCCTATTACTTGGTTAATTATGTATTTCTTTATTAAAATACTATATACCATTGCCCCAAATAAAAAAGTTAAAAGCAAAAGTGTAGGATATGGGGCAATATTCACCAGCCTTGCTTGGATAATAATTACTTATATTTATTCGTATTATATTAACAATATTGCTTATTACACTACATTCTATGGCAGTTTAGCCAATATTGTCATACTTATGATTTGGATTTATTTACTGGCTTATGCTTTTACTATCGGTATGGCTCTAAATTATCGTAAAGAGGAAGTAGAATTAGAAAAAACTGGTACTATAAAAGTCCAAGAATAGATAATAATAAGGATATGTACAACAGGTATTACTTATGTACATGATTCCTTTTTTCGATATCAATCTAGTATTAGTTTACTAACGATATTGAAAAGTAATATCTTGAAGTTCCCGTTTGGGAACTTTGTTTTTTTGCACCACACAAGAAACCATACAAGAAACCATACAAGATAATTGCATGTTGTTTGAATGTATAGTATAATATTATTATCAAAAATGAGGTGATAAATATGAAGTACAATCCTCCATATACAATTAATAATACAATGATAGA
>ERZ1643251.1863-NODE-1863-length-22828-cov-5.653669_pt1 | contig 22828 bp, 27 predicted proteins | sample MGYA00579261_ERZ1643251 | MGnify/ENA primary metagenome ERZ1643251 (study PRJEB29033, sample SAMEA4952267) | chicken gut metagenome | biome: Broiler Chicken; feature: Gastrointestinal Tract; material: Caecum | place: Ireland | collected 2018 | study: Broiler... | reverse complement strand
TAGCTTCTCAGCAGTTCATCGTCCTCATTGTGGGCAAGAATCAGGTTCGCCTTGACTTTTGTGAGAAGCTCCTCGATCATGTCAGCCATTCATCAGCCACCTGACGCGGACTTCTGTATCAGTACCTTTACCGCTTCGGGCAGGATCAGCTTGCCGTCGACACGCTCGGAGGCGAGGAATCCCACCTGACCATTAGCCGCGTACAGTTCATTCAGACGCTTGAAGGAGCGTCCCTGCCTGTCGGCGATCCAGTAATAACTGAAATCACCGAAGGCTATCGTCTTTGCGTCGGCGGCGATGGCGGGCATATACGCCGAGGTCTTGACCGGTCTGCCGAGAAGCGTGTCGGGCGTATTCGCGACGAGCGAGGGCTGCCAGAGATACTGTCCCGCGCTGTCCTTCAGCTTGCGGACGGCTTTGATGGTCGAGTCGTTCAGCACCCATACAGCGTTTCGGCGGTAGGGTGCCTTCAGCGAGTAGAACAGGTCGATTAGCTCATCGGCAGTGATGGCGGTCGCGGACGCGGTAGTTACGCCGGTCTCAGCTCCGCCGGACGCGGCGAGAATGCCGAGGGGCTTGCCGGAGCCGTCTCCAGTGAAGAATGCCTCCTCTTCCTTCGCGCCGATACGGCGGGCAAACTCGCGCGAGATGTAGCTCTCCAGTTCAAATACGCTGTCGTTCAGCAGTTCTTCGGAGACCTTGATCATCGTACCCAGCTTGTACGCTCCGATGGACACCTGACCGAAGGTATCATCGCTTTCGGTGAACGCGCCTTCCTCATCGATCCAGGACGCGGTGCCCTTGGAAGCGACCACCGGTATCTTGCGGTCGCCGCTGGAGGTTTTGATGACCTTAGCGAGCTGTCGGAAGATATTCTCCTCCTCCAGAGCTTCTACCAAAGTGCGCTCATACTCGTCGGGTACAAGATAACCTCCCTCGGAGTCGGTGCCGATCTGCAGGGCGTTCATCACGGTGGGCAGAGGTGCCTTGGAGCGCATCATATCCCAGAAGTTACGGCGGTACTCGTCGGCGGCGCGTCCGGTTTTGGCATTGTCGCCGACGCTCATCGGTTTGTCGGTCAGCGGCGTGTTCACCGGGCGGTTCAGCTCGGCATCCAGAGCTTCGCGGCGCTCCATACGGGCTATCTCTCTGCCCAGGTCGGCGATCTCCTGCTCCATTCGCGAATACGCGGCGTCGTCCTCGGCAGACAGCACGCCTTTGTCGGTGCGGTGTGAATCGAGGAACGCCTTCGCGCCTTCCCAAGCCTTCGCGCGCTTTTCGCGCATTTCAAGAATAGTCATAGTTGTAGTTCCTCCTTTAATATTTCAAAAGTTCGAGCCGCTCGTAGAGGGAGTCTATCGAGCGACCGTCAGGCTCCGCTTTGGGAGCCGGTTTCATGGTCTTGCATTTCTCGGCGATCTTGTCCATCAATGAATTGACCACCGAGGCTTTTGAGTAGAGCATAGAAACGGCGGGCATTTCCATATCCTCGGCATTGTCCGCGCGCTTCATAACCTCGTCGGCGAAGCCGAGTTCGACCGCCTTGCCCGCGTCCATCCAGGTCTCGGCGTCCATGAGGTGCGAGAGCTTGGCACGGGAGAGACCGGTCTTGATCTCATAGGCGTTGATAATCGAGTCCTTTACGCTTGCGAGCATTTCAATTGCTTTCTGCATTTCGCTTGTGTCGCCCATAGCTACGGTCATCGGGTTGTGGATCATCAGCATGGACACCGGAGACATGAGGACTTTGGTGCCCGCCATGGCGATAACGCTTGCCGCGCTCGCCGCGATGCCGTCTATCTTCACGGTCACATCGTGGGGATAGTCCATCAGCATATTGTATATCTGTGCCGCCGCGACGCAGTCGCCGCCGGGTGAGTTTATCCAGATGGTGATGTTCCCATCACCCGACATCAGCTCCTCCTTGAAAAGCCGCGGCGTGACGTCGTCGTCAAACCAGCTTTCCTCGGCGATGGTGCCGTTCAGATACAGCGTCCGTTCTTCCGTCTGTGTCGGATTCTCCTGATCGTTCACTGTCTTGTTCTTCCACTTCCAGAATTTCTTCATCGGAATTTTCCTCCTTTCGTTCGTCTGTATTTGCAAAAGCTCCCGCATCCTTAAGCGTGAGCATATTGCCGTTGACAAGGTACAGGTCGCCGCCTTCCTCGGCGGGGATACGGTCGAGGTTTTCAAGCTCACGGATATCGTTTGCCGACATCCATCCGTTCTGCCGGCCTATGGCGTAACCGTTCATGCGGCTTTGGTAATCGCCGCGGAGCAGACCTTCTAGATTGAACTTCACGAAATACCGCGATTTTTCCTCATGGGATAAGAGCGCGCGCGTGATGGACTGCTCCCAGCGGATCACCCAGGGGTCGAGGGTGTATTTCACAAATTCCAGGGACTGCTGTTCGATATTGGAGAAGCTCGACTTCTCAAGGTCGCCGACCATATGCGGCGGGACACGGAAGATACGGGAAATTTCGTTGATTTGAAATTTTCTCGTTTCGAGAAACTGCGCCTGCTCGGGGGAGATGGCGATCGGTGTATACTTTAGTCCTTCTTCAAGGACAGCCACTTTGTTTGAGTTGGAACTTCCGCCGAAAGCCGCCTGCCAGCTCTCTCTGATCCTCTGCGGGTCCTTCAGTGTGCCTGGGTGCTCCAGCACGCCGCCCGGAGCCGCGCCGTTGGCGAAGAATTTCGCGCCATATTCCTCACAGGCTATCGCCATACCGATGGCGTTCTTTGCCATAGCGATAGGCGAGTAGCCGACCAGTCCGTCGAAGCCGAGTCCGGGGATATGGAGCACATCGGAAGGACGGAGAATGACCATTGACCGGTCGTCCCGAATGGCTTCATCACTGCCGCGATTGTATGAATAATACAGCTGTCCGTTCGCGTCCCTGTCCACAGTCATCTTGTTCGGCATCAGCGGATACAGTGCCACGATCTCGTTTTTGCCATTGCGGATTATCTGTGCATACGCATTGCCCCACAGAAGCAGGTGAGTCATGAGCGTCTCGCGTAACACGAACGAGCTCATCTCGGGGTTCGGCTCATCGTGGAGCAGGCGGTAGAGCGGGTGGTCGAGCGCCTTCTCCTTGCCGCCGTCGTCCCTTACGCGGTAGAGGTGGAGCGGCAGTCCGGCGACCGCCTCCGCCAGAACGCGGACACAGGAATACACCGCCGTCATCTGCATGGCGGTGCGTTCGGTCACGGCTTTGCCGGAGGTAGTGCCGCCGAGGAAGAAGCTGTAGGCACTGCCGGGCGTGCGGTTGGCAGGCTTATCTCGGGATTTGAACAAGCCGGAAAAGATACTCATGTTAGTTCAGCCTCCTATTTCAAATAAACAAAATGCCCCGGTCGTCATATACCGAAGCGTCATTATCATTCCCGCATCGTATCGCCCTGTCGAGCGCCATTATCACCGCGACCGCGCCGTCGATCTTCTCGGTGGACTTCTCCTTGTCCGGCTTGATGTTGCCTGCCGGGTCGGTGCGGATGAAGATGTTGTCCATCATCCAACGCAGGACCGGGTGACCGCCGTGGGCGAGTTTCTGTTCAAGCACCAGCTTCATCAGCTCCTTTGTCGGCGGGGACATATCCTTGAAGCCCTGTCCGAAGGGAACGACCGTGAATCCCATGCCCTCGAGGTTCTGCACCAGCTGCACCGCGCCCCAGCGGTCGAACGCGATTTCCCGGATGTTGTACCTATCTCCGAGCCGCTCGATGAATTTCTCGATATAGCCGTAGTGGACGACGTTTCCCTCAGTGGTCTGAAGATAGCCTTGCCGTTCCCACACATCATACGGGACATGGTCGCGGCGGACACGCAGGTCGATGTTGTCCTCCGGTATCCAGAAATACGGGAGTATGACGAATCTGTCGTCCTCATTCATCGGCGGGAATACAAGCACAAATGCCGTGATATCTGTGGTGCTTGATAGGTCGAGCCCGCCGTAGCAGATACGTCCCTCGAGCTCGTCCTCGCTTACGGTAAAGTCACAGCCGTCCCATTTGTCCATCGGCATCCACCGGACAGCCTGCTTGACCCATTGATTGAGCCGGAGCTGACGGAAGGAATTCTCCTCGCCGGGGTTCTGCTTTGCCGACTCGCAGGCGTCTTTGACTTTCTCAATGTCGACCGTGATGCCGAGAGATGGATTCGCCTTCTTCCATACCTTCGGGTCGGTCCAGTCGTCGCCCTCGTCCGCGCCGAAGATCACCGGATAGAAGGTGTGGTCGATCTTCCGTCCTTCGATGATGTCCTTTGCCTTTTGGTGTATTTCATAGCAGATAGACTTCGTGTCGTTTCCGGCGGTGGTGATGAGAAAATACAGCGGCTGTGTCCGTGCGTCGCCCGAGCCTTTTGTCATGACGTCGAACAGCTTCCGGTTCGGCTGAGTGTGCAGTTCGTCGAACACAACGCCGTGCGTGTTGAAGCCGTGCTTATTCCCGACATCAGCGGAAAGAACCTGGTAGATACTGCCCGTTGGCTGATAAATGAGCCGTTTCTGGGAATCCAGTATCTTGACCCGTTTCGCGAGAGCCGGACACATTCGCACCATGTCGGCGGCGACATTGAAAACGATAGACGCCTGCTGTCGGTCGGCGGCACAGCCGTAGACTTCCGCGCGCTCCTCTCCATCGCCGCAGGTCAGCAGAAGAGCAACAGCGGCGGCGAGCTCGGACTTGCCCTGCTTCTTCGGTATCTCTATGTAAGCGGTGTTGAACTGACGGTATCCGTTGGGCTTGAGGATGCCAAATACATCACGGATGATCTGTTCCTGCCAGTCAATGAGTTCAAAGGGCTTTCTCGCCCATCTGCCTTTGGTGTGGCACAGGCTTTCGATGAAGGCAACGACGTAATCAGCGGAGTCTTTATCGTAGTAAGAGCCTTCACTCATGAATTTTGTGGGCTTGTATTTCTTCAGTTTTCGGATATCCGTCACCTCCTCTCCAACGAAAAAAGCCGCATTTCTGCGACTCTTTTGATTATTTTCTTGTCTGGTATATGATCCGCAGGATCTTCTCCTGCTCCTCCGGCTTCACGCCGATGCTGTCCAAAGCCTCCCTGGTACCGCAGTCCGGGCAGATCGGCGTTCGATCATCCGTCCTCGATACCGCATGATGTTCCGTGTAGGTCTTCCCGCATCTCGGACAAAGCCGTGTCTCATTTGCTTCCGTTTTCATACGCATCCTCCATACTGTCGTAATATGCCTTTACCAGAATCCGTCTGTCAAAGCCGAAATCGCTGTAGCCTTCCGCGCAGGTCTGGAAATACCGCATGGTCGGAACACCGATCTTTCTGCTCTCGTCCATGATGTAGACAAAGATTTTTCTCTCACGAACCTTGCCGGTGCGGATGCCCGTGATCGGAAGCACCATCTCCGCCTTATAGTAGAAGGCGGGATAGCCTTCATACCGGTCGAGGGCAAGTCCATCCGCTTCGCTAACTTCCCAGATTCCTACGGGAACAACCGAGCCTTTTCTCGGTTCGATGGTGAGGTAAGCACCCGTTTTACTTCCTTTGAACAGGAGCCGATAGTCACGGATCACCGAAGTGCCGATGATCCTCGCGGACGGACACCGATACCGCATCTGCTCCACATTGAGGTTTGAACCATACGCCGCATAATATCTCTTTTCCATATACTCATCCTTTCCGAAGGTTTACCCTTCTACCACCGAAAGGACGGTCTTTACCGTCCGTGGTGTTCGGTTTTCCTTCCTCATGCGGGCGTTCTGCCGTGGCGGAAGGCTGTGTCTCCGGAAAGTCTGCGCGTCAGTATATCTCTTGCCGTCGCGAACTCGTCTCCGATGAAGCCCAGGCGGAGGAGCCAAGTCCTCATCGCGTATTTGGGGTTCTCGGTCTGCTGAGGCTTGGGGCTTGCCGTTTTTACTTCCTTTGCCATCTGGCTGAGGGCGAGGCAGAGCTGAATGTAGCTTTTCAGCTGACCCGCGTGGAGTCCGTTCTGTCTGCCGTCCGCAGGCGCGTCGAACTGGAAAAGCCGGAACTCTATCGTGCCCTTGGTGAAGGTGGCGTGCAGGTTCAGCATGTGGTAGCGGCTTCCGTTGTAGTGCTGGCTTCTGCCGCTGTCGACGTTCTGGGTGCCGTACCAGATGTCGGCAAGTCCTGCCATCGTCTTCGGCTTGACGCTGTTCAGCTTCTCGAGGAATCTTTCGTCCACCGTACGGCAGTAGCGGCTTATCCTTGTGCGGTCAAGGTCGAGGGCGTCGGCGAGCAGTCTCTCGTGGCTCGCCATGATGTTCGCGAGGTTTCGGAGCGTCTGCGGTGTGTGACCCTTCGCGCCGATGTGGATGTGAACACCGCACCCTCTGGTGGCGTCGCTCTTTGCTCCCGCGCGGCGGAGCCTTCTGCAGAGTTCCTGCAGGTTTTCGATGTCGGAGTAGGCGAGTATCGGGGAAACCAGCTCGCACTTTTCGCTCTCGGGACCGCTTATCGAGGCGTCTCTCTGGAATTTCCACTCGCGTCCCTCCGTGTCCCATGCCGACCAGGTGTAGTAGCCGTTGCGGCTCGCGGTGTTCTCGTATCTTCCCGTGCCGAAGAATTCGCTTGCCAGCTTTGCGGCGTTCTCTCTTGTGATACTGTTCATCTCGACCTCGACGCCGATGGTCTGCTTTTTCATTTCCTCGATTTGGTTTCTGAGTTTCTCGTTCATGGTGTGTGTCTCCTTCTTTTGTTTCGGTACACACATATTACCTCTGAACGCGGAATATATCAAGGGGTTGCGCGATAATACATTGCACGAACTTCGGGCAGAAATACTGTGTATGTTATGGCTCTTTATGTACCGCCTGCATGAGCTGTGCGCCAAGCCGGAAGCCTGTTTTGAAACGGTCGAGCACAAGGAGATCCTCCATTTCGGAACGGTCTGACAGATAGCGGTTGAGCAGTTCCTGGGTTTCCTTGTTTATGCGTTGGTTCAGGATATCGCGGAGTTCAGCCATTTTTATGATTCAGTTCATTGAGCTTTTCGATGTCCTCAAGCTGTTGTTCCCACGGTGCGACCTGACCATAATACAGGTCGTTCAGAATATCATTTGCCATCTGTGCCGCCGTCCTTTCTGCTTTTGAAAGCCGATGTACCGGAGAGGTTTTGGAGGAGGATCTTTCTATCAGCCTTGTATTCCTTGCCGATATATCCGAGCCGCAGAAGAAAGCATCGGAAGGCGTACTTTTCGTTGTCTGTGTCATGCTCCTTGACGGTGACGCGCTTCTGCGACCTTGCCATCTCGCAGAGCTTAGCGATGAATCTGCCGCAGACGTTTATCTCCTCGGGTGAGCGATCGCTGTCGAGCCATGGAAAGCTGACATTATCGTCGGTGACCTCGACAGGCAGTTCGTTCACTCCGAGAGCCTTCTTGAACAGCCCGCCCTTGGCGGCGACAAGTGCTTTCAGGTTGGCGAGCGCGGAATCGGTGAATAAACGGCGGGGCATCGACACGCAAAGCCCTGTGTCGGCGGTGTCGGCGGCGTGCGGCGGGCAGTTATCGGAACGCTCGGCTGTGAATCCCTGTCCGGCAAGCACCGCGATGAGCTTCTCGACCTGTTCGCTGTCTATCGGATCATCGATACGCAGATTGCCTTCTCGGGTGACGGTGACATTGCCGATGCGACAGGTGAGGTCGGTGTTTTCATGTAGACCGCCTTTGTGCCGAGGAATTCGCTGACCGCCTTCACCAGCGGCTTGCGGTCGGATACGTTAAAGTTAATAGTCATTGCAGTGACCTCCTGTTGATTTGTCAGTCACATTATCGCTCTGAATGGGGAGAATAGCAAGCTGTTTATGACATATTCTTTGTAGAACTATCCATGCGGTTTCCGGTTGTCATTTGTGCGCTCCACACAATGCCGGATAAAACGAAAGCCACGCAGGGCAGAGCTACGCCGTTGCCCCACATACGGTACTCCGCGGAATCGGAATGAGGGGCTTTCAGCCATTTAATAATCTGCGCCTTTGTCTTTGGCTTTGAGGATAAGCCGGTGATTCTGCGGTGTGTTTCAAAGACCTCCGTCCAGAACTCGATTTCTTCTTCCGATGGATCGTCCGTTTCAAGCCCTTCGCACCACCGGTCGGGGAATCCCTGCAGTCGGGCGCATTCGGTCGGAGTCAGCCTGCGGACGGTGTATTCCGGACTTCCTTTCGCGACCGCTCCGGGACCTTTTGCCACTATGGTCGGCTGTAATTCCTCGGATACCGTGGGAGCGAATCTCGCTGTCCCGCCTTGATCCATAGTCGCGCGGTCTACGCCGAACGCCACCGCTGTCGGGTCTTTGTAGTCTCTCGCCAGGATAGTCGGCGAGACGTCAACAGACGTTTCGGAAAAGCTCCCTGTGGTCATGGCGTAGACGGCATGGCGGTCGGTGGCGTTGAGCGTAAACGACACATCAGAATTGACTCCTGTGCCGCCGGGTCCGTTCTTATCCTCACGACCGATCATCGAGCCCTGTATGGAGTAGCTCTCCACCACCGCGACGCCGCCCTGGCCGCAGGTGGGGTTCCCTCCATTGCCATCGAGCGTCCGCGATGTGTCCGCTTTGTAGAAGCCGCTCTTCGGGTTCGGCGACTTCATGGAGTTCGAGTCCTTCGAGCAGATACCGTAGGCTTCAAGTATACAGTTGAAATTGTCCTTGTCGGGCATACGCTGACTTCCGCCCGCGTTGTTTGCCGTCAGAGTCGGAGCGATACATGATCCGTCCCATGCGCGGGGCTCGAACAGCGTCTGGTCATTGCCGCAGGAGAGCGCGGCTGACTTGTCCCTTTGGATAAGAGGACCTTTGCCGCCGCCCTCACAGCCTGAGCGTATCTTCATGAGGAGCGGCACATTGTTTCCTCCGGTGCCCATACGGGAAGTCAGTGTCTGCACGACCCCGTTCTCCAAGAGCTTGATACGGCTGTCGGTCGGATCGTTTTCCAGAGCGAAAGCCGTGACGGCGGCGGGAACGACGTCCGACCGTAATGTCGGAGAACGATCCTCTTCGCAGCCGATGAATCTCGACCGGTCGGAGTGCTCGGTGCAAAAGCCCGCTGCCCCGATCACACATGGAGCATGATGCGCTTCGGCACGGAGAGTACAAGCCACGTCTTCACTGACGTCCATTCGACCGCCGCCCTGGTCATTCAGCACCACACCGCTTCGTCCTGTAGGCATTTCGCAGTTCACACCCAGGGTGGCGGCTTTATCTTCTATGCTCCCGTTGTGTCCATCGAAGCCTGTCGCGTCAGAGCGAGCTTCAGGACCTCCGGCAGTTCCTTGCCGCGGGCAGAAGCCCTTCGGAGAATACCCTGACAGGCTTTCGGACTCAAATAGTATTTGCTCGGCACTCCCGCCTGCAAGATCAGCGACAAGGAAGATCCTGCGTCTTCTCTGGGGCACTCCCCAAAATTGAGCGTCGAGGACCCGCCAGGCGATAGAGTAATCATCTCCCACGATGCTTCCGGCAGATGTCCATTTACCCTTCGGAGGTCCAGGAACAGCCGGCTCTGTGTCTTTGCCCTGCCTGATGCCGGCGACCGCTTCGAGGACCGAGCGGAAGTCCTGTCCTCCGCTGCTTGAAAACGCGCCTGGGACATTCTCCCAGACGATGTATCTTGGATATTTTCCATCGGTGGCACACCTCATTTCTTTTATGATCCGGATCGCTTCATAGAAAAGATTGGAGCGGGAGCCGGCAAGCCCCGCCCGCTTGCCGGCGATGCTCATATCCTGGCAGGGAGAGCCGAAGGTGATGATGTCCACCGGCTCGACCTCGCCGCCGTGCATTCGTGAAACATCGCCGTAGTGCTTCATGAAAGGCAGACGCTTTGTGGTCACACGGATGGGAAACGGCTCTATCTCCGACGCCCACACCGGGACGATCCCCGAGAGCAGTCCGCCCAAAGGAAAACCTCCGGAGCCGTCGAACAGGCTCCCGAGGGTCAAAGGCTTATTCAGTTCCATTCGCGACCTCCTCGTATTGATAATTCTTGCCGTCACGAAGGACGGACACACCTTCCGCGCTTTCATTGTGCAGACTCATATACCGTCTGACCGCTACATCAACGAATTTCGCTTCGAGTTCCACGCCATAACAGATCCTGCCGATCTGATCGCAGGCGATAAGCGTTGACGCCGAACCCAGGAATCCATCGAGCACGATTCCGTTTTGCTGTGTGCTTTGCTGTATCAGATACGCGATGAGGGGAACCGGCTTACTGGAGGGATGACCGAAACCGTCCTCCTTAGAGCTGCGGATCCCGTCAAACTCAAACACGGCTTTCTGCTTCTGATCTCCGTACCATCTGTGCTTTCCGTCCCTGCGCCAGCCGTATATGATAGGCTCCATATTGAACTTCCAGTCGGTGCGCATAAGCGGAGCCCTCGGCTTTTTCCAGATGAGCCCCGCTCCGACCTTGAATCCGGCGTCCTCAAAGGCGTCATAAAACACACGCGCTTTCATCGTGGCGTAGAACTCATAGATGGAAGCGTCAGTTGCCATGGCTTCCTTGAAGTTTGAAAACGCCTTCATGAGGAAGTCATAAGCCTGTGCGTCCTCAAGGTCGTCGTTCGCGATCCTGCCCGACTGATTTTCAAGCCGGACAAAATACGGCGCGTCTGTGCAGACCAGATTCACCTTCGTGTCGCCAAGGAGAGCGCGGAAGGTTTCCGGGTCTGTGGAGTCGCCGCATATGACGGTATGCCTTCCGAGCCGCCAGATATCTCCTGGTCTTGAAAAACAGGGCTTCTGCAGTTCGGAGTCCACATCGAAGCCGTCCTCCTCGGCTTCTTCCTTGGGAAAAAGAGACGCCAGTTCCTTTTCATCGAATCCGGTCAGCCCGAGGTCGTAGCCCATTTCCTCAAGCGATTCCAGCTCCACGCGGAGCATATCCTCGTCCCAGCCGGCGTCAAGAGCCATGCGGTTGTCGGCGAGTATGTAGGCTTTCTTCTGGGCTTCGGTGAGATGATCAACAAAGACACACGGCACTTCGGCGATGTTCTCCTCGCGGGCGGCGGCGATCCTGCCGTGTCCGGCTATGACATTGAAGTCCCGGTCGATGATGACCGGATTGACAAAGCCGAACTCGCGTATCGAAGCGCGGAGCTTCGCGATCTGCTCCTTGGAGTGTGTTCGGGCGTTGTTCACATAGGGTATCAGCCGGTCGACGGGGACGAGCTTCATTTCGGTAGTCGTTTTCATCGCCGCGAACTCCTTTCTGGTTCATGGATCAAATCAATTATCCTTTCCGCGCCCTGAGCAGGCGCTCCATGAGATCGTCCTGCGGGTTTGCTCCCGAGTATTCGGTGGAGCAGTTCTCCTTGACGATCTGGTATATTTCGTTCCAGAGCCGATTAGCCTGGTTCATGTAGTTGATGCCGATATTGATGAATGGCGACGGGATCGGCTTGCCAGTGGTTGGGTGCTTGGAGAGATAGCCGAGCGTGGAGGTCATCTCCTCGCACTGTATCCATCTCGCGGCGCACATGGCGTAACGCTCGAGAAGCTGAGGAGACACCACAGCCGTACAGCCGATGGAGCTGAGCCACTTCCATGTCTCCTCGTATATTTCCTTTGCCTGCAGCTGACCGCCGTCACGCTGAGTAGCTGACAGGAAGTCGTGCGGCTTCGGCATATCCACGCCGGTCACGTCCGGGATATCCAAAACCTTCAGTACTCTGCCGCCGGGATTCCCCGACTCGACCTTTTCGGTGAGCGGCTTCTTTTTCCGACCCGCTCCGGGTCTCGCGCCGCCGCGTCCGCCGGTGTTATTCGATTTTGTAGGCACAATCTCACCGTCCTTAGCTTGAAAAACTTATTTTTCACACTCGTGCTGGGGCAAATTACCCTTTTGATTTCGCCTTTTTTACGCATAGGACCCCACGCCCGTTGCATGATCGAATAGCTGTAGAGATTGATAGGGCCCATGCGGTCATGCGTCTATCGAAGCTGAAGGTTTCAGCCGATTGTCTCTCAAGCTTATCGCCACGCTCTGATGTAAATTTGCCCCGAAAATATGCGTAACATATGTGTAACCTATTGATTTTACGCATATAATGTGGTATAATAAAGATGTAAGGAGGTGGCGATATGCCTAAAGTAAGTACAAACATCAATCTCGATGCCGATTTGAAGAAAGAAGCGCAGGAGCTTTTTGCCGATCTCGGCATGGATCTCACCACCGCTGTCACACTGTTTCTGAAGCAGTCTGTCCGCGAGCAGGCGATCCCGTTCGAAATCCGCAGAGAAGTGCCCAATGCTGAAACTATCGCGGCGATGAACGAGCTTGCCGAAATGAAAGCGCACCCCGAAAAATACAAACGGTATTCCTCCTTCAAGGCGGCTCTGAACGAGGTCTTGTCGGATGCTTGACATTGTACTTTCCAATCGCTTTAAAAAAGACTTGAAGCTGGCGGCAAAGCGCGGTTATGATCTTGACCTTTTGGACGCGGTGGTAACAAACCTCGCGGAGCGCCGTCCTTTGGCTGAAAAATACCGAGATCATGAATTGACCGGAAATTATTCCGGCTTCCGCGAATGTCACATTCAGCCGGACTGGCTGCTTGTGTACCGTGTCGAAGCCGATGAGCTTATCCTGTTCCTTTCCAGAACCGGAACCCACTCGGACCTTTTTGATTGATTGAATTAAAGCAGACTCGCACAGCAAAAGTGCGGGTCTTTTTATCCCCACCGGTCGCCGCGCTCGGCGTGTATCCTCGCGTGACAGGACTTGCACAAGGCGATCAGATTATCTCTCGCATGTGTGCCGCCTTCGGACAGCGGGATCTTGTGGTGAACTTCCTCGGTCGGCGTAAGCCTGCCTTCATGCTGACATAACTCGCACACAGGATGCGTCTGCACATAGCTGTCGCGGATACGCTTCCACGCGCGTCCGTACCTACGGCGTACAGCCGGGTCGCGGTCGTATTTCTCGTAGCGTTTGTTTTCAAGCTTCTCATGTTCTTCACAGAACCGTCCGTCTGTAAGTCTTGGACAGCCGGGGTAAGAACACGGTCGTTTAGGTTTCCTTGGCATTTTGCCACCTCTTCTGGAATGATAAAAGCCACCGCGGGACACTCCCATGATGGCTTTCGTTTCAGTTTTTCATGATACTATTATACACCGCCGCGCCGGAAAAAGCGTCCGCGATATTACTCATCACTTGCCGTACAGAAGCAGGGCAAGATGCTGGACCGCGCGGTTCTTCTTGTTGTATGCGGAAGACCGCTCTATGCTGAAATGGTCGCATATGTCGTACACGGCGTCGGTCTGACGGCTGTCCCCGCCGCAGTAGAAAGTCTTGAGCACATAGCGTTCATCTTCAGACAGTGCGAGCCACGCCGGCTTGAACCAGTCCATGTAGTCTACCGCCTGTCTGTACCGCTCACGAAGTACGTCGATCTCGTCGATGGCGGCGACGACGCGGTTGTCATTTGCCCGAGGATCGTGCGGAGCTTTGGGTGTGTCCGAAAGAGCGGGACTGCCGATATCAGTCATTTTGTCATGTATGATGGCGATCTCCTCGTCCGTATGGTCGATGATGTACCGCATACTGCTGTAATCTTTCAGGGCGTTGACCGCCGCGGCGCGTTTATCAAGATACTGCCAGATAATGTTCATGTCTGAACCTCCGAAATTTTGTAGTCCTCGGATCGTCATAGATTGTCTCAGATTTTCAAATTCGCTTTCACCGCGTCGATCAGTGCGGCTTGTGTTTGGTCTTTTGCGTGTAATGCTTTCATGATCCGCTCATCTATCGTGCCCTTTGTGATGATATGCTGTACCACCACGGTTTCAGAAGTCTGCCCCTGCCGCCACAAACGCGCTATCGTCTGCTGGTACAGCTCAAGGCTCCAGGTAAGACCGAACCAGATGAGGGTCGAACCGCCCGACTGAAGATTGAGCCCATGTCCGGCGGAAGCGGGGTGGATCAGCGCGACAGGGATCTCACCGTTGTTCCATCCGCGGATACTGGCGGGATCGTCCAGCTTCGAGAACTGTATACGCAGTTTCTTCAGCCGCTCGGATATACGCGCGAGGTCATGCTTGAACCAGTACGCCGCAAGCACGGGCTTGCCGTTCGCCGCTTCGATCAGATCCTCAAGGGCGTCGAGCTTGCGGTCATGGATATGAATGACCTCGCCGCTGTCGTCATAGACCGCGCCGTTCGCCATCTGACTCAGCTTGCCCGAGAGCGACGCGGCGTTCGCGGCGGTGACTTCGACATCCGGGAGCGACAGCACCAACTCACGCTTCAGTTTCTCGTAATCTTCCGCCTCGTCGTCCGAAAGCCGCACCATATACTCGCTTGACACAAGCTCCGGCATACGCAGGTGGTCAGTGGCTTTCATGGAAATGGTGATGTCACTGATTTTCTTGTATATGGCGTCCTCCGCGTACGGAAGGGGTTTGTAGCTGTAGATGATCTGACCGTTCCGCTTGTCCGGCTGAAAGTAGTCGGCGCGGTATTTGGTGATGAACCGACCGAGCCGCTGTCCCAAATCAAGGATACGGAACTCAGCCCAGAGATCCATCAGGCTGTTCGACGCCGGTGTGCCGGTCAGACCGACGATGCGGCTTGCCTTGGGGCGGATCTTCAGCATCGCCTTAAACCGCTTTGTGCTGTGGTTCTTGAAGCTTGACAGCTCATCGATCACGATCATGTCGAAGTCGAAGGCGATGCCGCTTTCCTCCACAAGCCACCCGAGATTCTCACGGTTGATTATGTAAATATCAGCTTTTCGCTTGAGGGCGGCTCTGCGCTCCTGCTCTGTGCCGACAGCTACCGAATATCTGATGTTCTTGAGATGCTCCCACTTTTCAATTTCGGCACTCCATGTATCTCTCGCTACTCGGAGCGGGGCGATGACAAGGACCTTGTGGACCTCAAAGCTGTCGAACAGCAGGTCGCTTATGGCAGTCAGCGTAATGCTCGTCTTGCCAAGACCGCAATCCAGGAAGATAGCGGCGGCAGGATGTGTTTCTATGTAATCGATGGCGTAGGTCTGGTAATCATGTGGGGTGTATTTCATCGAGGATACCTCCGATCTGCTCCGGATCATCAAGAACATACACCTTGAATCCGAGCCGCCGTAATAGCTTGTGCCGCGAGGTCTGGAGAGGGCGAGGTTTTTCCCCGTAAGCTTTTACTTCTACAAAAGCCACACAGCCGTCTGGGAGAAGTACGATCCTGTCTGGAACTCCGGCAAAACCAGGAGAGATGAACTTCAGACAGACACCGCCTCGATGTCTGACCTCACGGATCAGTTTCTTCTCGATTTCTTTTTCTCGCATCCCACATATTCCTCCCAACATTCTTCAAAAGTCTCAAGGCAGGCGTAGCAGGTTCCGTTTTCGACAAGATATGTATGAATGATGTCATGCCATCCCTTGAATTTGCACGGGCGATTTCTTGGAAAACGCTGGGTATCGCTCGCCATATCTCTCGCGAGATCTCCCACCGAAGATTCCGCGTTTTTGTAATTTCTTACCATGTAATTGTAAAAGTTCATGCCGTTCCTCCCTGTTCTTAAAAGCGTTCTTAAAAGCCCAAAAACCCTTACGCGCGCGCGCACACGCGTTTTTCGGTCTCTTTACGGTATTTTTATACATTTCAAATCTATATATTTTTTAGGGAACACAGGAATGGAGCGTGAAAAGCTGCCTTGCGGCGGCACATTCGGTGTGTTCCCGACGGCGTTCCCGGAGTTTCCCCCGGGAATACTGCCGGAAGTCGGGAACTGTTCCTTATTCGCTCCGTTCCCGAAAAATCAGTCGGGAACATCGCCGGGAACAAAGACGAACTGAGGTCCGTAGGGCTTGACGCGCTCCTTCTTCTCCCTGCGTACCCAGCCGAGCTTCGTCAGCATAGCCGTGAGGTTGTTGGACTCGGCGCGGCCGAGACTGCCCTGATCCTTGCCGAAAAGCTCACACCAGATCTCCATATTGCAGACCCGTGTTCTCGCGACGCTGCCAACCCGCCCGATATTGCCCACACCGGCGAGGAAGGAACGGCGGTCGAACAGATCCATGCTGTCCCAATCTTCAGGAAGCAGAGTCTCGAGATATTCGCGCACCAGTCCCTCGCGCTCATCCGACTCGAGCGCGTCGCGCTGTTCGCCCTTGGCAAGCGGCTCGAGCTCGGAATCAAGATGCAGTTTTTCACCTTTCTCTACAAAAACGAGCACCTCCGCCCAGATCTGGCTTATGTCGTCATCGGTGAGCTCCCATGACAGCTTTGCGCCGCTGCTCGGCGTTTTTACCGGCCAGAAACGGCGGTTGCCCGTCGTGTCGCGCAGATATCCCGACTCGGCGTTCGTAGTCCCGAAGAATATGCACTGCCTCGGATGCGGCGTCGCCCGTCTGCCGAACGCGGCGCGGTAGATATCGTTCTGACGTGAGAGAAAGGAGCGGAGTGTCTCGACCTCGGTTTTGCGGAGCCCCGCCAGCTCGCCGATCTCCAGTATCCAATATCCCTGCAGCTTCTCGGCGGCGGTCTTGTCCTTGGTATCGCTCAGATTCAGACTGTCGGAGAACCACTCTCCGGCAAGACGAGAGATGAGGGTGGACTTGCCGATGCCCTGCGGTCCGTTCAGAACGAGCATCGTATCGAACTTCACGCCCGGCTCAAGCACACGGCGCACCGCCGCGCAGAGCGTCTTTCTGGTCACCGTGCGGACATAGGAATTATCCTCCGCGCTGAGATAATCGACAAGGAGAGTCTCCACACGGGGAACACCGTCCCACTCCGGCAAAGCCGCCAGATATTCGCGGATCGGATGATAGGAGCGGTCGTCGGCTACCTTGGTCACGGCGATCTGATAGTTTCGCTGTGAGAACGTACCGTAATGTGAGTCCACATAGCTGATCAGCTGCGCGTCGTCGGCGTCGCGCCAGTATTTGGACGGGTGCTTCCAGGGCACCTCGCCTTTGATCTCCATGCCGTCGAGCTGCCGGTTGAACACGATATTCTGAAGCGCGGGGTCGTTCTGCAGGATCAGCGTGATGTTGTGGAGATTGTTCTTCAGCACCGTCGAGCGGGATTCATACTGCAGCAGCTTCTTCCAGTCACCGTCCCCGCCTTCTGAAAAATCGGTCTCGGCGTCCGCCAGTTTCTCGCTCACAGCGAGCAGCTTGACCTCATCGCGATCCATAGCGAAATCGCACATAGCCTTGTATGACGCCTTGTCGTCGAGGTCTCCGAACAGGTGGATCCGAACGATATCGAACGCGTTGCAGAGCTTGAGGTAAGCCGGATCCTTGGCGTGGTGGCTGTAGACGAACTTGTCCTCCTTTATCTCGACGCCCGCCATACTGGACGACGCGATCAGATGCCAGCGGTTCTCATTGTCGGTCGGCTCGTATACCTCGGACAGGAAGGTTTCCAGTGCCTTTCCGACGGGGTAGTAGGCGCGGTTGAACAGACCCACTACGCCCTCCTTGGTCAGGGGGTCCCGCACCTTCTGCTGTGCGGCGGTATTTGCCCTGCTTTCCCTTGATGAGGTGGGAAGCCTTGTGGGATCGGTCCATTCGGCGTGCTTTCTTAAAATTTCATCGGGATCGAGCCAGCCGCCGTCCGTCTCCTTGTAGACAAATGAGCCGTTTGCGGGGGTGGAAGGCCAGAACATCAGCTGATTTGGCAGATAGGAGCATTCGTCAAAGAAGTCGATTCCGAACATCTCCGCGAGATAGCGGGACACCGCCACGAATTCCTCGGGGTACACATCCCGCGTCAGCGGAATGATGAGCCGCGCCCGCGGGGCTTCATCGGTGCTGCCGTGCGTGGTATACAGCGCGGAGGCATACGGACAGAGGTTTTCGTAATTATCGAGGAAGGCTCTGTCAATACGATCTCCGTCAAGTGTGATCATCGAGCGGCTCTCCACGCTGTCGACCTTGCGTCTGCCGCCCTTCAGCACGCCTGCCACAAAGCCGCCGTGGTCCTTGGCGGCGTCACGCTGTGCGCGGCTCATCTTTGCGTATTCCTCCGCCGACTCGGTAGTACGGATGGTTACCTTGAGCCTTTCCTTCAGATCGTCAAAGCTGACCGTCTTGTTGACCCACATCTTCGCCTGCCGGCTGTTGCCGTAGGCGATGTTAAGTTTACGCATGGTCGAATACCTCCTCACAGCTTTCATTAAAATACCTCAAGCGGTAGTTCTTCCACTTGGCTCGTTTTATCTCTGTTTCCATTCCCGCGGAGACTCGGCTTCCGAAAACCCACACCTCAGAGCACTTGCTCATGAGGGCGTCGCCGAAGAACAAGCCGAGCTGTCGCTCGTTCGGGTCGGCGTCGTTCAGAAACTGCGGGAACAGCAGATGCGGCGCGATAGGTATGTATCCCTTGTCCACCGCGAAGCGGCTGTAGCGTCTCGCCGCGCGGATATTTTCATCGACCTCTCCCGCGTAGGGCGAGCAGATGAATACGATGGGACGGAAAGCGCGGAGCGCGCGTTCCTCTTTCTCAATGGCGCACAATGCCTCATACGCTGTGGGGTCAAAATATCCTTCACAGTTGAATTTTTCTGCGTTCATTTGTCGTTCCTTTCGTGATCGGTTTTACTATATCCGGTCAATCTTTCTTGTAAAAATCGGTCTCATATCCGTCGGCGCGGAGCAGAAGCCCCTTTGCCCATGGCGGCGTCTGTCCCATAAGGTCACAGATACTTCCGACAGATACGTCCGGGTCGGCTTCGATGACCACCTCGTCGTGTATGTGCATGACGATCCGGTGATCGGCAAGGCGGCGCATGGCATGGCAGAGGATATCCCTCGAGACCGCCTGTACGATGTTTTCGACGAACTTGGGACCATAGCTTTCGAGCCGCTCCCATTTCTTCGTACCGCCGGTGCCTTCATAGGTGATACAGTCTCCGCCGAACCTGTTTGTGCCAACTCTCGGCTTCACATAGGCGAGGCTCCTTCCCGACGGCAGAGTGATAAACAGCATACCCGAGCGGCAGGAGAAGGCGACGCCGTGTGTTTTAGTTGTGGTCTTTCGGATAACCGCGTCGGTCGCCGCTCGGTCGACCGCCCACCAGAACTCTGTTATCCTCGGATTTGACTGCCGCCACGCCGAAACCAGTGCCGGAAGCTCGTCCTCCCCGAGTCCCATCTCGATAGCCCCCATCGCTTTCAGCGCGCCGACCGAACCTCCGTAGCCAAGCGCGAGTTCGGCGATCTTGCCTTTCTGCCGGAGGTGTCCGTTGACGCCGTGCTTCTCGACCGGAACGCCGAACATCTGGGAAGCGGAGGCGCAGTAGATGTCCTTGCCCTCGGCAAATACCTCCTGCCGCCACTTCTCGCCGGCAAGCCATGCGATCACTCGCGCTTCTATCGCCGAGAAGTCGGCTATGATGAACTTGGTGTTTCCTCTCGGTATGAACGCGGTTCGTATCAGCTGAGACAGCGTGTCAGGCACATCTTCGTAGAGCATTTCCAGGGCGTCAAAGTCTCCGGCTCGGACAAGCGAGCGCGCTTCGGCGAGATCCGGGAGATGATTCTGCGGGAGATTCTGCATCTGAATGATCCTCCCCGCCCATCGCCCTGTGCGCGTCGCGCCGTAAAACTGGAACATTCCTCTCGCTCTGCCGTCCGAGCAGACCGCCGTTTCCATCGCCTGATACTTTTTAACCGAGGACTTCGCCAACTGCTGTCGGAGGGACAGCACCTTCCCAAGTTCGGGCGGCGCGGTCTTGAGAATTTCAGACACAGCTTTTTTGCCGAGCGTATCGGTTTCGAGACCATTGCCGGCAAGCCACAGCTTCATCTGCTGTACCGAGTTCGGATTTTCAAGCTCGGTCAGTTCCTTCATTGCGTGCGTCAGCTCTGAGCGTGAGCGGCTGTCAAGCGCGATCGCCTGCCGGACAAGCTCCATATCGAGAGCCACGCCGCGGTCGTTGATCTCCTGGTCGAGGTGGTATTCATTCCATACCGATTCGGGAACAGGGTATTTCGCGAGTCTCGCCTGTATCGACATCTCGGTTTCGACATCTCGAATGTTGTACCTTTTGAAGTCGAGCCATTTGTCGGGGGCATGGCAGGGAAGATTTCGGGTGCGCTGACCGTTGGATTTGGTTGGAGCGCAGGGCTGACAGAAATACTTGATGAGTTCTTTGCCGACTGTCAGCTTCTGCTTTTCCAGACCGAGGACCGCGCCGACGCCTTCAAGCGAGAGCGGCAGTCCCATCGCCGCCGACCAGATCATCGTACAGCGCCACCCCTCGGGTGAGAGATATTTTCCGGTGGGAAATCCGAGACAGCGCGACAGGCAGACCCGCTCGAACGCGGCGTTGAACGCCCACTTTGTGACGCTGTCGTCGGTGAGCGCGTCAAGGACTTCGTCGGGGATCTTCTCGCCGGCGGCTATGTCTATCTGCTGAACAGGTTCGCCGTCTATACTGTATGCAAAGAGCAGAATTTCAAACTCTGGCGACTCTGCGTAGCGGTATACTCCGGTTTTCGACAGCGGTCGGTCGCTGTATGTTTCAATGTCAATAGATAATTTTTTCATTTTTCTCATTAATCAATTGGGATACGGACGGCTGAGAATATTCCCAGCCGTCCTTACATTCAATTCAGTCCTTATTACGATCGGAATTTTCCGCCTGCTTCTTTTTCCTCCGCTTTTCGCGCCGGCTCTTGAAAAAACCGACGATATCGGAGAAAAAGACGACGAGAGGACAGACGACCGCGCTTGTGATCATGCTGATCAGCGAGTAAAAGCAGACTTCGAGCATAAATGCCTGGATTTCGGTCATACGCTCACCTCCGCTCACGCGAGAAAATCGTCGTCATCGTCGGCCGCGAAGTCGGATTCGGCGCTCGCCCTGCCGCCGAGAGGTTCACCGGGGCGGATAAGCTGGAGATTGTTCAGCCCGCAGGCGATGCCCTTGTTGCCGTTGCTGTTGAAGGCGTAGAGGTTGATGCTGGCACGACCATACACACCGGAGTAGACCTCGGAGCGGGTCAGCACGGGGTTGCGGTCGGCGTCGACAATGCCCGGGGCTGTCGACGAGTTCGCGTTGATGAAATACGCGTCCGCGTATGCGGGGTCGTCGGGTCTTTCGATATCTCCGTCGCGGAGCGGGGTCTTGATAGCGGCGAGGGGCGGTACGCTCCTGCCGTTGCCCTTGAGCTTGGACTGACCTTCATTGTACGCCGCTTCGATAGCCGCCTTGATCTTCGCGACCGTCTTAGTGTCGGATTTGGGAATGATAAGGCTGACGCTGTATTTCGGCGCGCCGCCGTTGATAGACTTCGGCTCCCAGACATTAGCGTAAGACCAGCGTGTATCGGGACCGGTGATCACTTTCATGGGGTTGTTGACTTTGGTTGTGCTACTTGACATGATTTAATCCTCCATATGTTCATTGAAATCATTTTTTGCGCGCTCAACTTGTTGAGCAAGTTGACATGCCGGGCGTTTATCGCTCTCCGGCACAAGCGTTGGTCTGCCCTGCGGCTTTTCGATGTAGGGGGAGAGCAGTTCCTCAAAGCGCGACCTGCCGAGCATCTTCTGCATGGCGGAGACGCCGAGGACTTTTTTCTCGTAGGGGTCGAAGCCGGCGTTTCTTACGATGGCGGCGACGGTATTCTCGTCTGTGTACCTGCGGTTCGAGCGTCCCTCGACCAGCTTCCAGCCGCGCCATTCCTTACCGTTTACCGCCTGCCTGAGAGCATACTCCTTGACGTCGTTTGCCCAAGTAGTCAACTCGTCGACCTTGCCGAGAATATCGGTTATTTCCTCGTCGTCGAGGAGCGCAGGAGACTGGAACTCATACCGGGCAAGCTCCAGATTCGCGGCGGCGCGCTCGCGGCACTCAGCTTTTGCCTTGCAGAAGCGGCACCACTCGCCGCGGTGGAATTCGCCCTCTCCCTCATAGGCGAGCTTCGCCTTTTCGGAAAGCTCGCCGTCCGCCCATTCGAGCAGTGCGGATCTTTCGATTAAGTCTGTGCTGACATTGCCTTTGCGCGGCTGAAAGATTGTCATACGGATCTTGTCGATGTCGTAGATGCCGTCGAATATCTCAAGCGCGCCGAGAGCGTAAAGTCTCATCTGGGGGTTGCCGACAGCGGATACCTCCACGCCGGTGCCGTGCTTGTAGTCTACAATATTCATAATACCGTCGGCGATGACGATACAGTCGGCTGTTCCGAATCCGTCCTTCACCCAGCGGGAGAAGTCCACTCGCTGTTCTATCATGACGACAGGGTCGGAGCAGGTGTGTCTCGCGGCTTCAAGCAGTTTTAGCACATAGGCGGCGTATCCGGCGGCATATTCTTCCATCTCGGCGTTGTACCAGGTGAGGTTTTCTATCGGGTCGTCGGCGGGGATCCCGAGTGCCTGTTTCAGACGAAACTCACAGAGTGTGTGCGCGTCGGTGCCTTCAGCAGCGTAGTCACTGCCGCGGTCGTCGCAGTTCTCGCAGAGCCTCGCGGAAGGCGGGCAGTTGAGCCATCGCTCCGACGAGGACGCGGAGAGGACAGCGTGTTTATTCGGCATCGCTCAGTTCCTCCGCGTCGGCAAGCAGGGCTTTGTAGTCGGAGCTGTCGATCGCCGACAGCCTGTCCGCGCCGTACTTTTTGAGCAGTGCGCGGATCTCGGCGGTGTGTCCTGCGCGCGATTTTTCGGCAAGGACGGCGCGCACCTGCTCGAGCGTGAGCGGCGGCTCGGCGGGGGCGTCGGCAGTCTCTCCGCCGAACATGCTGGCGAGGGTGTCGGCAGTTTCATTGATCACGGCGGCGGCATTTCGCAGTCCGCGGATCAGAAGATCGAGTTCGCTGAATTTTCCCATGAATTTTGTCTCCTTTCGTGTTTACTTGAT
>ERZ1643251.1861-NODE-1861-length-22854-cov-54.089083_pt1 | contig 22854 bp, 22 predicted proteins | sample MGYA00579261_ERZ1643251 | MGnify/ENA primary metagenome ERZ1643251 (study PRJEB29033, sample SAMEA4952267) | chicken gut metagenome | biome: Broiler Chicken; feature: Gastrointestinal Tract; material: Caecum | place: Ireland | collected 2018 | study: Broiler... | reverse complement strand
TGCCAGTGGCATATTTGCGAGAGGTAGCGAGTGACGCCAAGTCTAGCATTTTGCGGAAGTGACCCCATGCACTTGTTGCCTGTGCCGGACTTGTTTAACAAAACGGACTTGCCAAATGCACAGGTTCTACAAGTAGTCGGAGTCAGTTGACTATATGAAATAATTGGTCAGTTGTAATAAAAAATAAAACGTCTATAATTATATTTATGTTAAAAAAACTGCTCTTCATAATATTTTTTAGCCTTGTATTTTGTTTTTGTCAGAGTGCCTTTTGTGACAGCGTGTACAACTTTGACGGTTTTATAAGCGACAACGCAGGGGTTTTAAACAGCAGAGCAAAAGCCTCAATAAATGCACTGCTGTGGGATTTGCAAAAAAAGACCGGAGCGGATGTTGCTGTTGTGACGGTAAAGAGCCTTGATGGCAGAAGCGTTGAAGAAACAGCCCTGAACATAGGCCGTAAATACAAAATAGGTAAAAAAGGCGAGGACACGGGTGCAGTTATACTCGTTGCTCCGAATGACAGAAGGCTGAGAATCGAAATCGGCTACGGGCTGGAAGGAATAATAACCGACGGAAAAGCAGGCAGAATCCGTGATGAAGAGATGCTCCCGTATTTTAAAAAAGGAGATTATGAAAGCGGAATCTGGCGAGGCAGCTATGCTCTGGCTCAAAACATTGCAAAAGGCTACGGCGTAACGCTGTCTGACACGGGGCCTGTGCCAAAAGCTCCCTCAAAAAGCGAAGACAATGCGTTTTTTGTTCTGTTTGTTATCATATTTTTGTGTATAAGATTCAATATTTTCCCGATATTTTTACCGTTTGGCAGTTATGGCAGCCGGTATGATTCCGGATTTGGCGCAGGAGGCTTCGGCGGATTCGGCGGCGGGGGCGGCTTTGGCGGCGGCGGTGCGTCAGGCGGCTGGTAAATTTAGATTAAAAGGACTTTTTATGAAAAAACTCGATGTGTTTATAAAAGAATTGACAGAAATTTTCGGACAAAGGCTCAAGAGCGTATTTATTTACGGCTCAACAGCGAAACTGGCAGACTCGGAGCTTTGCGGCAACGTAAACCTTATGGTTATAACGGATGTGCTGGCGGGTGAGGACTTGAAAAAAGTTTCTGCTTCAGCAAAAAAATGGTGCGGCGGCAGTTTGTTCGACAGGAGCAGAAATCCCGAACCCGTGTTTATGGGCGAAGAGGAATGGGCAAATTCCGCTGATGTATATGCAATGGAATACGCTGATATCAAAGAAAATCACAGGGTAGTGTACGGCGAAGACCCTGTCTGTTACATAAATGTAACAGGCGAGAACCTGCGCCTGCAATGCGAAAGAGAAACAAAGAATCTTTTAATGAGGTTTCGCTCGCATTATCTGCTTTTTGCAAACGATTACAGAAAACTGCAAACAAGCATTGTTCCTGTGATAAAGAGCTGCAACGCTATTTTCAAAACTGTCTTGAGGTTAAAAGGGATTGCTATCCCTTCTTCACCCTATGAGGTGTTGGACAAAATCCATGACCTGACACCTGTAGACAAAGATTTTTATGAAAAACTGCTCTGCCGCAAAGAAAAACACTGCAAAATGAACAGGAAAGAAACCTATGAAATTGCGGACAAGACCGTGCAAGAACTGGACAAACTTTTGAAATACATAAATAATTTATAATTGACGAATGGAGAAAAAACTATGAAAAAAACAGGATGGATTATTTTGGCGGTAGTGCTGCTGCTTGTGGTAATGCTGTTTGGCGCATTTATCGGAACATACAACAGCCTGCAGCTGATGGATGAAAACGTAAATTCAAAATGGGCGCAGGTCGATAACCAGCTGAAAAGACGTAACGACCTTATTCCGAACCTTGTTGCGACGGTCAAAGGCTATGCCGCACACGAAAAAGAAGTGTTTACCCAAATCGCTGATGCCCGCTCAAAACTCGGCGGTGCTATGAATAAAAACGATATGAAAGGGATTCAGCAGAGCAACAGTGACCTCTCAAATGCTTTGTCCAGACTGCTTTTAATCGTTGAAAGATACCCTGATTTGAAAGCTGACAAACAGTTTATCAACCTGCAAGACGAACTTGCCGGCACAGAAAACAGGCTCGCTGTCGCAAGAAAAGATTACAACGATTCTGTTCAGCAGCTCAATGCCAGAATCAGAACTTTCCCGACCTCGATAATCGCAGGCATGATTGGGATAAAAGCAAGGGAATATTTTAACACTCCTGAGGCAGAAAAAAAGGCTCCGGAAGTTAAGTTCTAAATTTGGAACAATTTATATGACAATGTCCCGCCCTTATTTATCAGGGGCGGGATTTGTTTTTTGATAGTTTGAGGAATCATGCCTGCGGCGAGGGCAGTTGACTATAGTTGACTATATAAAATAATGCTTGCAAAAAATTATTATTGATTTTATTATAGTTGTACTTTGTTATTTGAACATTGGACTTCGCCATAGAGGCGCAATGATTGAACATTGAAAGCGGATTTTGCGCAGGCTGACCGAGTGAAACGAGGGAACGCTGAAGTAGCACCGAAATAATGAGCGGATGTTTTGTTTACAAAACGGAGCGAATGACTTGAAGGTGTGAAGCAATAATCCAAGAAAAATTTGGACTTTGCCGATGTGGCACTCTGCCGAATGGATTTTGTGCAGGCACGCCGTGGGCGTAAGCCCCCAGTGCCTATGTGAGTAAGGTTGATGTAATGTAGAATTTTTAGAATGAAAATTCGAAATGTAATTCAAAACCTTATGAACGCCAACAATCTAAGAGAACGATTAAGTATCGTTTTTCGAGAGGCGTACGAACGGAAGTGAGTACCTTCGCCATTGAGGCGCAATGATTGAACATTGTAAACTTAATTTGGACTTTGCCGATGTGGCGAAATGGTAGACGCACACGCTTCAGGTGCGTGCGAGGAAACTCATGGGGGTTCGAGTCCCTTCATCGGCAGATTTTTTACAAAAATTATATTTGTGATAATATAATTTTATTGACAATTAAATACTGATGTCGACGTGGCACTCTGCCGACGAGAAATGACTAAATGTCATTTCGAGGAGAGGGGAGGTATACGCGACAAATGACACTGATGTCGACGTGGCGGAATCGGTATACGCGCACGTTTGAGGGGCGTGTGGGGAAACCCGTGCGGGTTCAAGTCCCGCCGTCGACACCATATATAAGACTCAGTAAGGAGTCTTTTTTAATGCGGACTTTTCACCCGAATTGTTTCTATCGAAACAATCGCGGGTTTACCCTCACGAGCATCCTGCACTGTACGGCTCATTCTTCGCCTACATTGCAAGACAAGTCCCGCCGTCGACATTTTTTAAGGTATTGAACTATGTTTGTTGTTGCAGTTTTAATAATTGTATTATTCATAACCTTATTTTTAATGGGAATACAGCGTGAACAAGGTTTAATTAACACTTTTAGAGATAACGAAATCTTAGATAGTGAAACTGCAGTGCAAAATACTGATGATTTTGTCAATTATGTTGAACTTACGCTGATTAATTTAGACTTTTTGCCTTCATATAGAGGAGAATATCAGAGTTTATTGTTTAACAATAAATTTCAAATGGAATGCTATAGAGAATTTAATATATTAACTCTTAATACTACAATTTCATCTTATAGAATAAAAATACCAAAAGATGCTTGCAGTATAAAAAAAGACATATTTAGCGGTAAGTGCTTAAAAATATCGATAAAGCAACATAATTTATTATTTAAATTGCCTAATGAAATGCAGAATATTATTTATATAGATGTCAAGTAAAGCCCGTATTTTTAATCTTTTTTCTTTATTTGCTTGATATTTCTATGATTAGGTAAAAAGTTTTCATCTGTTATAACCGGCTTGCCTGTTTCAATTTCAAGTCTTTTACGTGCCTCTTTTGCAACACTTCCGCCTTGTTTAGCTACAGATTTATTCTCATCTAAAGTTTTAGGATTTCTTTGCTTCGAGATTTCTGTTGTTGATACTTCTGCAAGCATATTTAAAACAAGTTCCATATTTGACATGTTATCTCTAAGATTTTCTTTTTTTAAACCTTTAAAATCTTTATATTCGCGAGTTTTCATGCCAGACCATTCCTGTGTGAGTATATCTGTAAGAACAGCATATTCAGAGTTTTTGACACCGCTTCTCTGCCATTCATCTGTTAGTGCTTTTCTGATTTCAATAGATTTTAAACGCTGATTTACCCATTCAGGAGAATAACCTTTAGCTAAATAATATTGCAATGCCCTGTTAATAGCAATTTCAGGGTCTTGCATTTCATCAAGTCTTTCACTTCCGACTTTTGCCAGCCACAATTTAAAAGGCTCGGCTTTTGGACTTGGAATAGACTGAACAAGCCGTAATATTCCTTCTGTATCAAGAACGTCGGTTTTATAATACTTCCCATCCGAAGATTGCATTTTCAGTTGGTTACAAGTTGTAACCAACTGACTACCTTCCTTGCGTAGCCTGTTTTTAAGGACTTTCCAATAATTGTTAGGATTTGTACTTCCTGACAATATACCTACAATATCAACTACTGAAAAATACCAAGTTTCTTTTTCTTTATCCCAACTGGTTCTTATCTTGTAATCTTCAAAAAGTTTTATTGACGTCTGTTTATCTTCCTCGTCCATATTAACTCCTTTTAATCCATTATACAATGAAAACTGAACTAGTGGCATTTCATCCCTAAAGTTAGCCTCATGTTGTAATATTCCTGCGTGGAATTTTTCATTATACTGATAAGTTCGGCGTAAACACTCATGCCTGCTAGCGAACAGGTGTTTTTATCAGGTAAAATTGGTTCCAATATAGTAACGTTAACGACACCATAAAAATAAAGCGGCTTTAATGCCGCTTTTATTTTTATAAACTATTTGTTGAGCAGGTATATATCAAACCTATATTCTACGACCTTATACCAATTATTAAAAAACAATAGCCTGATTATGAGGACTTCCGCACCCCTCTGTCGCCAGTTGGCTTGGTGCCGAGATTTACCGTATCAGACTATCAACTACATTTTAACCCATTTTTACAGCATTTTCAACTATTCACAGGATATTTATATGTTAAAATTCTCCTATGATTAAATCTTTCAAATGCAAAGAAACAGAGAAAATATGGAATGAACAGTTCTCTAAGAAGCTTCCTCATGATATTCAAAAACGGGCATTACAGAAACTAAGAATGCTCCATGTTGCTTCTGTTCTTGATGATTTAAAGATTCCGCCGAGCAACCATCTTGAATTTTTAACAGGTGACAGACAAGGTCAATATTCTATTCGTATTAATGGCCAGTTTAGAATATGTTTCAGGTGGTTGGACAATCATTCTTTTGATGTTGAAATAGTCGATTATCACTAGGTCTTGGTTATTTATCTTAATATGCTCTTTCTATAGGGTTGAAATTACGTGGTACGTACTATATAATATAAATAGGTTGTAATCTATATGGAGATATTTTAATGACCGAATATATTGAATTAACAACAGTAGGTGAAATGCTCAAGGAAGAATTTATTGAGCCGTTTAACCTTACACAAAACGCTTTAGCCAATGCAATCTTCGTACCGCCAAACAGAATTCATCAGATTATCAAAGGTCAAAGAAGAATTACAGCAGATACAGACTTGCGTTTAACTACATATTTTGGTCTTTCTCAGGGCTATTTCCTTCGCTATCAGGAAGATTATGAACTCAGAATAGCAAGGCGCAATATTGCTGATGACATAAAAAAGATTAAACCAATCAAAGCATTAGGATAATAATGAAATTAGAATTTCTGTATATTCTATTCCCAGCTCAAGCCTCATGTTGTAATATTCTTGAGTCGACTCTTTCATAATACTGATAAGTTCAGTGTAAACGCTCTGTCTACTATTAAACGGCTGTTTTTATCAGGTGCCATTGGTTCCAATATAGTAACATTAACGACACCATAAAAAGACTCCGTAAGGAGTCTTTTTTAATGTTTGTTGATTGTATTGGGACAAAAACTTCACAAGGCGCATTCTTTTCTCCAATATATTTTGATATTTCAGCTAATGGATTAAATAGTATGTTATATTAAAAATTCTTTTGGATATTCAACTTTTGCATTAAGCAAAGAGTTTTTACCTTGAAGATTTATAGCCATAAAATACTCTGGCGGAACATCAAAAGGAGATATAATATTAAACTCAATTGCAGGTTTGTAGCCCAGACGGGAATAGTATTTAGGATTTCCCAACAAAATAGAATATTCAAACTCCATGTTTTTTGCTATGTTGTGACCTGTTTTGACCAGTAAACTGCCTATACCCTGTTTTTGAAACTGCTGAGAAACTGTTAATGGAGCCAGTGCGAGTTGTGTAGTCTTTCCAACTTTGATTTTTGTGAACAGAATATGCCCGACAATCTTGTTATCTGCTGATGCAACAAGCGACAGTTCAGGAATAAAAGCATCACTTTTTCTTAATCTTTCAACAAGATTATGTTCATCTCCGTCAGTATGTTCTGCATGTTTGAACGTATCTTTTATTAAGTTGTAAACAGCTTTTCTATCTTTTTCTGTTTCTTGCCTAATTATAATGTTTTTCATAAATATTTTTTTCTATATTTATCATACTGACATAAAAGTATTTTATAGTGCATAAATTTGATTATACAACATCTAATCTAAGAACTTTCTTCTATCATATTTAGCCTTTTGTTTGAGCATACTCAGGCCTTAACCACGGCGTTTATGTTTAACAATGCTCTTGAGAGGCATCATTTTTTATGATATAAGGAAGAAAGCATCGAACAAAACTAAAATTCTTTAATATGAACAAAATCACATCATTCGGACAAAAAAGATTTATAGACAAACAGAGCCACAACTATCTAAAAGGCCTGTTGACAAAGATGAATGAACAATCCGTATATGTCGAAAATGAAAACAATTTCAAGTCTTCTTTCCTGAAAAAATTGCAGGTGGACAGTTTTACATTGACTGACGGCAGATGTTTGATAAAACGTGTTCCAGAAGAACAGCAAATGCAAAAAGAAACAATGCTTGATGTAGGCAAAGTTCAGGTAGTTATAAATAATAAAAACGGCGAAATTATTGATTATTACAAACCTGTTATGACGTCGTGGAACAAAATATTAAACAACATTTCAAAATACATGAAAATTTTGTCAGAAAATTTTGACAATTTGGATATTGTAAAAAGAACAAGGCTAAATTTAAACGGGCTTACAGAAACAGGACTGGAAAAACAAAAACGCCTCGACGAAGAATTTAAAAAGCTGGAATCAAAAATTGTAAAAAAATAATTTTATACTAATAATGTAAACTTATGCAAAAAAATATTTTTTTAGTACGCAAAAAATTTTTTTTACGCATTTTACTTCACCAAACACAGGAGAAGAACTATGCCAATAACCGTCAAAGTTAATTATCAAAATTTGATTAAATCTATATCAAGCAAAACAGCAGAAACAAAATTCCGACACAAACTGGCAGCAAAACACAATCACCTTCCGGATTTTTCATCATACTATGACCACAAATTGACACCCGAAGAATACGAAAATTTGAAAACACAAATTTTGAATAACGGAAACCTGCTGAAAAAATTGCAAGACGGCAAACACCTCTACAATCTGGAAACACAGCAGGGCAAAATTCTGGCAAAGTTAAAAGAGGGAGAAATAACACAGGTCGTATTTCCCGGTTTTTGTACAAAAAACGGGCCGAACAGTTTTAATATGAAAAACGGAGAATCAAGACGTCAGTTTTTGCAGCGAATATCGGATTTTGAAAAAGACAGAACAATAACATATTTTTCGAGCGTGCATCATTACCCCAACGGCAACGGCTGGAAAGATGCTATGACAGGCAAACCGCCAAAAGAATATATGGACAAAGACCATACAACTATCAAAAACAAAATAGAAACCTGGCTGCCTTTGGGCGGGGACAGCTCCGAACTTGTACAAACGGTTACAGCTGACGGCAAAGTGCAAAACAGTATCGCCAGACGTTATGAATGGATAATGACTAATGATGAAAACAAGTATATAAAAACCGATGCTGACGGGAAGTTTACAATATTCAGTAATGGCAAAAAAACTCAATGCAACGCACTAAAGAATGATAAAGGCGAGATTGCCGGTTTTGCTATGGAGGACAGATTCCTCACTCCGGAAGAAGTTATGAAAGAGCTGCATTTGCCGGAAAAATGGGCAAAAGAGATTATAAAATCCACAATAAAACTCAAACCGTAATTTTATGATATTCTATAAATATTATGATAGACCTTTTGATTTTATACAGCCTAAAAAATCGTGAACGCACTTTGTATTCTTTGCGCTCGGATATAACGGAAAGATTCGGCTATTTTACAAAACCCAGCATAGGCACCTTGCACCCTGCGCTCAAAAGACTGCTCGCTGCGGGTGTCGTTACTGTGCGCAATGATTTTTCTCAGGGCGGCAAAAAGTCTACCTACTACGGGCTTGCTATGCACTGGCAAAAAAAATTCCGTGATTTGTTTTTTACCCCGCTCAGCCCGAACCCTTCACAGTTTTTTACGGAGCTTCAGGCTCGCATCGCTGTTATGTCGCTTCTTGATGACGAATTGAAACAGACCTTTATAGAAGATTCGGCAATAAAACTGGAGTCTTTTGCTCTGGATTTGCAAAACGCAATCGATGACCAGTATACAGAGTTTGACAAATATCAGACGGCTTTGTTAAAAAAGAATTTGAAAAATGTTGAAGAGTACAAAAGCTTTTTGCAGCAACTGGAGAATAACTGATGCCGGCAATTGTTTCCAATGTTTTGAAGGATTCTATCGCAAGCGAGCTGGAGCTGGAAAAAGGCGATGAAATAATCTCAATCAACGGCGAAAAGCCAAAAGACCTCATTGATTTTCGCTATATGATGTGCGAAGAAAACCTCGACCTCGAGATAAAAAAACTCAACGGCGAGGTGGAAATTTATGAAATAGAAAAAGATTTTGACGAGGACCTCGGCGTGGTGTTTGAGTCAGCTGTGTTTGACAGAATAAAGCCCTGCACAAACCGCTGTATCTTTTGTTTTGTCGACCAGCAGCCTGACGGGCTGAGAAAATCGCTCTACATAAAAGACGATGACTACAGGCTGTCTTATCTTCAAGGCACCTATGTCACACTCACAAACCTTACGCAAAAAGACAGAGAGCGTATAGAGTCGCTTCATCTCGGGCCGTTGTATGTGTCTGTCCATACAACAAATCCCGACCTAAGGGCAAAAATGCTCAACAACCCCAAGGCCGCAAATATTCTTGAGGATTTGAAATGGCTGAAAAAAGCCGATATACCTGTCCACGCACAGATTGTGCTGTGTCCGGGGTACAACGACGGAAAAGAATTGGAGCGCACGCTCGATGATTTTGCAAAGTTCAAATCCATAATCCGCTCTGTTGCCATTGTGCCTGTCGGAATCACAAAGTTTCACAAAAACAATCTTAAAGAAATAACAAAAGAAAACGCACTGCATGTGATAAAACAGGTGGAAGACTTTAACAAAAAGGTCAAAAAACACCTTGCAATGGCGAGTGACGAGTTTTTTCTAAAGGCGGATTATCCTGTGCCTGAGCGCAAATACTACGGCAGCTTTTCTCAAATCGAAGACGGGGTGGGTGCGTTGAGGCTTTTGATGGATGATTTTGAAAAGAACAAAAAACACCTTCGCACAAAAACTCTCGATACCCCCAAAAAGCTTACTCTGGCTACGACTTTTAGTGCGGCTGATGTTATCAAAAAGGTTGCGGAAGAATTGAACGGGATAAACAATCTTGAGTGCGAGGTTGTGGTGCTTCGCAACAACTTTTTTGGCGAAAATGTTATTGTTGCGGGCCTCATCACCGGGCAGGATTTGATAAACCAGCTAAAAGGCAAGGATATAGAAACTCTTGTGCTGCCTTCGATTATGCTAAGGCCGTTTACTAATGATTTTTTGGACAACACCACGATTTCTGATGTCGAAAATGCTCTCGGCTGCAAGGTTAAAGTTGTGCAGGATATTTACAGCACAAAAGAGTTGTTTCAGTTTGTCAATTGATGCAGGGGCAAAAGCAGGTAATTATTAAAATCAGACCTGCTGCGATGTTCAAACAGAAAGTGTAATCCAAAATAAGAGGTATAAGATATTTACTTCTTCGTTCCGACTTCGTCGTCCCTCCTTCGTAGTCACTCCGAAGCAAACATCTTACACCTCTTATTCAAGCAGTGGAATTTGCTTTAGAAACCTTTTACAAGAACTCTGAAAAACGATTAAATATCGTTTTTTAGAGGCAGGCTAAATCAAAAACGAAGTTTTTGTGTGCCGTATAAAAATTAACAACTTATCAAAACAACTGCAGGGCGAGTGTGTCTGAGGGCTGGGTAACAGCCCGAGTTGCGAGCCTTGAGTTTTGATTAGTTGATGTAGAAGCGTAGTATCAGGTTGAAAAATCAAATTCCACTGCAAGAATGAAAAACTAAACAACAAGTCAACTTTTAACAATTATCCGTAAAATAATAAACGTCTTATTCCTCTTTTAACGCTAAAGAAAATTTTGCATACCTGCCTGACGAAAATCTATATGAAATCTGTCTGAGGCGGCTTCGCTTGTAGAAGTGTACACGGAGTGCGAGTGACGCCAAGTCTAGCATTTTGCGGAAGTGACCCCATGCACTTGTTGCCTGTGCCGGACTTGTTTAACAAAACGGACTTGCCAAATGCACAGGTTCTACAAGTAGTCGGAGTCAGTTGACTATATGAAATCTTGTCAAAAGTTTATTTTCGTATAATAATTATGGCAAGAATGGATAAAAAAAGTTAGGCAAAAACAAAGGAGAAAATTATGCCAACAACTATTGAAGACGTAAAAGCAAGACAAATTCTTGACTCAAGAGGAAACCCGACTGTTGAAGTTGATGTAACACTTTCTTGCGGCGTAGTAGGCCGTGCAGCTGTTCCGTCAGGTGCTTCTACAGGTATTTTCGAAGCTCTTGAAATGAGAGATGGTGACAAATCTATCTACTGCGGCAAAAGCGTTTTGAAAGCAGTAGAAAACGTAAACAACATTATCGCACCGGAATTAATCGGTGAAAACGCTGCTGACCAGCAAGGTATCGACAAATTGATGCTCGAGCTTGACGGCACAGAAAATAAATCAAAATTAGGCGCAAACGCTATCCTCGGCGTATCTTTGGCTTGTGCAAAAGCTTCTGCTTTAGCATTCGAAATGCCATTGTACAGATACCTTGGCGGTATCAACGCTACTACACTGCCTGTTCCTATGATGAACGTATTGAACGGCGGCGCACACGCTGACAACAACGTTGACTTCCAGGAATTCATGATTACTCCTGTTGGTGCTTCTTCTTTCACAGAAGCTATCAGAATGGGTGCTGAAGTATTCCATAACCTCAAAACAGTTCTTAAAGACAAAGGAATGGTTACTTCTGTAGGTGACGAAGGCGGATTCGCTCCGAACCTTTCTTCTAACGAAGAAGCTTTGAAAGTTATCCTCGAAGCTATCGAAAAAGCAGGCTACACAACTGACCAGGTTAAAATCTGCTTGGACGTTGCTTCTTCTGAATTCTACGAAGACGGCAAATACAACCTCGCCGGCGAAGGCAAAGTTCTTTCTCGTGAAGAAATGGTTGACTTCCTCGCTAACTGGGTTGACAAATATCCTATCATCTCTATCGAAGACGGTATGGCTGAAGAAGACTGGGAAGGCTGGAAAATGCTTACAGACAGAATCGGCTCTCACTGTCAGCTCGTTGGTGATGACCTGTTTGTTACAAACACTAAGAGATTGGCTAAAGGTATCGAAACAGGTACTGCTAACTCTATCCTTATCAAAGTTAACCAAATCGGTACTTTGACAGAAACATTGAACGCTATGAACATGGCATTCAAAGCTGGCTACACAGCAATCGCTTCTCACAGATCAGGCGAAACAGAAGATACATTCATCGCTGACCTCGCTGTTGCTACAAACTGCGGCCAGATTAAAACAGGTTCTGCTTCTAGAACAGACAGAATCTGCAAATACAATCAGTTAATCAGAATCGAAGAAGAACTCGGTTCTGCAGCAAAATATATGGGATTGAAAGCATTCAACGGCCAATCTTGCAAAAAGGTTGCCTGCTGCAATGCATAAGCAAAAAAATTCTGTAAAAACTAATAAACACTGATAAGTTATTACGGGTAATGATTTTTTCATTACCCGTTTTTCTTTGCTATAAATTTTTGTGCCTTCAAATCAAGTATTATCGCATTGAACATCTTTTCTCTCTGCGCCGGTGTTGCAAAAGTGTTGCTCTCAACGCTTCTTTTTATCCGCTCCACCTCATCAGGCTCAAGGTCTATCTCCTCAGGCCGAAATCCTGTCATGTCATGCTCATAAGGGTTTTTTACTTCTTCTTTTGGCCCGCTTGCATCGCTCTTCGCTGAAGGGCTTTTCCACAGCTTGTGCGAAAAATTTATATCCTCAACCTCCAGCCCGAGCGGGTTTGCATAGGCGTTTATTTTCTTGAGCAAATCAGCCTTGTACATCAAAAGCTCAGAGCTTACGGCAGAGTTTGCACAGGCGACTGTAAGTATGTTGCGCTCATTGAGAGATACGATTTTTGAATATTTTTCAAACTTTTTGCCTGCGATTTTTGGCCAGAACTTAAAGAACGTAGCCTTTTTTAACCCTGATTGCAGTCCGTTTTGGTTCAGCACGCTGTACATTACATTTTCAAGGCTGTCAAAATTTGTGTATCTTATCTCATCATTCATCGTAAGCCTGCCTTGATTGCGTGCGTTTGTTGAGGATTTCGGCTGCTTTGTCAAAATCAGCCTCTGTGTCTATATCAATCTTTGCGTCCGTAAAATACACCTCGGGCGTTTTGCCTATAAAGTCTTTTACCTCTTTCATTACAGAGGTTTTTATTATGTAAGTGGCACCTGTTTCTGCCAGAAGAGCAAAATGCCTGTCTTTGTCCTGACGTCTGGGGCGGTTTCGATAGTCGTACAGACATTCGTAACGGCCTGTGTCAGGGTCTTTGCGCCATTTTGAGTGTGTGGTGCCTAGCATAACCCCTTCAAAAACAGAATCACAGCCTTCGGGTTCTTTTTCTAAAAACAGTTCAAAAGCCTTGTCCAGCTCTCTTGCGTCACGCAGCGGGCATGTGGCCTGCAAAAGCACGACAACATCAGGGCAGTAGCCCTGTTTTTCCAGCTGCTCCAGTACGTGCAAAAGCACGGGTGCGGTTTTTGTTTCGTCCTGAGCAAGCTCTACAGGTCTGTCCAGCACCTCTGCACCGAGCGCAAGGACTGTTTCTTTAATCTTTTTGCTCTCTGTAGAAACAACCGTCCTTGTTACATATTTGGAATTTTTAGCCGCATCAATTGAATAAGCGACAAGCGGCCTGCCGGCAAGCAGCTTTATATTTTTGTCGGGGATTCCCTTTGAGCCGCCTCGTACCGGAATTATCGCAAGAACTTCTAATTTTTTCATAATTTTATATAGTCAGCTGACACCCGCATATCTACACGCAAAGCCTCAGACATTTTTATATAGTCCTGCTTATTCCAAAACGGATTAATCAAGAATTTCTTCAAGGATTTTTGCGTTGCTTATAGCTTTTTGGGGACTTGGTAATTTTGTTCTTTTTATATAACTTCTCAAAGCTTCACGAACGAGTTCGCTTCTGGTTCTTTGTTCGCTGCCAGCGACCTGGTCGATTTTGCTTAAAAATTCATCGGGCATTGATACTAATATTCTTGCCATTATTTCTCCTTTGACGATTAGTTTTGAGTTTACTTTCAGCAACTTCAACACTATTATACATCAAAAAGTTATATTTTCTATATCACTTTGTCTAATCTTTGACATAATGTTACATTTGTATTTGTTTTGGAGTTGCGCAGATAATTATTAAAAAATATTAAAAAATTGGCATGGGAAATTTCTTTGATATTATAAAAGTGTTGAGGATATCTATAATATCTATTGTGTAATAAATAATCTTGGGTTGCATACAATGCAGAAAATTTATATCCGCTCCATGCTGGAAAAACCTGTTCCGGCAGCAGGGGTTATTCAAAATGCAAAAAATGAGGTCGAACTTGATTTTTCCAATGTGGAGAGCATTGGTCTTGAGGATATAGAAAAACTTTTGGACCTGCAAAAAATAGCAGTATTTAACGAAATAAAACTCCACGTAGAGAATATGAAACCTGCTATCTCCAGAGTTTTTGAACAAACAGGGCTGTATAAACTGCTCACATTTGAATATTCGTCCGAAATAAAAATAAGAAAAAGACAGGGGCTGGCTTTTGACTAAGGAAGAAAAACCACAGGTCTATATAGTGGCAACGCCCATAGGCAACAAATCAGACCTGAGCCTTAGGGCTGTAGAAACTCTAAAAAGCGTGGATGTAATCGCCTGCGAAGACTCAAGAACGAGTGCAAAACTGCTTGAGGCTTACGGCATAAAAACAAAGCTCATAAGCTACCACAAATTCAATGAAAAACAGCGCACAAAAGAGTTTTTGAACCTGATAAAAGAAGGCAAAACAATTGCTCTCATCTCTGATGCCGGCACTCCGTGCGTGTCTGACCCCGGAAGGATACTTGTGCAGGAGCTTTACATATATGGAACAAAAATAACCGCAATCCCCGGTGCAAGTGCTATTACGACTTTTGTTTCCATGGTGCCGAGAGATAGGGAAGAGTTTGCTTTTTTCGGATTTCTGCCCAGAGTAAAGAACCAGCAGACAAAGGTTTTTGAAAAATTTTTGAATACAGACCTCGTGTTTTACGAATCACCCCAAAGACTTTTGGAAACTCTTGAAAATGTTAAAGCCTCAAGAGGCAGTGATGCCAAAATAGCCGTCGGAAGAGAACTCACAAAACTCTACGAAGAGGTAAAAACAGGCACTGTGCAGGAGATTATCGACTATTATTCTTCTGCTGTGCTAAAAGGTGAGATTGTTTGTCTTTTGTACGCAAAACAGGATAGTGAGCAGGACGAAAGCGAAATTGTTGAAAAAATAAAAATATTAAAGTCGCTAAACTATTCGGACAAGGATATTTCTGCTATTTTGTCAGCGTTGTTCTCTTTGAACAAGAACAAAGTGTACAAACTCGCCCTGACTCTTTAGCGTGAAGTTACTATATAAAATTATCTGCCCGGCACGGGTGGAACAGGCGGTGCAACAGGAGCTGCCGGCTGAGGCGCAGGCTGTTTTGCCGGTTCCAAAAACGTGTTGTTAAAAGAAACAGGATTTGGCGCAGCAGGAGCCGAGGGCTGAGATGTATTAATCATGTCGCCTGTAATATCAGCCTGTTGTGCCGGTATGCCCGGTTTTGGCGGTTCTTCCGTAATATCTTCCGGCTTAATTTCTTTTGTATCGGCTGCACCTGATTTTTTCAGAACTATTTCCGGATAATCAAAATCGGAGTTTCCGAATTTTTGTGTAGCCGCCTTCATTGTTGCTTTCCAGATAGCGGCAGGGATTGTGCTGCCGTAAACGCTGCCCATCTTTGTATTGTCATCGTTTCCGACCCACACACCGGTGACAACATCAGGTGTATAACCGTAGAAGGAAGCATCTTTGTTGTCGTCGGTTGTACCTGTCTTGCCGGCAGCGGGTTTGCCTATGCTGGCACTGCGGCCTGTACCGTTTTCTATTACTGTTTTTAGCATTGCAGTGACAACAGCAGATGTATTAAGGTTCAATACCTTCATCACTCTAGTCTTTGGAGCTTGATAGATAACTTTTCCTCTAGAGGTTTCGACCCTTTCAATAGCATAAGGTTTTACCTTAAAGCCGCCGTTGGCAAAAGCACCGTAAGCTATTGTCATTTCGTAGAGTTTTACACCGTTAGAGCCGAGAGCAATGGTCATATCGTATTCAATAGGTGTTGTGATGCCCAGTGAGCGTGCAATTCCGATTACGGAGCGCACACCGACATCTTGTATGAGTCTTGCAGCCATTACGTTAGAAGAAACAGTAAGCCCCATAAACAACGGCAGTCTGCCTCTGTAACGGTTGTTGTAGTTGTGCGGCTTCCAGCCGTTTATGTTAACAGGAGTGTCGTCCAGTATGTCGTTTGGCCCCCAGCCTTTTTCAATAGCCGCAGCATAAACAAGCGGTTTGAACGCAGACCCCGGCGGTCTTACGGATTGGGTTACACGGTCATACTGGCTTTTGAAATAGTTTTTTCCGCCCACATACACATAAATTTCACCCGTAATAGGCGAGAAGGAAAACACTGCAGCCTGTCTGTTGCCGACATTTGCGTTGACAGCGTTTTCTGCTGCTTTTTGTGCAGCATAGTTGAGCGTAGTCACGACCTTGTAGCCGCCTTGAGAAATTTCTGTTTCGTCAAAGCCCAGTTCTTCAAGCTCTTTCATAGCAAAATCAACAAAATACGGCGCTCTGTTTAAAGAGTAGACATTCGGATTCGGATTCAGGTGGAGTTTTTCTTCCTTTGCCTGATTGTACTGCTCTTGAGTAATATATCTCATCTTGAGCATACGGCCGAGAACCTGATTGCGTCTTTCAAGAGCGAGTTTTTTGTCGTTATACGGTGAATAAACAGAAGGAGCCTGAGGCAAACCTGCTATCAGTGCGGCTTCTGCCAGAGTAAGGTCTTTTAGCGGTTTGTTAAAATATATCTGTGCAGCACCGGCGACACCGTACGCTCCGGAGCCTAAGTATACGTTATTCAGATACATTTCAAGAATTTTGTCCTTGGAGATGGTTTTTTCTATCCTTGCTGCAACGATAAACTCTTTTATCTTTCTGTCAAAAGTTTTTTCATTGCTCAAGAACAGAATCCTTGCCAGCTGTTGAGTGATAGTGCTGGCACCCTGTTTCAGGTCGCCTGTTGCGAGGTTCACTACCATGGAGCGTGCTACGCCTATCGGGTCATAACCGTGGTGGTGGTAAAAATTCTTGTCCTCTGTGGCGATGATTGCGTTTTTTATATTATCCGGGACGTCTTTTATGTCCACTTTTTCAAACTTGTATGCTGTGAAGGTCTTTATCACCTCATCGTCGCTGGAATAAAGTTTTGTGACAACATTGGGTTTAAAGTCTTCCAGATGTTGTATAGGCGGCTGCGAAGCCAGATACAGGTTTACGCCGATAAATCCGGCAAGCATAAATGAAAACAGCATCACGAAAAACTGCTTTATCGGGCTGTTTTTCTTCGGGTTTTTAAATTTTTTTGGCATTTCAAATCCTGACATGTAATATATCCATAATCTTTATAATAGCTGTATTCTATCAGAGAAAATATTTAAATACAATTTATGTTTGTAATAAAGTATGCAAATTTTATAACAGCTGTTGACGCTTGTTGTTACAGATACTATTTATTCTATAAAGCTGTCTGAGGCGGCTTCGCTTGTAGAAGTGTACACACTCTGCCGAGTAAATATGCCAGTGGCATATTTGCGAGAGGTAGCGAGGACGCAAAAGCATAAGTATATCGGAAGTGACCCCATGCACTTGTTGCCTGTGCCGGACTTGTTTAACAAAACGGACTTGCCAAATGCACAGGTTCTACAAGTAGTCGGAGTCAGTTGACTATATGAAATATGCAAATTTTATAACAGCTGTTGACGCTTGTTGTTACAGATACTATTTATTCTATAAAGCATTCATAAGCCCGATAAGTTAGCCCATGGACAGCCAGAGGATTTGTTTTACGGGCTTTGACAAAAGTATTGCCAGATACCCGAAAACAAAATCATACAGCAGTTTTGTTCCGCTTTGCATAGATATCCAGCTCACAACATTTGAAAATAAATCCTGATGGATTATCGCCATGAGTATAAGATAAAAAACGCCTATGATATGTATGGTCAAAACCCCGAGCAAATCAGCTTTTGCAATGGTTGCATAATTAAATTTGTCCTTCAGGGAAAACGAAACAATAAAAACTGCCGGAATATAAGCCAGAATATAACCGAAATTGTACTGAAAAATATATTTTATCCCGCCGCCGAGCGCAAAAATAGGGAACAAAGTCAGCCCGAGCAGGATATAAACTGTCACGGCAGTGATGCCAAAACGCTTGCCTATGAGTGCTGCAATAAAGAATATCACCGGCACCTGCGGGATATAAACGCAGTGTTTGAGCTTTAAAAACGCAGGGTCATAAGGGTTCCACGTGGCGGGGAAATAATATGAAAAATCCAGCTGGGTAAATGTCGCAATCACTATCAAAAACACGCACCAACACATCACAACGAGTGTCCCCAGTGTGATTTTCAGCTTTTTGTTCTCTGCATTAAAGGCATCGAGTTCTTCTTTAAGTCGTTTTGTGTTCACTTTTGCACCCTCAATTCCTCATGCAATTTATTATAACGTGTTTTGAACTTTTCGTACCATATATTTTCCGTAAACATTATGAGCGCATTCTCGTTGTTGTCCTGATAGTAGCCTTTGCGTGTGCCTATGGATTTAAATCCGTTTTTTTCATAAAGGCAGATTGCAGCTATGTTGGACTCTCTGACCTCAAGAGTAATGTATTTTATTTTGTTTTTGTAACAATCGTCAATGATAGCAAACAAAAGCCTTTGCGCCACGCCTTGTTTTCTGAAATCAGGATGCACGGACAGAGTCGTGATATGAGCTTCTTCAAAGATATGCCAGCAGCCTGCGTAGCCGATGAGGTTGTTTTGTTCATCCATTGCGCAGTAATAATGGGCAAGATTGTTCTCAAGCTCGTTGTAAAACGACTCCTTTGACCAGTGATGAGGGCCGTAGGAGAGTTCTTCGAGTTTTACAACTCCGTCAACGTCTGATTTTTCCATTCTTCTGATTGTTGCGTTCATAAAAAAATATTATCAAAACAGCAGCCAAAATAAAATAGTTAAAATTTTGTTAGCAGAAACAAGAGGTGTGAGAAGCAAACATCTCACACCTCTTTATAAATATTTTGCCCGACCTCTATCCGGGATAATCGGACACGTCGTCCTCTACCACGTCAAATTCACGTTTTTTCCAGCCCTTAAAACCGCCTTTCAAAACCATAACGGGATACCCCTCATCAGCCGCTATATACGCAGCTTTGCAGGCTCTCTGACACAAAGGGCAATAACTGTAAAAGATATTTACCTTGTCTTTTGAAAACTGTACGGTCTGTTCTTTAAACTGCTCGAACGGAATATGCGAGGCATAAGGGATATGACCCTTTACAAAATCATCGTATTCTCTAACGTCGAACAGATTGTATTCATCAAGATGATGTTCGCTCAAATGCTGGAGCCTGTCAGGGCCTATTGTGTAGGCGAGCTGGCTTAAGAAAAACTCTTTTGCCTTTTTTGTATCTTTGACGGCTTTGCAGATTTCTTCGTGTTTGTGCATATTATTCTCCTTTTTTCATTTTTTTGTGCATACTTATAATGGGTTCAAAAGTGTCTGCTTCATGGCATGCAATAAAAAACATATAAACTAAACCCGAGAGCGTTTCATTGCCTTTTTGTCTAATATTTTTAATAATGTCTGAGGCGGCTTCGCTTGTAGAAGTGTACACACTCTGCCGAGTAAATATGCCAGTGGCATATTTGCGAGAGGTAGCGAGGACGCAAAAGCATAAGTATATCGGAAGTGACCCCATGCACTTGTTGCCTGTGCCGGACTTGTTTAACAAAACGGACTTGCCAAATGCACAGGTTCTACAAGTAGTCGGAGTCAGTTGACTATATGAAATATTTTTATGTTAAGATTTACACACTAAGCTGTAACATTAAATTAAAATGTAGCAATTTTTCATTTGCAGTGTTTTATAAATGATGTAAGTGGTTATTATTTTATGAAGCTGGATGTGTTAAATCTAAAAAATAATATACAAACGCCTGCGCAGGGCAATGTGCGCAACAATGTTTCTAACGCAATAGAACAGCAAACTCCGACGGCACCGACACAGACGGATTCTCAAAGAGTTGAAAATACCGGCTCAAGTGCTGCTTCAAACCCAATAGCCAATCAAAAAGCCGCAGAAACATTAAAAGCACAGGTTCTGGCGCAGGCGCCTATTTCCTATACTTATGTAAGGGATATAAAACTGCCGTTTACCAACAGCGCAAAGCTTTTTAAACTGGCAAACGGCCAGCAGGTTGCTATTCTGGAGAAAAAAGGCCCGACTGTTCTGGAAACCTACTATAACGTAGGCTCCATGAACGAACCTGACGACAAAAGAGGCATAAGCCACTTTAACGAACACATGGCCTTTAACGGGTCGCAGAGTCCTTACGGCAAAAGCCTCGGCTCGGGCGACTTTTTCCGTATAGTTAACGAAATGGGTGCCTCAACAAACGCCTCTACGGGATTTTCACAGACAAACTACTTTATAACATCCCAACTTCTGGGCAAGGGCAATGTCTTTGACACCTCGGCTTACATCCAGTCCGAACAGCTGCAATATCCGCAGCACAGCGATGATATGATAGAAAAAGAAAAAGGCCCCGTAACCCAAGAAATCAGCATGGTGGGCGACCAGCCCGAGAACATGGCTCTCAACAACTGTATCCGCAACCTTTTTCAGATTCAGTCCACATCGCCTGACTTGGTGGCAGGCACTATAGCCAACATAAACAAGCTCACAAACAAAGATACACTGGACTATTACAACCTCTGGTACACACCCGACAACAGCGCAACAGTTGTTACGGGCGAGGTTCCCGTCACAGAGGCTATCAATACCATTGCAAAATACTTTAACAAATCAGCCTACGTGCCTGTACAAAACAGAAAATATCAAGAGTTCAACACAATCGAAAAACCCGTCAGAGTGGACGTAAAAATGCCAAAAGCCCACTCCAGCATAGCAGCACTCGGGTTTGCAGGCCCGTCTAACAGCTCCACAAAAGAAAATATCGAGATGGAAGTCCTGATGACGGCGCTTCTGGGCTACAAAAACGCACGTATAAGCAGAGAACTCAACAAAATCCAGTCTTCTGCAATGATGAATATCGAAAGAGTAGGCAACAGACCCTCTGACCCCAGAGCGATTTTGATTGTTTCGCAGTCAACGCCTCAAAAAACAGAAAACGTAATCAAAACCATCTACACACAAATCAACAAACTGGCAGAAAAACCGCTCTCGCAAGATGAACTCGACACTGCCAAAAAGATTTTGAAAATGACGTTCTCCAAAATTTCCGAAAACTCTCAAATGCTCAACATGCTTTTGGGCAACGCTATTTTGGACGACGACATCGCCTATGTGGAAAACTATCTGCAGATTTTAGACAGCATCACCCCTCAGGATATCAGCAATTTTGCAGCAAAATACCTGAACCTCAACAAAGCATCCCTGTCTGTAGTACACCCGCAGACCCTTGAAGATTCTTCCATTATGGCAAACTACCAGAACGCCAACAAAAAGTTTGATGTAAAATTAACACAGTCATACCAGCCCGCAAAAGCCCGGCAGATAGCCTTCAAGGGCAATCTTCAGGACAAAAAATTTGACCTCTCCAGAGTAAAACAGTACAGGCTGGCTAACAATATGGATGTTATTATAAACCCCAACAACTCTGACATTGCAAACTCCAGCATTGTGCTGGATACAGTAGCACCAGCAAATGTAAAACCAGCTGTGCCGGCTGTTCTCGGGGTTATATTAAACGAAGGCTCAAAAAACAAAAACTACGACCAGTTTTACAAAAACGTACACAAATCAGGCATGACGCTAAAGTTCAACGCTGATTTTCACTCTATCAGTGCATCTGCCGAGTCACTTTCAGCAGACGTGCCAATGTCCATTGACCTGATAAGAGAAGTCTTTACCCAGCCGAGATTCATGGATTCCAGCCTTGATTATGCAAAAAAACTGGTAAAAGAAGCTGTTTCCAACATTGACGACTCCGCCTCTGAGCCTGTGTTAAAAAATTTGTTCCCGAATTTGAACGAGTTTGCCACAAAAGAAGAGGTTCTCGACTCCATAGACAGCGTTACACTCGATGAAGTCAATGCTTTTTACAACTATGTAATGCAAAACTCTATGGCAAAGGCTGTTTTGACGGCACCTGTCGAAAAAAATCCGGCATTAGAACAAACTGTACTGAACAAACTTTCGCAGGGTCAAATAACCTTCAAACCCTTTAAGTTCGACTATTTTCAGTGTTATGAACCGATAAAAGAAGACCTCTTGCTCAAAAAAGCAGAGCCGAGAAATCAGGCAGACATTGTTCAGGCTTTCAAATTCAAAACAAACTACAACCCGAAAGACCACGCAGTGTTTACGCTGTTGAACACAATACTCGGCGGCGGCCCGTCTTCCAGACTATTTGAAGACCTTAGAGAAAAGCAAAAACTCGCCTACAGGGTAGAATCCGACATCAGCTACACCGGCAACACAGGCGTGATGACTCTGGCCATAAAAACCACAACCGACAACCCGACAGAAAATATTCAGCAGTATGAAAATGTCAAAAAATCATTGGACGGGTTCAAGTCCCATATTGAAAAATTGAAGAACGAAAAAGTTTCGCAGCAGGAACTCGAGGCCGCAAAATTGAGAATAAAAACAAAACTGCTCAACACGCTGGAATCGTCAGAATCCCAGACCATTGTGCTGAGTGCGTCAAAAGACTCGCCCTCGGGCATTGATGCGGTTAATAAGACGCTTGCTCTCGTGGATGAGATTACGCCTGACGACCTGCAGCAGGCTGCACGCTATATTTTTGACGGCAAGTCCATTACCTCGATACTCGCCAGCCAGAACACCCTCGACAACATGAATCTAGGCTAGATAAGAAGATGTCTGAGGCGGCTTCGCTTGTAGAAGTGTACACACTCTGCCGAGTAAATATG
>ERZ1643251.1858-NODE-1858-length-22885-cov-18.609023_pt1 | contig 22885 bp, 15 predicted proteins | sample MGYA00579261_ERZ1643251 | MGnify/ENA primary metagenome ERZ1643251 (study PRJEB29033, sample SAMEA4952267) | chicken gut metagenome | biome: Broiler Chicken; feature: Gastrointestinal Tract; material: Caecum | place: Ireland | collected 2018 | study: Broiler... | reverse complement strand
TCTCGATCTGGTCCATGGCGGAGTAGGTCTCCTTGTCGGCGTTGCCGCCGTACTCGAAGCTGACGTTCTCGCCGTAGCACAGCATCGGGGTGTTGAACTTGGCCGCCATATGCAGCGGGAAGGTGTAGATCAGCCGGTCGACATACCAGGTCGGCTTGCCGTATTTTTCAAAGAATTTGCGCATCAAAATCTTCTGCGCCCGGATGTTGGGCTTGCAGCTGATGATGGTGCAGCCGAATTCCTCGCTGATGTTTTTGAGGTTGTGGACGCCTGCGGCGGTCATCGGGAAGTTATCCTCCACGCTGAAGAGGATCGGGTTCATGTGCATGACCTCTTTGAGCATCCAGACCTGGAAGTGGCTGTCCTTACCGCCGGACACGGCCACCGCGCAGTCGTAGCCGCCGGGGCCGTTCATGCCGCGGTATTTGTCGCAGAATTTTTCAAACTCCTGAAAGCGGGCGTCCCAGTCGACGTTTTTGCGGCTTTCGTAATGGCGGCAGGCGCTGCACACGCCCTCGGCGTCAAAGGTGATGCCGGGGCGGGTGTCCGGCATCGTGCATTTTTTGCAGTAACGCATAGGCTTCTCCTTTGTCATATGAGGGGATGGTTATACGCCTATCATACCCCATTTGCGCGGCGGACGCAAGTTTATTTCCGCGGCAAGCGCCCGGGGGCGGCGTTCGGGCGTGGCGGACGGGCAAAAACGAACCCTGCCCGGGCGAGGGCGGGGTTTCAGCGTGTCGAGAAACTCGACACGCTGCAAAGGGGGCAACAGCCGCGCACGGCAATTGCCTAACGCGTCTATTTCCCCCTTTGGAATCCCCTTCGACAAAATTTCACGGCAAATCGCGCACTCGTCGCTAACGCTCCTCGCACACAATTTGCCGTAAAATTTTCCTGTCGGTGTCACCGTCGTCGGCACATGTCCGCCGACGGCGACGGTTTTTAACTTTTTTGACAGTCTGGAACCCTGCCCGGGCAAGGGCAGGGTCCGTTTGGTTTGGTTTATAGGATATCAGGCGTCGTCTTCACTGAGGTTGCCCAGCGCTTTGGCCTGCTCGATGACTTTGGCTTCGAGCATCTGGGGCAGCGTCTCGTAGCGGACGAACTCAAACGTGAAGTGCCCGCGGCCCTGGGTGAGCTGGCGCAGGTAGGTCGTGAAGTCCTGCATTTCGGCCATCGGCACCTCGGCCTCCACGATCTGGCCGCCCGCTTCCTCGGGGTCGGGGTTCATGCCCAGCACGCGGCCGCGGCGCTTGGTCACTTCGCCCATGATGTCGCCGGTGTTGTCGGCCGGGACATGGGCCTGCAGCGTGCCGATGGGCTCCAGCAGCACGGGGCCCGCCTCGGGGATGGCGGCCTTGTAGGCCAGCTTGGCGGCCATGATGAACGCCATTTCGCTGGAGTCGACCGGGTGGTAGCTGCCGTCCAGCAGCGTCGCCTTCATGCCGACCATCGGGTACCCGGCCAGCACGCCGTGGGCGGCCGCCTGGCGCACGCCCTTCTCAACAGCGGGGAAGAAGTTTTTGGGCACGCTGCCGCCGAACACCTTCTCCTCGAACTGGATCTCGTCGCCTTCGCAGGGCTCGAACTGAATCCAGACGTCGCCGAACTGGCCGTGGCCGCCGGTCTGCTTTTTGTGGCGGCCCTGGGCCTTGCAGCTCTTGCGGATGGATTCGCGGTAGGGCACGCGCGGCGCTTCGAGCGTGATCTCCACGCCGAACTTGCTCTTGAGCTTGGCGACCGCGACTTCGAGATGCTGGGTGCCGAGGCCCGCAATGACCTGCTGTTTGGTCTCGGGGTCGACCGTGAAGGTGATGGCCGGGTCCTCCTCCATCAGGCGGGCCAGCGCGCCGGAGACCTTGCCCTCGTCGCCTTTTTTGGCGACCTTGACCGCCATGCGGTAGCAGGCGGCCGGGTAGGCGGGCGCGGGCAGGCTGACGACGCGCGCGGGGTCGCACAGCGTATCGCCGGTTTTGGCGGTGGACAGCTTGGCCACCGCGCCGATATCGCCGGCCGGGATGGCGGCGGCGTCGGTCTGGCGCTTGCCGCAGACAGTCAGCGTCTTGCCCATGCGCTCGGGCTGGCCGGTGCGGGCGTTGACCACGTTGGAGGCGGCCGTCAGCTTACCGGCCAGCACCTTGATGAAGCTCAGCTTGCCGACAAACGGGTCCGCAACGGTCTTGAACACATAGGCGCAGGTGGGCGCAGCGGCGTCGGCCGTGATCTCGACCGGCTCGCCGTCGGCCGTTTCAGCCACGGCGGGGGCGGCGTCGGGCGCGGGCAGCAGCTCGCGCAGGTTGTACACGAGCATATCCAGCGCCTGCTGGTTGACCGCGCTGCCGCAGAACACCGGCGTGATCTGGCCGGTGCGCACACCGGCGGCCATACCGGCCACGATCTCCTCGGTCGTGAAGGGCTCGCCCTCAAAGAACTTTTCCATCAGGGTTTCGTCGGTCTCGGCGATGGCTTCGTTCATGGCCTGGATCAGACCCTCGAACCGGTGGCCGATGTCGGGCAGGTCGATCTGGACCTGCTTGCCGCTTTCATATTTAAAAGCCTTCTGGCTGAACAGGTTGATGTAGGCGACGGTGCCGTCGTCCAGGCGCACGGGCACGACGCAGGGGCAGACCGAAGGACCGAATTTGATCTTCATCTGCTCGAGGATCTTGAAGTAATCGGCGTTTTCAAGGTCGGTCTTGGTGACAAAGACCAGGCGGGCCTTGTTGTGCTTGACCGCGAGGTTGTAAGCCTTTTCGGCGCCGACGCTGACGCCCGAACGCCCGGACACGCAGATCAGCACGCTCTCGGCGGCTTCAACGCCCTCGCAGGCACCGGTCTCAAAATCAAACAGGCCGGGGGCGTCGATCAGGTTGAACTTGGTGCCGCCGATCTCGACCGGCACGACGCTGCTGTTGAGCGAAGCCTTGCGCTTGACCTCCTCGGGGTCAAAGTCGCTGGCGGTGGTGCCGTCTTCCACGCGGCCCATGCGCTCGGTCGCGCCGCTCTGGTACAAAAGCGCTTCGACCAGCGTTGTTTTGCCGCAGCCGGCGTGCCCGGCCACAAGGATGTTGCGGATGTCTTTGCTGGCGTATTCCATCGTGATTCAAAACCTCTTTCCGCGCCCGGCCCGGGCCTGTTGGCAAACATCCCGGCCGCTCGGCGTTATTTAGTCCAAACGGCGGGCGGGCCCGGGCCGTTTGTTTGTTCAAGTGATTCTACTTTACCATACATTTGGAAAAAATTAAACAGTTTTTTCGCCGTTTTTGTAAAAAAATTGTGGACAGTACCAGCCCGCCGCACCGGTTTGGCGTTGCTGCGCGGTTTTGGTTTTGGGGAAAATGTATGAAAACGCGCGGCCGCACAAAAGGCCCCTTGTCAAAGGGGGCAAGAGCGGAGATCGGGGGATTGCCTTGCGATTGGCGGCCGCTTCCGGGGGCGGCATTTCGGGGCGGGGCAATCCCTCCGGCCGCGCCTGGCGGCGCGGCCACCTCCCTTTGACAAGGGAGGCAAATGGCGGAAGAGGCCCGCGGCCAACCGTGGAACCGCACCTCTGCGGCATTGCAAGCCCCTGTAGGGGACCTTGCGCCGCCGCAATGTCCCCGGGAGGGCCATGGCCCTCCCCTACAAACCATGGCAAACGTTGCGGCCAAAAGGGTTGGCCGTCACCACCCGGGCGGCCGTAGGGCGGGATGCCCTCATCCCGCCGGACCCCGCGGCGGCGCGAACATCCCGGTTTTGAATCGCTGCGGTGCGGCGGGCGTGAACGCCCGCCCTACAGAACGCGGGGAACATCGCGGCCAACCAAAGACCTTGCGCTGCCGCAAACACCCGCGGGAGGGATAAATCCCTCCCCTACGACCAACGGCGGGCCCATGGCCAACCGGGAAACCGCCGTCCTTGCGCTATAACAAACCTCTGTAGGGGACGATGCTCGCACTGCGCCCGCAGGCGCGTTTCGGAGGCCAAAGACCGCAGGTCCGGCTCTTAGGCCGGAGATCGTCCCGGGGACCTCGCGGCGGCGCAATGTCCGCGGGAGGGCCATGGCCCTCCCCTACAAACTGCGGCAAACGCCCGGCCGTTTATGGCCGCCCTCCCCCGCCGCTCCATTCCTCATTCCTCATTTTCTCTCCCCCTTCACGCTCCTTCCAGCTGCAGCACGGCCACCGTGATGTCGTCCTGTTTGTTTCCGGCGCGGCGCTGGGCACTGTCGGCGACGGCGTTGGCGGTCTGGGCGGGGGTCTGGCCAAGCCGGGCGGACAGCTGCAGCTGGTCGGCCACCCAGTCGCAGCCGTCGCACAGCGCGCCGTCCGAGACAAGCACGACCATATCCCCGGCCGCCAGCCCGAACGCCGTCGAACGGCCGACAACGCCCTCGGTCACGCCGATGGGCAGGCTCGGCGCTTCCAGCACCTGGGCGACGCCGCCGCGCACCAGGAAGCTGGCCGCCGCCCCGGCCTTGAACAGCCCGGCCCGGCCGGTGTAAAGGTCGACGGTCAAAAGGTCGATGGTCGCGCCGGACTCCTGCTCGGCGTTTTTCAGCCCCAGCGCCACGTTGACCAGGCGGGCCGCGCTCTCGGCGGCAAAGCCCGCGCGCAGCAGCTGGCCGGTCAGCCGGGCGGCCATGCGGCCGTCGACAGCCGCGCTCTTGCCGGTGCCCATGCCGTCGCACAGCAGCATCTGCGCGCGCCCGGCTCGGTCGCAGAACTGGTCGCAGGCGTCGCCGCTCACGCTCTGCCCCGGCGCGGGGCGGCTGGCCAGGCCGAAGACCGGGGCGAACAGCGGCCGCTCCGAAAAGCGCAGCATGGTCACGGTGCGGCAGTGGGCAATGTCGGGCAGCGCAAAGTCGCGGCGGCAGGCTTCGCCCACCTCCTTGGTCAGGGCGGCGGCTTCACCGGCGCTGAAGCTGACGCGCGGCACCGTGACGTTGGCGGTCAGCCGCCCGGCCGCATCGGCCGTGACCGAACACTCGAGCGGGTCCAGCCCCAGCGCCGCAAACAGCTGTGCGACCCGGGCCTGGCGGCGCGCGTCCGGCAGGCCCGCCGCCCCCAGTTTGGCGGCCATCTGCGCCAGGGCGGCGGCCATCGCGCTGTACTGCTCGGTCAGGGCGCTGCGCAGCGCCCCGGCCCGCGCGCGGGTCTGGCGGCGGCTGCACCACAGCCGGTAGCCGTGCGTGACGGCGGCGCACAGGTCGCTGGGGTGGGTGCAGACGCTGAGCTGGCCGGGCAGGTCCTCCAGCTCGGCGCGGCCGTGGGCCTCCAGCGCGGCGCGCAGGCGGTACAGCCCATCCACGGCGGTCGAGTAACCGCGCACCCAGCACAGGCTGCGGCGCTCGCAGGTCTGGCAGACATGGCGGGCCGCATACTCCACCACAAAATCATAGTTCTCCCCTTTGGGCGGCAGCTGGCGCGCGCAGACCTCGTTGACGGTGTCCGCAATGTCGGAAAGCGCGTCCGCCACGCCGGACAGGCGGCGCGCCGCGCCGCTCAGGCTCTGGCTGACCGCCGGGGGCGCAGGCGGCGGGAACACCGCGCGCAGCCACGCGCCCGGGCAGGCCAGTGCGGCCAGCCCGCCGCCCCCGGCCGCCGCCAGCAGCCACAGTGCCTGCGGCCAGCCCGGGGCCGCCAGCGCGCCGACGGCGCAGCCGGAAAAAAACACGCCCGCGCCGCGGCGGCGCTCGCCCGGGGCCAGGACGGCCGCGCCCAGCGTGCCCAGCGCCACGGCCAGCGCCGCATAACTGGCGGCGGGCGTGGCCGCTGTGACGGCCCCCGCCAGCGCCAGAGCCAGCACGGCGCTCTGTTCCAGGCTGCCAGCCAGCGCCGTGGCCAGCCCGCCGCACGCAGCCAGCGCCAGCCCGGCCCCCAGCCCGCCGAACAACGGGAAGCGCTGCGCGCAGGCGGCGGCCATCGCCAGCCACAGGCACAGCGCGCCGGGGCGTCCCGGCGGCAGTTTGTGCAGCGCAAGGCCCAGCCCCGCCGCCCCCAGGCCGGTGACGGCGGCCAGAGCGGTCTCGGCCGGCGTTGTGCGGCCGGCCGCCATGCCGGCGACCTGCTCGGCCAGCAGCGCGGCCCCCGCCGCCCCGGCCCCGACTATGTACGGGCGGCCCGGCAGCTGCGCCGCGCCCATGCGCCCGGCCAGCGCCGCAACGACAGCCCCCGCCAGCTTGAGCGCCAGCACAAGCGGCTGGAACGCAAACGCCCCGGCCAACACGCCCACCGCCGCGGGCAGCGCCAGCGACGGCGTGCAGCCCAGCACCAGCGCCAGGCCGAACGGCGCGGCCCCGCCGTACACCTGCCCCGCGCCCAGCAGGCACCCGGCCGCCGCGGCCCCCGCCCGCCACAGCAGCACCCCGCGCGCGGCCAGCGGCGCCGGCGATGCGGACGGCGCGGACGATGCAGCCGGTGCGGCTGCCGCGGCGGCAGGTCCCGCCGCGGCGGGCGCAGGCGTGCCGGGCGGCACGGCGCGGGCGCGGTGGAACAGTCTCGTTTTTTCCTGTGTGGTCTGGGTGAACAACGGCATCTCGATCCCCTCCTCTGAATACGGCATCTGCCAGAGCAGCCCGGGGCCTGTCCCCGGCGCTGTACCCGCAGTATAGCGGAGCGCCGCCGCGCCTTTTGCCGCAGAGCGGCGAAGGTGCAAAAGCCCGTAAAAGCAGACCGGAACATCCATAAAAACGGACGCCGCGTTTCCCCGCACTGTGCGGTTTTCCCGCCCGGAAAGACGCGCTCACAAAGGAAAGTATAAAAGTTGAAACATTTCGCCGCCTGCGGTGGGTGCGTTGTTGAATTTTTGGAGAGCGCTTGACAATTTTAATTGTACCTGATATAGTTACAGTATGAACTGAAACAAAACCGTTTACAGTTCAAAGCATTTATCTGCCTTTCCTGCATTTCAGTTTATCTATCATTCGTTTGATCTGCCCCTGATCCGCCAATGATTTCCCTGGGGCGCATCTATGGGGCGCATCCCAAAAATCCCCCGCGCTTTTGATTTATCCGACACACCCCAAACCAAAGGAGGTCCGTTATGGCTGTTTTTGATATCACCAAAGAAAATTTTGAGCAGAAGGTCCTTGCGTCCCCCGTGCCCGTTCTTGTGGACTTCTGGGCCCCGTGGTGCGGTTACTGCCTGCGGCTCGGCCCTGCGGTCGCGCAGGTCGCGGCTGAAGAAGAAGGGCGGCTCGCCGTCGGCAAGCTCAACATTGACGACGCGCCCGAGCTGGCGGCCCGCTACGGCATTTCCAGCATCCCGACGCTGATTTTGTTCAAAAACGGGCAGGCCTGCCCGCCTGTCGTCGGGCCTTCCGGCAAGGGCGGCATCCGCGCCTATCTCAGCGAACAGGGGCTGTAAGCCCCGGAAAGGAGACCCATGATGGCAGAGCTTTATGATGTGGCCGTGCTGGGCGCCGGGCCGGGCGGCTGCACGGCGGCGCTGTATGCGGCCCGCGCGGGCCTGCGCGCCGTTGTGCTGGAGCAGCTTTCGGCCGGGGGCCAGATGGCCGACGCGCCGCTGATCGAAAACTACCCCGGCTTCCCCGAAGGCGTCGGCGGCTTTGAGCTGGGCCAGCTCATGCAGCAGGGGGCCGAGCGCGCGGGGGCGGAGTTCCGCCTTGCGCAGGTCACCGGCGTGCAGCTGGCCGGGCCGGTCAAACGCATCGAGACCGACTCCGGCCCGCTGGAAGCCCGCACCGTCGTGCTTGCGACCGGGGCCGGGCCGCGCACGCTGGGCCTTGCGGGCGAGGACGCGCTGCGCGGGCGCGGCGTGAGCTACTGCGCCGCCTGCGACGGCATGTTGTACCGCGGCAAGACCGTCGCGGTCGTCGGCGGCGGCAACACGGCGGTCGGCGATGCGCTGCACCTGGCCAAGCTGGCGGCCAAAGTTTACCTGGTGCACCGCCGCGGCACGCTGCGCGCCGCCCCCGTCTACCGCCAGGCGCTGGACGCGGCCGGGGTAGAGATCGTGTGGAACGCCAAGCCCGCGGCGCTGCTGCGCGGCGCAGACGGCCGCCTGACCGGCCTGCGCGTGGCCGATACCGCAAGCGGCGCAGCCCGCGACATTGCCTGCGACGGTGTGTTCGCGGCCATCGGCCGCGTGCCGGACACCGCGCTGTTCCGCGGCCAGGTGGAGCTGGACGCAGCCGGGTACCTGCTGGCCGACGAAACGACCCGCACGAGCGTGCCCGGCGTGTTCGCCGTGGGCGACGCGCGCGCCAAGGCCGTGCGCCAGGTCGTGACCGCAACGGCCGACGGCGCGGCGGCGATCCACTTTGCACAGGAATACCTGACCGAACAGGGAGGGGGCCTGGCATGAACAGCGATTTCAGCCTGGCGCTGCATGCGCTGGTGCTGCTGCACCGCCGGGGCGGCGTGCAGTCCAGCGAGGCGATGGCGCAGAACATCTGCACCAACCCCGTGCGGGTGCGCCGCGTGCTGGCCAAGCTGAAAAAGGCCGGCTGGGTGCAGACGCGCGAGGGCAGCGAGGGCGGCTACCGCCTGGTTGCCGACCCGGATACGCTGACGCTGGCCGACGTGGCCGGCGCGCTGGAAGTGCGCTTTGTGGACACGCGCTGGCACAGCGGCCGCGACAACCTGCCCTGTATGATCGCCTCCGGCATGGCCGGGGTGATGGACGCGCTGCTGGCCGACCTTGACGCCGCCTGCCGCGCCCGCCTGGCCGCCACAACGCTGGCGATGCTGGAAAAACAGCTCCACCTGCCGGAAACCGGCGGCTGCGGCTGAGCGCCCGCCTGTCACCACAAATAGAAAGCGATCCCGCCCGGTGGAACGCCCCGGGCGGGATCGCTTTGTTTTTTGTTTTTCTATCCGTTATCTGCGCCGCCGCAGCGTACAGGCGGTACCGGCAACCATCAGGGCGTAGAAGACAAGCAGGTATGGGCCGAACAGGCCGGTGCCGAAGTTCTGCGCCAAAATGCCGAACAAAGCGGGCGAAAGCAGGATGCCCGCGTAGGAGGCCGCCATCTGCAGGCCCATGACTGACTGGGAGCGCTCGCTGCCGAACAGCTGCGGGGTCAGGTGCAGCAGGTTGGGGAACACCGGCCCATTGCCGAAACCGACCAGAAACAGCCCCAGCCCGGCGCACGCCGTGGGCAGCGGCGCAAGCAGCAGCACGATGGCCGCCAGCACAATGCCCTGCCCCACGCGCACAAGGCGGCGGCCCGGCCAGCGGGCGGACAGCAGCCCGGCCGCGAACCGCCCCGCCGTGATGCCCAGGTAATACAGCGTGATCGTGCGGGCGGCCATATCGGCGCCCAGGCCGCGGTGCTGCACCAGGTAGGTGCTGCCCCAGCTGCCGCAGGCGTACTCCATGCTGCAGGAGCCGAAAAACGCCAGGCAGGACACCCGCACGCGCGCGTCGCGCAGCAGCGCGCCGAAGCCGACCGTCTGCCCGCCGTCGCTGACGGCCTCGCCGGGCGAAGTGTGCCCCGCGCGCGACCAGACCGGCAGCGTGACGACGGTCAGCACCGCGATGGCGGCCTGGAACCAGCCCACCCCGCGGTAGCCGCTGCGCCACGACCCGGCCGAGAGCGCCAGCGACATCAGAAACGGGCTGAGCGAGACGCCGACGCCGTAAAAGCAGTGCAGGAAATTCATGTGCGTGGCGCGGTAGTGCAGCGCCACATAGTTGTTGAGCGCCGTGTCGATACAGCCCGCGCCCAGGCCGAGCGGGATGCCGCAGGCGCACAGCCAGACAAGGTTCTGCGAAAACGAGAACGCAAACAGCGCCACTGCCGTGAGCACCGTGCTGAGCGCCGTGACCCCGCCGGTGCCAAGGCGGCGGATCAGACGCGCCGAGAGCAGGCTGGACAGGATGGTCCCGGCGGAGGTGAGCACCGTGACAAAGTTGGCCGCCGAGAGCGGCAGCGAGAGCTCGGTATAAATGGCCGGCCAGGCCGCGCCGAACAGTGAATCCGGGATGCCGAGGCCGATGAAGGCGATGTAGATGACCGCCAGCAGGAGGGTTGCCATAAAACGTATCCTTTCGCGTGTGATGCCGTTTTATTATACGCGCTCCCCTGCCCGGCCGCAAGCCCCTTTCCCCGGCTTGTCCGCCCTTATTCCGCCAGCGGCAGGCGGCCGGGCCGCGGCGGGCGCGCCGGGCCCAGCGCGCGGTACACTTCGCACAGCTGCTGCCCGAGCCGCGGCAGGGCGCGGGCTTCGGCCACGCGGCGGCCGGCGGCGGTCACATCGGGCAGCGCGCCGCTCAGGATGGCTCCGGCCAGGCGGGGCCAGTCGGCCGGGGCGGCGGCCTTGTAGACGTTTTCGCCGTCGCGCAGCCAGCCCGCGTAGACCGGGATATCCCGCACAAGCACCGGCACGCCGCAGGCCAGCGCTTCCAGCACAACGATGCCTTCGGTCTCTTCCTCGCTGCAAAAGCAGAACAGGTCCGCCCCGCAGTAGGCGTCGCGCAGGTCGGCCTGGCTGACAAAGCCGGGGAAATGCAGGTTGGCCGGGGCGGCGGCCATGGCCCGGCGCACCGGCGCGGGCACAAGGGCGGGTTCGGTGTAGCCGAACCAGAAAAATTCCGCCTGCGGCAGCGCGCGGGCCAGGGCGATGAAGTCAAAGATGCCTTTGCGCTGCATGAAATGCCCGGCGCTGACCACCGCCTTGCACTGCGGCGGCAGGCCGTATTTTTGCCGGAACGCCGCGCCGCGGGCGGCGCTTGGCGCAAAAAAGCGGGTGTCGACGCCGTTGGACAGCGCCACGACCGGCCGCTTGAGGCCGTAGCCCTGCAAAATGCCGCGCGCGTAGGGCGTGGGCGTGAGCACGACGTCGCCGCAGTTATAGCAGAAACAGATCCAGCGCTTAAACAGCGGCGCGAACCGGTCGGACCCGACAAAGGAATGGCGGAAGTCCTGCTCGGTCGAATGGCCGTAGAACACGACCCGCTCGCCGCGCAGGCGGGCGCGCAGCGCGGCGAGCGGCGCGTCCGGCAGCACGGTATTGATGTGCACGGCGTCGGCGGGTTTGGACCAGTCGGTCACGACCTCGACGCCCGCGCTCTGCAGCATGGCGCGCTGGTGTTCGACCGCCTGCCCCACCCCGCTGCGCCGCACCAGCGCCAGCGAACCGGTATAGAGATGGACACGCATGAGGAGGCCCCCTTTGTGGAGTTGTTTGGAGTTGAGAGGTTAGAGTTTTTAGAATTCAGAGTTTAGAGTTAAGAGTTTAGAGTTTAGATGTGGTGGATCGCCGCCCTGCGGGCGGCTCGGAAAAATGTTGAGGGTTTGCGGGGGTATATGCGGGGTGCCGCGGAGATTGCGGGTTGCCGGGCTGCCGGGCGTTTGCCGCGGTCGTAGGGGAGGGCCATGGCCCTCCCGCAAACCTTGCGGCGGCGCAGGGTCCCCCGGGACGATGCGAGCATCGTCCCCTACAGGGGGTTGTGGTATCGCCGGGTTCGCATTTTTCCGGTTGGCCGCGGGCTTTGCCACCATTCGTAGGGGCGGATTCCATATCCGCCCGCGGGGCGTTCGCGCCGCCGCAAACCGGGCCGATATGGAATCGGCCCCTACAGGGGTTGCGTTTGCGCAGGGCGCACGGTTTCCCGGGTGGCCGCCGCGTTTCCTATGCCCCGCAGGCCGGGCGTTCACGCCCACAGCCCCAGCAGGCGCTGGGCGATGAGGGTCAGGCCCAGGCTGTACAGGGCGATGGCAAACGGCTTGCACAGCAGGATGATGGCGATGTAGGTGCGCCAGCGCATGGTGGTGGTCCCGGCCAAAAAGCAGAGGTAATCGTCCGGCGCGACAGGCAGGAAGATCAGCAGCGCAAACCAGCGCGCAAAGCGGTCGTGCGCGGTGCTCCAGCGGTCGTATTTTTCCACAAGCGCCGCCGGAAACATTTTGTACAAAAGCGGCCGCCCGCAGCTGCGCGCAATGCCGAACGCCGCGAACGACCCCAGGCAAATGCCCATATAGTTGTAAAGGAAGCCCCAAAACGGCCCGAACAGCACGACCCCCGCCAGGCACCCGAGCCCGCCGGGCAGCACCGGCACCACGACCTGCACAGCCTGGAAGGCGACGAACAGCGCGGCCGCCCACGGGCCGAACGGGGCCAGGAACTCCTGCAGCGCCGCGCGGGAGGACAGCAGCCCGGCGCGCCACATCCACACCCCGGCCGCCACGCACAGCCCGAACCCCAGCGCCGAGACCAGCTGCCCCGGGTTGCGCGCCAGGCCCGCCCCCAGCGCGCGCAAGGTTTGCATCCACTTCATCCCGCCGCCCCTCATGCGCTCCATACAGCCAGCCCCTTTCCGGCGGCGCGCGCCGCCTGCTTTTGTATGATTGCACGGCGGTAGAGCGCCGCAGCCTGCAAAGCGAACGCCTGCTCGCTGAAGCGGGCGGCGGTGGCGGCGGCGCAGCGGCCCATGGCGCGGCGGGCGGGCTCGTCGGCCAGCAGCGTGCGCACATGGCGCTCCAGCTCCTCCGGCGTGCGGTACTGCCAGCCGTTGACGCCGTCCACAATGACGTCCTGCAGGCACGGGTCGGCGCGGCAAACGGCGGGGCGGCCGGCCGCCAGCGCCTCGAGATAGGTCAGCCCCTGCGTCTCGCTGGTCGAGGCGCTGAGGAAGATATCGCCGGCCGCATAGCACACCGGCACAAAGGACGGCGCGGCCATGCCCGCAAACACGACCTGCGGCCCGGCCTGCGCCTGCAGGCGGGCGCGCTGGGGGCCGTCGCCGACAAGGACAAGTTTGGCGGCGGCGCCCTGCGCCCCCAGCCGCTGCGCCAGCGCCAGCAGCTCGCCGATGTTTTTCTCCTGCGCCAGGCGGCCCACATACAAAAGCACGGCCTGGCCGGGCTGCACGCCCCAGCGCGCGCGCAGCGCCGCGGCGGCGGCCGGGTCAACGCGGGCAAAGCGGGCGGTGTCGATGCCGGTGGGCAGCGTGTGCACGGGGCAGGCGACGCCGTAGCTTTCCAGCAGGCGCGCGACCTTGGCCGTGGGGGCGATGAAGGCGTCGCACCCGGCGGCGATGTGCCGCGTGAAAGCGCGCACGGCGGCGCGGCCCCAGCGGCGGCTGGGCGAAAAGTAGTGGGTATAGTCCTCGTATACCGTGTGGTAGGTGTGCAAAAGCGGCGCGCCGCACGCCCGGGCGATGCGCTTTGCCAGCGGGAAGGTGCTGAACTCGCACTGCGAATGTACGACATCCGGCCCCCAGGCCGCCAGCGCGCGCACGGCGGCGGCCGCATCCGGCGTGCGCAGCCGCGCGCCGGGGTAGATCGCCCCGGCGTCGACCGAGCCGACCGCCCAGACGCCGTCCGCCTGCCAGCCGCGCAGCCCCCCGGCCAGCGTCAGCACGCGCACATCGTGCCCGTGGGCCAAAAGCTGCCGCCGCAGCGCCAGCACCGAAGTCACCACGCCGTTGACGGCGGGGGTATACCAGTCGGTCGTCAGCAAAATTTTCATCGCGTTCACCTTCCCTTGCGGTTTCGTTTCCTGCCCATTAAAACGCGGCAGCCGGGCCGGTTTTGGCAAAGGAAGGAAAATTTTTGTTTTTATGGCGATGCTGCGCTTATATTTTTTGCAAACCGGCAGCAAAAAGCCCCGCGCCGGAGCGCGGGGCACAGCCTGCCGGAAAAGGCGGCGTACTGCCGGTGTGAGGGAGCCGGGCCGGCCGCCCTTTCACAGGTGCAGGCGTTTTTCGAGTTCGGCGCGCAGGGCGCGGCCTTTGAAGATGACGAGACCCAGAAACGTGATGACGCTGACGATCAGGCAGATCACCCAGGTCAGCGGCGTGCGCGCGCGCATGACCGTGAGGGCGATGTAGGGCGTGACGCCGACCGCGATGTTGAGCAGCAGATAGACAAGGCCGTTTTCGGTAAAGCGGCGGTTGATGAACGCAAAGATAAAGTTGAGCGCCAAGGTCACGCTGCACAAAATCGGGATCACATACAAAAAGCTGACGCCCCCAAGGCCGAGGAAGCGGTCAAGGAAATAGGCCACCAGCGCCGTGCCGATCAAAATTTGAAACAGCAGCTTGGGCGCGTTGCGGCTGCCCAGCAGCAGCGCGCGGCACAAAAGCAGCGCCGCCGCCGCGCAGACGGCCACGGCCAGGCTCCAGTGCAGGCGGCCGCCGGTTTCGCCGGGTTCCAGGATCAGGCAGTCGACCGCCACGCAGACGACGACCGCCGCCAGCAGCACGAACAGGACGAGCTTCATTGCCAGCGGCATGCGCTGGCCGGGCGGCGGGCTGGGCGGGAAGTAGGGCGCTTCGCCGTCATCGCCCCCGGCCAGCGGCGTGTGGCACAGCGGGCAATAACGCCCCGGCCCGCCGACTTCGATATGGCAGTGCGGGCAGTGCTTCATTCGGTCTCCACCTCCGATGCGTACAGTGTGACCGCCAGGCCGGATTCAGCCAGGCTGCGGTAGAAGTTGCGCAAAATGTTCGTGCTGCGCAGCGCCGAAACGCTGCCGAGCACAAGGTCGCCGCCGTAGGAGCAGACCGTGGTGAACAGGCCGTCGCTGCTGCAGTAGGCCGCAAAGCCCTTGATATAGGGGGCCAGCTCCGGCGCGGTCTGCACCCGCCCCATGTTGGACAGCGTGAACGTGACCTTGCGCGATTCGACCCAGTTGCACAGGCCGACAACCGCATTTTTGACCGGCAGCGGCACCGGCCGCACGCCGGGGATGCGCTCGAACCGCTGGAAGCCGTCCATGCGCGCCATGATGCGCTCGGGCGAGAGCTCGGCCTTCAGCTTGGCGTCCAGCTCGGGCGCGAGGGTATCGAGCGTCTCGTCGCCGGTAAAGACATGGGCGACGCGGATCGTGTTGAAAAAGTTGCGCGCCGTGTCGGACGGGAAGTAGTTGCGCAGGTTGACCGGCAGGCCCACGGCGATGGCGCGGCCGCGCTCGAGCGCGGGGGTCTCCTGCCAGACGGCGAGCATCTGCGCCGCGGCCAGGTAGCTTGTCAGCGTGACGCCGAGCGCGCGCGCTTTGGCCAGCACGTCTTTGACCGGCAGGTGGCCCTCAAAGAACTGGGTCTGGTCCAGCGGCAGCCGCCGCCCGTGCAGGCGGCAGACCGGGCGGCGCGCGGCAGGGTCGGCCGGGGCGAAAGCGGCCTTGCGGCGGGCGTAGAACTGCTGGAAGCTGTCCTCTGCCATATCGGCGGCCGAAGCGCCCTCGTCCCGCGCAACGCCTTCGAGCTCGTCCGGGTGGCGCAGCGCAAGGTAGTTGTGCACAAGAACCTTCAAAAACAGCAGCCCGCCGTTGCCGTCCGAAAGGGCGTGGAACATCTCGACATTGATGCGCGCGCCGTAGTAGCTGACGCGGTAGAGCAGCTCGTTTTTGATGTCCCAGCCATAGATGGCCGCGCAGGGGCGGCGGTGTTCGGGTTCGGGGCGCGGGCATTTGCCGCTGGCTTCAAGATAATGCCAGAACAGCCCGCGGTGCAGCGTGACCTGGAAGTTGGGCAGGTCGCCCGCCGTGCGCTGCAGCGCCGCGGCCAGCGCGTCGGGGTCGATGTCCTCGGTCAGCGTGCAGCTGATGCGGAACACGCGCGGGTCCCGCCGGGTAACGGAGGCCAGGAACACCTTGGCCACATTATCCACCTTGTACCAGGTATTCGGCATGGCGGAACCTCCTTTTTTGAGCGTCAAGCGTTCAGAAATGCGGCATAGCGGCGGGGATCACAGCACGCGCTGGATGAAACGGCCGACGCTGTCCATGGCCTGGGCGGCGTGGCGGGTGGGCATCTGCTGGAACACATGCCAGCATTCGTCGTAAACCTCCAGCGTGGAGAACACGCCCTGGCGCTGCATCGCCTCGTACAAAAGCTCGGAATCCGAGTACAGGATCTCGTTGGTGCCCACCTGGATCAGCGTGGGCGGCAGGCCGCGCAGGTCGGCCAGCAGCGGCGAGAAGCAGGGGTTGTCGAAGTCGGTGCGCTCGCCGCAGTAGGCCGCGCGCACCGATTCGATGTATTCCATCGTCAGCATCGGGTCGATGTCGGCGCGCTCGGTGTAGCTGGGGCCGGAGGCGGTCATGTTGGTCCAGGGGCTCATCAGGATCAGCGCGCGCGGCTGGCGGCGGCCCTGCTCCTTGAGCTTGAGCGCCAGTTCCAGCGCCAGGTTGCCGCCGGCCGAATCCCCGGCCAGCAGCACATCCCGCGCGCCGTAGCCCATATAGGCGATATAATCCCACACGCTCAGCGCGTCCTGTTGGGCGGCCGGGTAGGGGTGCTCGGGCGCAAGGCGGTATTCAAACGACAGCACATCGCAGCCCGAAGCCAGCGCCAGCTTGCTGGCCAGCACGCGCGCATAGCCCAGCTGGCCGCAGGTATAGCCGCCGCCGTGGCAGTACAGCACGACATGGCGGCGGTCGTGGCCGTCCTCCTGGCTGACCCATTCAGCCGGGACCGGCACCGCGCCGTGGCGGATGGTGAGGCTGTCGAACCGCAGGCCGGCGGCCGGGGTGACCAGGCGGCCGAACAGCTCCTGCCCGGCGCGCTGGCGCTCGAGGTCGTCGGGGCTGGTCGAGGCCGACGACGTGGCGCTGTGCACGGCCTTGATGGCTTTCATCATCGGGGTCAGTTCATCGTGCCCGACCAGGTAGCGCATCCGCCGCAGGCGGGCGGGGTCGCGGTGGTTGGGCATCGGGTTTGCGGACTGCTTTTCCATGGTGGGCTCCTTTTGTAGAGGTGGAGGGAGGGGTGGTGGGAATGAGAAATTAGGAATTAGGAATGAAGAATTGAGGGCGGGGGAAGGCGTGCGGTAAAGCCTTGTGGGGGCGGGGTTCGCGGTTTCCCGGTCGGCCGCGGGCCTTGCCGTGGTTCGTAGGGGAGGGCCCATGGCCCTCCCGCGGGCGTTTACGGCGGCGCAGGGGTTGCGGGACGATGCGAGCATCGTCCCCTACAGGGGTTTGTTATATCGCGGAGGTTGTGGTTTCCCGGTTGGCCGCGGGCCTGCCGTGGTTCGTAGGGGAGGGCCATGGCCCTCCCGCGGGTGTTTGCGGCGGCGCGGGGTTTGCGGGAGGGGCATGCCCCTCCCCTACACGCCTTCCGGCAACGACCGGCCACACGGGAAGGCCGGATGCCCGCCCGGCGGAAAACCCATTGTAGGGGCGGATTCTATATCCGCCCGGGGGCGTTCGCGGCGGCACAGGGTTGCCCGGGCGGGATGAATCCCGCCCCTACGAACAAATTTTACGCTTCGTACCTTCCGGTTGGCCGCGTCGTTTTCCACGGTTTGTAGGGGAGGGCCATGGCCCTCCCGTGGGTGTTCGCGGCGGCGCGGGGTGCGGCGGGATGAGGGCATCCCGCCCTACGGTCGTTTTATAGGTTCCGCATATACCGGGAAAGCCGCGTGTTTCCGGCGCGGGGTTCGCGGTTTCCCGGTCCGCCGCGGGCCCGCCGTGGTTCGTAGGGGAGGGATTTATCCCTCCCGCGGGCGTTCGCGGTGGCGCAGGGGTTACGGGACGATGCGCGCATCGTCCCCTACAGGGGTTTGTTATATCGCGGAGTTCGCGGTTTCCCGGTTGGCCACACGCCCGCCCCCAATTTAATTCCTAATTCCTCATTCCTAATTCCTCATTATTATTTTGTCCTTTTCAGCGCGAGTTTCGCCCGCAGCCGCACCCAGAGGGTGCGCAGCAGCGGCGGGCGGGCGGCGGGCAGGCTGCACCAGCGCCAGACCGTGGCGTCGGGCGGGAAATGCCCGCGCCGCGCATAGTACCGGTACAGCAGCACGAGCTGCCGCGCCTTGGCCTGGCCCGGCAGGTGCAGGATGCACAGCGGTGTGAGGCAGTAGCCGGTGGAGACGAAATAGAACCGTGCCCCCAGCCAGAACCGCCCGATATAGGCGTTGGCCGCGCGCACCGGCGCGCCCGCCTGCAGGCTGCGGTAGGCGGCAATGTCCAAAATTGCCTCGTCGCCTTCCTGCGGGGTGAGCCCCGCCGCCTGCATCTCGTCATAGACGGCGGCGCAGCGCGCGGCAAACGCGCGCAGACGCGCGGCCCTGCCCGCCACCAGCTCGCCGCCGAAATGGGTCAGGCAGTGGGGCGCGCCCGCGGGCGCGAGCCGGTCGTAATTGCGGCTGATGGCGGCGGCCATCGGCTGGCTGGCCGGGTGCTCGACCTGATAGAGCAGCACGGCTTCGTCCGCCTCGCGCCAGAGGTCGGCAAACGGGCGCTGGGTGTAGGTATCGGCGTCGAGCAGCAGGTAACGCTCGTAGCCGGTGTGGTCAAGCACCCACCGCAGCGCGCAGAGCTTGTAGAACGCCAGCGCCCACGGCGTGTCGGGCGGGAAGCGGAACGCATCGAACGGGCAGAGCAGCACCTCGACGCCCGCAGCCGCCAGCTGTGCGGCGTAGGGTTCCGGCACCGGCGCGTTGGTCACAAGCGCCGCCGCGCAGTCCGGGTTTTGCGCCCGGGCGCTGGCCAGCGCCACCACGATGCCGCGGTCATACGCCGCGCGCCCCAGGTTGGCGTTGGCGCCCTCGCGGTGGCCGTCCAGCACGGCAAACGCCGAAAAAATCAAGTTCATGTGGGGGCCTCCTGTGGGGGGAAGGGGGAAGGAAAATTAGGAATTAGGAATGAGGAATGAGGAATTGAGCGCGGGGGAAAGCGGTTTGCGGGCATGCGCCGTTGCGCGCGGGGGCGGGTGCGATATCCGGGCGTAGGGTTCGCGGTTTCCCGGTTGGCCACGGGCCTTGCCGTGGTTCGTAGGGGAGGGATTTATCCCTCCCGCGGGTGTTTGCGGCGGCGCGGGGTGCGGCGGGATGAGGGCATCCCGCCCTACGGTCGTTTTATAGGTTCCGCATATACCGGGAAAGCCGCGTGTTTCCGGCGCAGGGTTCGCGGGAGGGGCCTGCCCCTCCCCTACATGCCTTCCGGCAATGACCGACCACACGGGAAGGCGGACACCCGCCCGGCGGAAAACCCATTGTAGGGGCGGATTCTATATCCGCCCGCGGTGTTCGCGGCAACGCGGGGTGCGGCGGGATGAGGGCATCCCGCCCTACGGTCGTTTTATAGGTTCCGCATATACCGGGAAAGCCGCGTGTTTCCGGCGCGGGGTTTGCGGTTTCCCGGTTGGCCGCGGGCCTGCCGTGGTTCGTAGGGGAGGGATTTATCCCTCCCGCGGGTGTTCGCGGCGGCGCAGAGTGCGGCGGGATGAGGGCATCCCGCCCTACGGTCATTTTATAGGTTCTGCATATACCGGGAAAGCCGCGTGTTTCCGGCGCGGGGTTCGCGGGAGGGGCCTGCCCCTCCCCTACATGCCTTCCGGCAATGACCGGCCACACGGGAAGGCGGACACCCGCCCGGCGGAAAACCCATTGTAGGGGCGGATTCTATATCCGCCCGCGGGCGTTCGCGGCGGCGCAGGGTTGCCCGGGCGGGATGAATCCCGCCCCTACGAACAAATTTTACGCTTCGCACCTCCCGGTCGGCCGCGTCGTTTTCCACGGTTTGTAGGGGAGGGCCATGGCCCTCCCGCGGGCGCTCGCGGCGGCGCGGGGTTTGCGGGACGATGCAAGCATCGTCCCCTACAGGGGTTTGCGATAACGCGGGGTCACGGTTTCGCGGTTGGCCGCGGACCTGCCGCGGGTATAATTCCTAATTCCTCATTCCCATTATATCTTCCCCGCCGCGCTTTGTCTAATGGTTCCTGGTCTAGCGGACAGGTTCGAGCCCCAGGTCGTGCAGGATGTCGGCGCGGGTCTCGAGGGCCAGGACGCTGATGCGGCGGATGCGCTCGTCGGTCATGTAGGGCGCCAGGCCGCTGATCGAAAACGCGCTTTCGGCGCGGCCGCCCGGGCCGGGGATGGCCAGCGCCACGCAGCGGATGCCGAGCTCGTTCTCCTCGTCGTCGATGGCGTAGCCGCAGCGGCGCACTTCGGCCAGCTGCGCTTTAAGCTGGTCCAGGTCGGTGATGGTGCGGCCGGTCAGCTTGCGCGGGCGGCTATGCCGCCAGATGTCCTCGACTTCGGCGGCGGGCAGCGTGGCCAGGATCGCCTTGCCCACGCCGGTGCAGTACAGCGGGCTGCGCAGCCCGACGCGGCTGGACATGCGCATGGGGCTGGACTCCGTCTTATAGATGTAGACGATGTCGGTGCCGTCGCGGATGACCAGGTGCACGGCTTCGGCCGTGCGCTGGCTCAGGCGCTCCAGGTGCAGGCGCGCCACGCTCATGATGTCCATGTTGTTGACGATGCCGGAAGAGATCTCGAACATTTTGAAGGTCAGGCGGTAGCGCCCGCCGGCCGGGTCCTGCGCGGCATAGCCCAGCGCCACCAGGCTGCCCAGCAGGCGGTGGGCCGTGCTTTTGGCCAGGCCGCACTCGGCGGCCAGCACCTGCAGCCCGGCCCCGGCCGGGTGGGCGGCCAGCACCTCGATCAGTTTGAAGATGCGCGCCACGCTCTGCACGCCGCCGCTGTCGGCGTGCGGGGCGGGCGCTGTCGGCGCGTTCGCCATGGGGCGGGCCTCCTTTCGCTTTCTATTCTGCCTGCTTTTTATTACACGAACGTGAAGTTTACAAAAAATTCACATTTCATTTTCAGCCCGCAGAGCGGAAACATGTTCCGCATTATGGAACCAAGTATAGCAGGAACCGGGCATTTTCGCAAGCGGCATGCCGGATGACGGAACGCGGGCAAAACCCACAAAAAGCGGTCGCCCGGGGGCAGCATTTTGCCCGATTGACGCGGCGGCGCTGGCTTTGTATAATAAAATCAGCAAATTGCGGAACGCTGTTCCATAGCGCGGAACGACTGTGGGGCGCGCGCCGCAGATTTGGTCCGGTCCTTTCTCAACGTTCACAATGATAAAGGAAATCTGTTGTAAAAGGAGAATGTGCTATGAACCCTATCATGGAGCGTGTCTACGAAATCGGCATCATCCCGGTCATCGCTTTCAACAGCGTGGATGAAGCCCTGCCGCTGTGCAAAGCGCTGGCGGACGGCGGCCTGCCCGCGGCGGAAGTCACCTTCCGCACCGCCTGCGCGGAGGACTGCATCAAGCTGATCCACGAAAAAATGCCCGAGATTCTGTTGGGCGCCGGCACCGTGCTGACCATCGACCAGGCGGACCGCGCCATTGCGGCGGGCGCTTCCTTCGTCGTCAGCCCGGGCTTTGACCCCAACGTGACCAAGCATGTGATCGAAAAGGGCAGCATCATGATGCCCGGCACCTGCTCGGCCGGTGAGATGCAGCAGGCGATGAACCTGGGCTGCGAGGGCATCAAGTTCTTCCCGGCCGAGGCCAACGGCGGCGTGGCGATGCTCAAGAACATCGGCGGCGCGCTGAAGACCGCGAAGTGGATGTGCACCGGCGGCGTCAACGCCAAGAACGTCAACGACTACCTGGCTTATGACCAGATCTTCGCCGTGGGCGGCACCTGGATGTGCAAGTCCGACAAGATCAAGGCCGGCGCGTGGGATGAGATCACCGCCATGTGCCGCGAAGCCGTGGACACGATGCTGGGCCTGGAGCTCGCGCACATCGGCATCAACAGCGCGGACGAAGCCGAGGCCGCCAAGACGGCCGAAACGCTGGGTATGCTGCTGAACATGGCTGTCAAGCCGGGCAACTCCAGCATCTTTGTGGGCAAGAAGGAATTCGAGATCATGAAGAAGCCGGGCCGCGGCACCCACGGCCACATTGCCATCGGCACCAACAACGTCGACCGCGCCATCTACCACCTGGGCCGCCGCGGCGTCAAGTTCGACATGGATTCCAAGGTCGTCAAGAACGGCAAGACCACCGCCATCTATATGGCCGATGAGATCGCCGGGTTTGCGATCCACCTGGTTCAGAAATAACCTTTTTTATAGAGAGTTAAGAGTGGAGCGCTTCGTGAAGAGTTAAGAGTGGAGAGTTTAGAGTTTAGATAAGGAACGCGGCTGCGCCGCGATCAAAATACGGCGGCAATGTTTCCTCTGTATTTTTTGAGCCGCCGCCCGGCGGCGAACCACCACATCTAAACTCTTAACTCTAAACTCTGAACTCTAAAAAAAGCAACCTCTGAACTCCAAAAAACAAACTATTGATAAAAGGAGCTTGTTTCCAATGAAAGTCGTAACCTTCGGCGAGCTGATGGTTCGCCTGCAGCCGTACAACTATGAGCGTTTCGTTCAGGCTTCCACCCTCGAATTCACCTTCGGCGGCGGCGAAGCCAACGTGGCGGTCTCGCTGGCCAACTATGGCGCGGACGCCGTGTTCGTCACCAAGCTGCCCGCCCATGCCATCGGCCAGTGCGCCATCAACAGCCTGCGCCGCTACGGCGTCGACACCACCAAGATCGTGCGCGGCGGCGACCGTGTCGGCATCTACTACAACGAGAAGGGCGCTTCGCAGCGCGGCTCGGTGTGCATCTATGACCGCGCGCACTCCGCCATCCAGGAGGCTTCCACCGCCGATTTCGACTGGGACGCCATCTTTGAGGGCGTGGACTGGTTCCACTTCACCGGCATCACGCCGGCGCTGGGCCCCAATGTCGTGGACATCTGCCGCGAAGCCTGCAAGGCCGCCAAGGCCCACGGCGTCAAGATCAGCTGCGACCTGAACTACCGCGGCAAGCTGTGGACCCGTGAGCAGGCCCGCGCCGCCATGACCGACCTGTGCCAGTACGTTGACGTCTGCATCTCCAACGAGGAGGACGCCAAGGACGTGTTCGGCATCGAGGCCGAAGCCACCGACATCTACGCCGGTGAGATCAACCGCGAAGGCTACAAGAGCGTGGCCAAGCAGCTGGCCGACAAGTTCGGCTTCGAGAAGGTCGCCATCACCCTGCGTGAGAGCCATTCCGCTTCTGACAACGGCTGGAGCGCGATGCTCTACGACGTTGCTTCGAACGAGTACTGCTTCTCCAAGAAGTACGAGCTGCGCATCATCGACCGCGTCGGCGGCGGCGACAGCTTCGGCGGCGGCCTGATCTA
>ERZ1643251.1856-NODE-1856-length-22891-cov-11.339639_pt1 | contig 22891 bp, 24 predicted proteins | sample MGYA00579261_ERZ1643251 | MGnify/ENA primary metagenome ERZ1643251 (study PRJEB29033, sample SAMEA4952267) | chicken gut metagenome | biome: Broiler Chicken; feature: Gastrointestinal Tract; material: Caecum | place: Ireland | collected 2018 | study: Broiler... | reverse complement strand
TAGAATTTTATCATTCTACCTAATTTTTGTCATGCTCTATCTGAACTGTAACCTAAAGGTTTGAAAAGCAATAATCTATATTTGATTATGACTATCTCATTATTCATTTTCTTCATCATTTATTTCTTTATATTTCAATAGGCTTTCTTCAAACAACGTCTTTTCTAATCAACGTAAAAAAAATTTAATCTTTATCACTTTTTTTGTATATAATTTTATCAAAAGATGCTCTTAAAAATCACTCGATTTATGGATCTAAGAATTTTCAAAAAGCAATCTAGCGCTCAAACATCTTAATATTTTTTGAACCAATTTCTTTTAAACGTTTTATAAATATTTTATTAACTTTATGCTCTTGTACTGCAACTCTAAAATAGAAATAACCTTCTTGATCACTATCTACTTTCGCTACTGATACTCCTTTTTTATTTAGTAGTTCATAAAAAGATAATTCATACTTTTTTTCTGACATAAAAGCATTTGAATCAGATTTTAAAGTTTTAATTCCTAATTTATCTAGTTCATACTGTAAATAATTTCTTTCTTTAAGTACTAAATTAACGTTTTGATTTATGTCGTTGGCTTCTAGCATTTGGATTGCGACTTCTATTGACAATATTGAGACTTCAAAACGAGTAATGTTCTTTTGGTATATTTCCAGATATTTTCCCGATAAATATCCAAAACCAACCCTTAATCCAGCCAAGCCATATGCTTTAGAAAAACTTCTAGTTACAATAATGTTTTCAGGCAAATCAAAATTTAATAAAGAAGATTTACATGCAAATTCAACAGCAGCCTCGCTAACAATAACAGGTACATTTTTTACCTTTTTTGCAAAATCTATAATCTCTTCAGGATTATAATAGTATCCAGTCGGATTATTGGGATTACATAAGAAGATTGCTTTTGTATCTTCATTTATTTCTTTTATAATATTGTTAAAATTTATTTTAAAATTTTCTGTAGCAATTTTTTTTACGGTTCCACCTATTCTATTCACTGCATACTCTGGTTGTGGAAATGAAAACTCACTAACTAATAGAGTACCACCTTTCGAAAAAAATAATTTAACCAAATTTTGAATTATTCCGTTGCTAGCTGCTCCTAATACAAAATGCTTAACATTTTTATTATATTTCTCAGCTAAAAGTCGTTTTAGATATTCTAATCTTTCCTCACTAGGATATTCATCTATTTTAATTTCACCAATATTTATTTTCAAATTTCTTTTAGCTAAGTATTTTCCAGATAAAACCATATCTGCGATATTATCACTATTACGCTCAAATGAATAATCATTTTCATATCCCTTTAATATTTTCACAATTATCGCCTCAAATCAATTTTCTTCAAGATAATTAAAAATTTTCTCAGAAGTTTCTATTTCTTTATTTTTAAAATTATGATTTGCACCCTCTACCACATCATATTTACCATTTAAACAATAACTTGCAACCTTTTTCATATATTCTAAACTTTGATCTCCTCCATCATCTGTTCCTATCAAAACAAGTGTAGGTAAATTTATATTTTTTAACATTGAAAAATCTCCATTTACAGTTTTGTAAGGAATGTTATTTATAACCGGATTAGTAATTTCATCATAATATGTTTGACTAGACATAACACAAAAGCCTAAAAATTTTTTGCTTAATAACTTATCTGATTGTCCTAAATCAATATTCCTTTTTGCTTCCTCTAATAAACCTTCGTGCATTTCTAAATTTTTAAAATTAACATTATCTTGAGGTGCTAATAATATAACATTTGATAATTCATCATAAGAATATTGATTCAAATAGTACACTATTTTATTGCATCCCATACTATGACATAGAAGAATAATTTTTTCATATCCTAATGTCTTAATATATTCTATCCATGCTTTAATATCATATTTACTATCTTCAAATCTTTCATAAGCTGAACCTTTTGTTTTTGATTTTATTTTCCCATCTTCTCTTAAATATTGAAAATCCATAATTTGAAATGATCCCTGATTATGACTGAATAAAAAATCATATCCCTTATCTATACTAAGATTTCCAAAAATTCTTGCAAACTTGGACTCAAAAAAATTTCCAGCCAAACCCGGGATATATAAAATACACTTCTTATTCCCTTCTTTTTTTTGCATAAACCCAAATAATGTTATATTTTGTTCCGTTTGAACTTCTACATATTCATAATTCATATAAAATCTCCTTTACTATGTTTAGTATATCATAAAATCATTTTAACTTTAATTTCTTTGATTGATATTGTATATTGTTTCTTAATTTTGATAAACCTATAATAATTTGATAGGCTACAACATGCTCTTTTCCAAAATATATATGATCCGCCTTATTTATAACATAAAATTCCACTTGATTTCCAGGAGCAGCATATTTTATAAATTTATCAGCATAATTTTTTATATATTTTTCTTCTGAACCACAGATGATTACAATAGGTTTGTCTATTTTTGCATATTGTTCAAAATCTTTTTCATTTCCATTAACGAGTGGTAAATTATCAAAATTTTTACTGTTAATCATATCTATAAAACTCTGACTTGTCTTATAAAAAAAATGTATTTTCATCATTTTATCTGGCTCGCCATTAATAATATTATAAGTTGCTTCATTTACTAGATCTTGAAAATCTGGATAACACCTGATTCTATTCATAAAGTCTGGTGGAGATAACATTACTATTTTATTAATTAACTGTTTATTTTCCAGATTACAATTCATATAATAAATCAACTTATTTGCACCTGAACTATGACTAATTACATTTACTGATGAATATCCTCGATCCTTTAAATAACTTATCCAACCATCAATGTCATTTACACAATCTTCAAATTTTTCATAAGCCACACCAATCTTTTTAGGCCTTTCTAAGTTATAAGGATGAAAGCTACTATTCATCATGAAAGAGCCTCGAGTATTTGCACATAAAACATTGTATCCATTTTCATATAAAATTTCAGATATAATTCTCATAAAATCATTATCTACAAAATTTCCACAACATCCCGGTATAAATAAACATATTTCATTATTTACCAAGGACTCATATAATAAACCTTTTAACGCAATTCCGTCTTTAGTTCGCATATTTACTATTTCCATACTATCACCTTCTTCTTGATAATCTCAAATCTTTTACCTTATGTGATTTTCCCTCATATCTATCTAAAGTATTTGGATTTACAAATTCTATATCAATATTAATTCCAATTTTATTTTTAATATTTTGTTGTAAACTTCCTTTCACTTGTAAAAGATAATCATAAGAATAGCTAGATAAAGGTTCTTTTAACTCTATTCTGATTGCAAAATTATCTAAATAATTATGCGTTGTTAAAAGCATTTCATAGTTTGGCGTACAAATTTCATTATTTAGAAATAAACTTTCGATAACACTCGGATAAACGCATACTCCTTTAATCTTTAACATTTCATCTGTTCTACCAATTATTCGAGACATTTTATATCCTTCAATTCCACATTGACATTTTTCGAAAGTTAAAGTTGCAATATCGTGTGTCCTGTAACGAATAAGAGGAAGGCCTTCTTTATGAAAAGTAGTAAATACTAATTCTCCGGTAGAACCTAATGGTAGTCTTTTTAAAGTTTGAGGATCAATAACTTCTGGATAATAATATGATGAAATATGCAATCCACTCTGATAAATACACTCCCCTGAAATACCTGCTCCACCGCCTTCACAGAAACCATAATTTTGTGTTACAGATTCAGTATTCCATAAATCTTTAATAATTTCTCTTACCTCTTCATTCATAATTTCTCCACCAACTAAAATATTTTTCACATTTAATTCTGACTTTTTAATATTTAATTGAGAGGCTAATTCAGATAAATACATTATATATGAAGGTGTCCCTATAAGAGTTGTTGTTTTTAGATTTTTCATATATTCTATCTGTTTCTGTGAATTTCCACTACCAGATGGAATTACTAATGCATTGATGTTTTCTAATCCTTCTAACCAACCTATACCTCCTGTGAACATGCCAAAACCGTATACAATTTGTACAATATCCTTAGCTGTTATTCCAGCTAATTCTGCAATTTTTGAAGTCATTTTCTTTTGAAGATTCCAATCTTTTTCAGTAAATCCTACTATAGAAGGCATACCAGTAGTACCACTTGTAGAATGCACTCTAATAATCTTATCTAATGGAACAGCAAATAAACCATAAGGATAATTTTTTCTAAAATCTTCTTTATCCATATATGGAAGCAAATTCATATTTTCAATTCCTTGAATATCATCTGGCTTGATACCAGCATTTAACATTTTTTCCCTATATGATTTTACATTATTATATGCATAAGTAACAATATTTTTTAAATATTGATCAAGATTACTCATTTTAGCTTCTCCTTTCAAAACATTTCTTTCTTTTTTTCACTTGTTGTAAATAAAAGTCTTTAGTGTTAGTATTTACGTATTTCAGACCTACATCTAAAAAATCAGAAAAATTTCCAACAATATAAATAAAATCTTTCTCATTATTTTGTAAGTATCTGTAAATATTATCAACCACATAATCATATACGTATAATATATCTAAAAGTCTTTGATATTCTTGTTCAGGTGTTTTAATTGATGTTATCCCACAATTATTTTTTATATAATTATACCCGATATAATCAATATATCCAATACTCTGAGCATTCAATAATATGTATATGTTATAAAAATCTTCATGAATTTTTTTTCTAAAAAAGTAAAATGATTTTTTTTATAGAATGAGTTATTATAACAATATAGCCACAACATCCCAGTTTTAAAATGATTTTTTATAAAAAACTTTAAAACTTCTTTTCCGGTACCTATGTCAAAATAATCGCACACATATTTAGGTATAATCTCCCCATTTTTACCATGAAAAACACCTTGAAATCTTAAAATATCAACTTTATTTTTACATAAAAATTCGTTTAAATTAAACAACAACTCTTGATTAACGTAATCGTCGGAATCAATAAATATAAAATAATCACCTTTTACTAACTTTACAAGTTTATTTCGACTTGCAGCTACCCCTTTATTAGTGCTATTTTCATAATATCTTATTTTTGAGCTTTCTTTTTTATATTTGTAGGCAATTTCTCGACTATTATCGTCAGATCCATCATTTAATAAAATGATTTCATAATTAGAATAGCTTTGTCTTAAAACACTATTTAAACATCTTGATAGATACTGTTCTGAATTGTAAAAAGGTATAAGTATACTAAACAAAATCATTTTTACACTATCTCCTTCTTTAATAATAAACTATATACATTTCTTTTTCCTGTACCTACATCAGTTATATGCTCATCTATAATTTTAACAATTTGAAAGTGGTTTTCTCTTATTAATTTTTGGACATTTTCTTTTGACAACAAAATCATTGGTTCTCTGTTTTTTATTAAATATAAACTATTTTGACAAGCAACTAAATCATCTGTAATAATATCATTGGTAAAAATTGATACTATACAGTAACCGTGATCTTTTAAAACTCTATAGGCTTCTTTAATAGATTTCTCTAACTCTTGAAATGATTGAGCATTATGCCAAACTCCTATACTCAAAGCAAGATCAAACATTTGATCTTTAAATGGTAGATCATCCATATTTGATTTCAAAAAATCTATATTTTTTATATTTTCTGCCATTTCACAATATTTATCTATCGCGATCACTTTACCTCCGACATCGGAAATATATTTTGAGTATCTTCCTCCCCCACATCCTATATCTAAAGCTATATTATCTTTTTTTAAAACTTTATCTATTTCATGAGTTATATATTTTGATGGAGGTCTATTTGAAAATGATTCAATAGTACTACTTCTTTTCCAAAAAATATTTTCATCTATATTATTTACAATATATGTAGAATTGCATATTGAAGTTTCTATAACATTCATATTTAACTTTTCTAAAAAGTTTTTACAATATATTTTTTCTTCTGGTTCATTTACTAAGAAAAAGTATGCAGGACCTACAGATGAAAGGGATAGAAATTGACACTTATGTTCCTCAAATAGTTTTCTTATTTTTTGAGCTTGATTCACCATATTTTCATATACAAATGAACAATTTTCAATACTTCCCATATTAAAGCGATAATCAAAAACTATCTGTGCTAATTCATAAATATTTCCGTTTGCCATATCTGGAAGCACTTTATGCAATATTTCATAAGCTATATCTTTAGAATATTTTTCTCCAGTATTTTTAAATTTCCATAAATTTTCTTCTTCTAAAGTCATCAACTCTTCAGCATTTTTTTGAACAAAATCTTTTGGAATTGCAATTAATATATCAGAATTATATTTAAGCGATGAAATAGTAGTTGCCTTTCCAGCAATAATCATAATTCCAGCATCGGTTAAACCATTAGTTGCTCCTCCACCTATGCATTGTACCACCTTCAAATAATCTTCATTGTCATCACTAATTTCTTCTGCATGATTACTAGCTAAATATTTAATTAAGTCTTTATTCGATATAGGTTTATCATACAATTCATTAATTGCAGCAGCAACCGCAGCAATAATAGAACTACTTGATCCAAACCCACAATGTTTAGGAATCGGTTGATCTTCAACTTCAATTTCTAAAGATGGTGAAACATCTAATGCTTTACACATCAATAAATAACTATGTTTAACTAGTACTTTACGTTTTGTTTTGCTCGAAATCTTTAAAATTCCACCATGTGTTGATACTACGTTAATTTTTACTTTAACAAATAAATTAGTCGATAAAACAACTTCACCAGGTGTAAAAACCATATTGTCGTTATAGCAAACTGCTGCTGGATTTATAGCCATAGCATCTAATCTGCAAGGATAAGAAATTTCAATTTTATTATGTTTAATTTCACACTCGTTCATTATTTTTCCAACAAAAGGATTAAATAAATGTCCTACTTCACATTTTGGAAATCTTTCTACTGTCATATTTTTTTGCTCCTTTCACAATTCAATTTATTTTGCAAATACCATTCAGCAAAAGACGATAGTGCGTTTCCCCAGAATTTTGATTCATAAACGTGATCAATATCTCGTAACTCACTTAATGTCTTATTTTCACCCTTTGGAATATAAAATTTATCATGCCATGCACCAGTTTTTCCACGTGGTTCATATGAAATATATCCTTCACTTTGTCCTATAAAAACAATAGGCTCCTTGGAAGGTTCGCAGTAAGCAAAACAATGCTCTAATCTTGCTTTTCTATTAGGCTCATTAGCTAATAATTTTAAAAATTTTTCAGTTCCTATTTGATTGCAAAAATAAGAGTTATAGGGACCAGGAAGACCTCCTAATGCTTCAATATATAAGCCACTATCGGATTTCAAAACTGGTTTTCGAAGTATTTCTGCTGCATATTTTGCACTAAATTTTGCTACTTCACCACAATTACTAGCTTGTATTTCTAACACTTCAAAATCTGGTGTAATAAATTGTACATTGATACCATATTTTTTAACTAAAAGTAATTCAACTTCAGCTTTTTTTAATGGATTGGTTGTAATATATATTAATTCATTCATATACTTCACCTACATTTTTAAATTTTCAAATTTTTGATACAGTTGTTTCAAATAGTCTGCCACTTCCTCATCAACACTTATCACTTCTTGACTTACTTTTTTACAATAATTACATTCCTTACAATATCCATGACATTTTCCTTGAGCAAAAAAATCAATAAAATTTTTAAACTTAGAATTATCAATATATATATGTCGGTTATATTCTCGCTTACATCCTAATCCTCGAATTTTTTTGATTTCTTCTAAAATTTCATCAGGAGAATTTAATTCTTCAATTCGATTGTACACTTTTTTTTCAGAACATCCCCATCCATGTCCTTGTATTAAATCTAATAAATTTCCATTATAAGTTCTATCGCAATATGCTTTTAATCGTTTAACAAGTTCCTCAGTAGGAAATCCTCTCTCAGTAATCTTAAAATGTTCAATCCCAATTTTTTCATATTCGCAAATATCTTCAGGCCTTACCCATGGAGATTTTATATATTCCTCTAAATTATTTAATTCTGTTGATTGACACCGATGTAAGCACCAATCCTCATAATCCTGACTTCCATTTTTTTGTGAAGCATGGGATAATGATGTTGTATGAGTGTAAATATATGGACAATCTTTTAAACAACTATTGCTAACTAAAATTTCAATTTTTGCTTTTTTTAAATTATTTACCATATATTTTAACATTTTAAAATCTCTATTAATTTTTACAAAATCTACACATATTATATCTGCACCTAAATCTTCCCAATATTTTGCTTTTGCAAAATTATCAACACAAGCAAACGTAGAAATTCTAACAATGAAATTATTAAAATACTTTTTTACAAATTCAAGAATATAAGGATTTGTAATAGTTAAAGCATTTACGCCTACATCTTTTAAATATTTCAAAAAAATTTTCAATTCATTTTGAAATTCTTTTGACTGTTCTAAATTTTGTAAACAACTTCCATTTAATAAATAATTAAAGTTTATGCCATTATCTCTTACTTTCTTCACATGATTTTCAAACTTTTTTTTATCAAAATTCATTAAAGAATTGCTTGCTCTACCACCACCTATTATATCCCAATTCATTTTCCCGTAAACTTCATATACTGGATACTTTTTTATTTCTTCGATTAATTGATTATCAAAATTTGTTGCCAACGATATTTTCATAAATCCTCCTTATATTTTTTTTAAAATACTAGCAAATTTTTTCTCACAATTAAAATCATAATTATTCTCTTTATAAATATAAAAACATTTACTAGGATTAGATAAAACAAATTGTTTTAAATCTCCAAGTCCCATGGAGAAGTCCCCATTTATTATCGAATTGAATTCTTCAATATTTAATTTTACATTCTCTCTTTTTTCTATATTGCCCTTAATACATTTATAATTTGCATCCAAATAAATTATAAAATATTTTTGTATTTTAAAAAAGTCAATCATGTAATTTATTCCATCTATACATCTATTTCCAGTAATTATAATAATGGAGTTATCTTTATAAGTTTTTTGTACAGATTTACAAATACATGAAATTGCAAAATTATCTCCATATTCATTTTCATTACTACGAATCCACTCACTGAAAGAAACAGAAACTTTTTGTTGAGAATAATACTGTCTTAAAATTGGTCCTGTGTCAAAAAAAGACACATTATATTTTTGACTAATTTTTTTTGCGAAAAAAGTTTTGCCTACCCCACTGGGTCCAACAACAAAAAATACTAAATTATTCATTATCTCCTCCTATAAATAAAAAATGGGATACTGCTCCCATAAAGAGCGGTATCCCATTCAAAAAAACTTTAATTTTAAATTAACATAACTACTCATAAAATCACATCCAAATCAATGAAATATATTATAACAAAAATAAAACTTTAGTCAATATTTTGCCACATTTTTTATGATTAGTATGATTAGCATATGATAAATGTCTTAAGTGTTAGTATTTGATTATGTCCCAAAAATACTATAGAATACATCACTTGGTGATGTGTATGAGAAAGGTAGAATTAAGAATGAATGAATTAAAAAATATAAAGTGATAAAAGACTTAGTTGATCATAATGGAAATAAAAGCAGAGCTAGTGAAAAGCTCGGTATATCTGTAAGACAAGTAAATCGTCTTATTGTTCAATATAAGAAGAAAGGCAAATCTGCTTTTGTACATGGCAATCGCTCCAGAAAACCAGTTAGTACATTAGATAAGTCAATCTCCGAAGATATTATACTCCTTTATAAGAGCAAATATCAAGACTGGAATTTTAAACATTTTCATGAATGGTTAGTTGAAAAAGAAAATTTCAAAGTATCCTATAAATTTGTTTATAATATTTTAACTAAAGAAGGTATCCTGTCTCCTAAGGCTAGAAGAAAAACCAAACGAGAATTTGCAAAGAAAAAATTATTGCAGGAAAAGAAAATAAATGAAACTATGTCTAAAGAACAAATAGAAACAATTATAAGTCATGAAATAGCTTTAGAAGATTCTCATCCTAGAGGAGAAAAACCTAAATATTTTGGTGAAATCATTGAACAAGATGGATCTATTCATCCATGGTTTGGAGGTAAAAAATCTTGCTTACATCTTGCTGTAGACAAAGCCACTTCTACTGTAATAGGAGCCTACTTTGATTGGCAAGAAACTTTAAAAGGATATTATCATGTTTTTTATCAAATATTAACCAATTATGGGGTTCCATACAAATTTTTTACAGATAATCGAACTGTATTTAACTATATGTCTTTAAATCCTGATAAACGACTTCTGATAAAGATGTATTAACTCAATATGGATATGCTTGCAAACAACTTGGAGTAGAACTTGAAACATCTTCTGTATCACAAGCTAAGGGCTTAATTGAAAGAACGAATGGTACTTTCCAAAGTAGATTAGTGAACGAGTTAAAACTACATGGAATCACAACGATTGAAGAAGCTAACAAATACTTAATAGAAGTTTTTGTTCCTGATTTCAACAAAAGATTTGCCATGGACTACAAAAAGTTCAAATCTGTATTTGAATTATCCCCTTCTTTAGAAAAAATCAATTATACCCTTGCCGTTTTAACACCTAGAAAAATGGATAATGGGAATTCCATTAAATATTATGGTAAATACTATCAACCTTATTTAAATGGTGAATTAAAGTGTTTTATACCTAAAACGGAGTGCTTAGTGATTAAAGCTTTTAATGGTGAATTATTAGTTACTATTGATGAACAAGTCTTTGAGTTAAAAGAATTATATCGAAACGAAAGATTTTCTAAAGAGTTTGATGAAGTGATTGAAGTGAAAGAAAAGAAAAAATATATTCCTCCAATGTCCCATCCTTGGAAGCTTGCTTCTTTTAAAAAACAACTTCAAAAAAGTCATTATCAACATCAATATGCTTGAGTTGGATATTCTTGTTTGTTAATGTTCTAACATACCTTGACGAATTGAAGTCAATAATGCAAGGCACGAATAAAATGAGCTTGTTATTGACTTCAATGAGAAAAGGGATAAAATTACAAACAAAAACGAGAATATTTTCCCGTTAATGTTTAAATTTTTTTGAGACATTTTCAAAAACTATTGACATTTTTATTTTTTAGATTGCTTTAGAGTTATGGCAATTAAGATAAAGACAACAACGACTAAACCTATGATAATATAGTTGACACTTTGAGGGTTGTTTACGGCGTCATTAACGACTGCAGCGGTTAAAAAATAATCCGAGCAATGTTCTATTTCGAATGAAACCAGGCCATTATTTACCTTCACATCTTTCATGATATATTCAATAGTGTCATTATCCGGATTATAATAGTATAAGTAAAGTGATTCTCCATCTTTAAATTTGTCACGTACGTCAATTGTTACGGTTGTTTTTAAGGGCAAGGTGCCGTGGTAGTCAAAAGAAACAATTAGTTTTTTTTGCTCTACTTTGTCTTCAATACGATTGGCACCTGTCGTATCAGCATTTAAAGATAAGCGTAAGTCTTCATCTATATATAGGCTATCTTCAATGGATATGTTTTTATCTGCTTCTTTTTGAAATTGCCATGAATAGTTAAGTCCACGTTCATAATCGATAATTGCATAGGTATAATAATCTTTTGACTCTGTTTTGGTAATTTTGGTTTTCTGATTTTGAATACTTGTTGTAATGTCCACGTCTGAAGAGGCTAAAACGCGTGTATCTACTTCTTTACTCTTAATAAAGTTTGCCGAAAAGGAAGATACTACAAAAATGAATACCGCAACTAAAACGATGCTTATTGTGATATTCCAGTATAGTTTTTTTTTCATATTTCCTCCCTTTCTATTCTATATTTATTTATATACCTAATAATAGTATTGTTAATGGAATCAAATTATATACAAATTTAATAAGCATGATCAAAATAATATTACGATCATTTTTTACATAAATGTAACTAAACAATAAAGCTGGTATAAAGTAGATAGCTAATTCGGCAATAATATAAATACCGGTGTTATTTGTAGCAAAGATAAAGTTCATTGCAGTATAAATTATAGAAGTCACTAAAATGAATAGGCCATTGCTCGTTATTGCTTCATTTAAGGATTCTCTAAATAATAATTCTTCTGCTATTACGCTAAAAATAATAGTTTTAAATACAGTGTAAACCATCGATAAGCTGGCTAAGTCTTGGATGGCTTGAGTATTTTGATCGGCTGAAAAACCTGGAAATAATATATCTGTTATTATTCCCATAATTATATTTAGAAATATAAAAGCAAGTACTCCTAAACCTACGACTTTAATTATTTTTTTGGTTGAATATTTTTCTTTTAAAACTTGTTTATCTTTTTTTAGACTTGGTAAGTAGGTCACTAAAATTACCGTCAAAAACAAAATGTCTAATACTAATCGTACAAAATATTCATTTATTGGGGCAAAAACATTTATAATTGATGATGCATAATACGTATATACAAAATAGATTAAGTACATCACGGCTGCTTTTAAAAAAACTTGATTTTTTGACATCTCAAACCGCCTACCTTCTCTTACTTTCATATTATAACAAAAAGTGACAAAAAGCAAGAAACTACAGTATTATTTTTGTCAAACAAGCGTCTAGGTAGTTTTATATGATAAGTTTATGTATTTTAGCATAGACTTTTCGCGACAGAAAAAGAGCTTTGAGTCTAAAAAGCTCTTTTTTTCATTTAAGCTTCTAGGTTGTTATTAGAAAAATCTTCTGAACCATGCTAAAATACCCATCATAGTTTCTTCACACCCTTCCCTACTACACCTTAAGTATAGCACAAAAGCCCAAAAAAAGCTACTAAAATAAAAAGTGTTTACGCAACTTCGTAAACACTAGCTTTTTTCTTATCTCTGCCAAGTCTTTCAAAACGAACAACACCATTTACTTTAGCAAATAAAGTATGGTCTTTACCCATTCCTACATTAGTTCCTGGATAAATTTTTGTTCCTCTTTGACGATAGATAATACTTCCAGCAGATACCATTTGACCATCACTTGCTTTTGCTCCTAATCTACGACCTGCTGAATCACGGCCATTTTGGGTAGATGTTTGAGCTTTTTTATGGGCAAATCTTTGAAGACTTAAAATCATTCTTTTCATGTTTATCCTCTCTTCCTAATAGTAATATTTTTTGGATAAGAATCTTCTAATTCATAAAATAATTCAACCATGTTGGCAATTAATTTTTTTGTAATCTCATCCTTTTGATTAATGGTTAAAACAAATTCATCGTTTTGATCTTCGAATGTAATTGCTTCTTTCGAAAACTTTAAGATGGCATTTACTGTTGTTGTCAAAATGCTTGATACACCGGCACAGACAATGTCTTTGCCATAGTCATCATACATAGCATGACCTTTTAGTTTTATTTGTTCTAACTCATTTTCTTTTTGTATTAAAGTTATCCGAATCATTATTTTACAATACTTTTAATCGTAACTTTTGTATAAGGTTGTCTATGACCTTGGGTTTTACGATATTTCTTTTTAGGACGATACTTGAAAACAACAATCTTCTTCTTGCGACCTTGTTTTTCAACAGTACCAATAACTTTAGCTCCTTTTACAGTTGGATCACCTGATTTTCCATCAACGAATAAAACGTCTGTAAAAACAACTTCACTACCCACTTCATTTGGTAATTTTTCAACATAAATTGTATCTCCTTCAGATACATAATATTGTTTACCGCCTGTTACAAATATAGCTTTCATATATACCTCCTTCTTTTTTAAGACTCGCCAATCTAAGGCAACAAAACTGTTTTAAAACCTTAACTGAGCGGTTTTACAAAAGCTAATTGCTTTTAAAAACATATCCATTCTATCAAATTTATTTTTCAGTGTCAATTTTATCTGGCACTTTTCTTTGAAAAAAAGGCTAATTTTAGGGTTAGCCTATTCTTTCTGTTATATATTTTTTTAAATCTTTTAGAGGAATTGTTGTTTGTTCCATTGTATCGCGATCACGAATCGTTACAGTACCATTGTTTATCGTTTCATCATCTACGGTCACACAGAAAGGTGTTCCAACGGCATCACTGCGACGGTATCTTTTGCCGATACTTCCGGATTCATCATAGGTACACATAAAGTCTTTGGCTAAGTCGCCATAGATTTCCATTGCTCGTTCAGCATGATGTTTTTTGATTAATGGTAGAACAGTAACTTTAAATGGTGCTAGTTGAGGTGACAATTTTAAGACTAGACGTGTCTCATCTTCTAGGACTTCTTCTGTATATGCATCACATAACACAGCTAAAACTAAACGATCTAGACCAACAGATGGTTCAATGACATAAGGAAGATATTTTTCGTTTGTTTCAGGGTCTAAGTAACGCAAGTCTTGGTGAGAATGGTCCATATGAACTGATAAATCATAATCCGTGCGATCAGCAATTCCCCATAATTCACCCCATCCCATTGGATAGTTATATTCAATGTCAGTTGTTGCTTTACTATAGAAAGATAGTTCTTCTTTTTCATGATCACGGAAACGAAGGTTTTCCTTTTTGATACCTAAGTCTTTTAGAAATTCCATACAAAAGCTTTTGTAATAACCAAACCATTCTAGATCCGTACCTGGTTTACAGAAAAATTCTAACTCCATTTGTTCAAACTCTCTGGTTCTAAATGTAAAGTTTCCTGGAGTAATTTCATTACGAAAACTCTTACCGGTTTGACCAATTCCAAATGGAACTTTAGCCCGCATTGATCTTTGAACGTTTAAGAAGTTTACAAAGATACCTTGAGCTGTTTCACCTCTTAAATAAACTTTACTTTTGTTATCTTCCGTGACACCTTGATGTGTTTCAAACAACAAGTTAAATTGTCTGATATTTGTAAAGTCACATGAGCCACAGTTTGGGCAGACAATATGTTTTTCTTTGATATAATTTTCTAATTTTTCAGCTGGCCAACCATCGCCTGTTTCTGCTCCCATTGTAAACTCTTCAATGAGTTTATCAGCACGATGACGACTTTTACAATTTTTGCAATCAATTAGAGGGTCAGCAAAACTCGCGACATGACCACTTGCTACCCATACTTCTGGATTCATTAAAATAGCAGAATCTAAACCATAGTTATATGGATTTTCTTGAATGAATTTTTTCCACCATAATTTACGAACATTATTTTTTAGTTCAACACCTAGAGAACCATAATCCCAAGTATTGGATAATCCTCCATAAATTTCACTTCCTTGAAAGATATAACCATATTGCTTGCAATAATTCACAAGGTCTTCCATTTTTAATTTCATTTTTCCACTCTCCTTTTAAAATAAAAAACTTCTAAGAAATTGTAAGGACGAGTAAATACCCGCGGTTCCACCTTACTTATTCTTAGAAGAATCTCTCTTTATTATATAGCTCCGGCTTTCCACACCTTCATCGCTTGTATACATTCATTATATGCAATAAGTTCAGGATTTTCAAGTCAAATCAGATGCTTTTATCTTTTTCGACGCAAAACTTGTTGATTCGATTTATTCATTGCTAAAATTTCATAAATTTCTTCGATAAGTTGCAAAGCACGTTTATCTTCTTCTGTTTGACTCGCAAGAGGGGTATCATTCATTCTCTTGACAAATTTTGAAACGGTGATACGCCACCAAGAACCAATCACTGTTCCATCAGGAAATTGGTCTTTAATTTGGCCAATAAATATTTTTGAATCTTTTTCGACTAGTTTTTTAACATAAAGTAACCGACCCACAAAATCTAAAGTGTTGCCTTGGAGTTCATCTATTTGAGCTAACAAATATAAAGCGATTTGATCTTCTTTAGTTTGCATCTCAAACGGTGTTTCTTTCATTTTTTGAATAAAACTTGAGATGATTTTATTCCACCATGGGCCAATCAATGTTCCATCCGGAAATCGTTCTTTAGTTGTACTAATTGCTACTTTTGGATCTTTTTCGACCATTTTTTTTACATAAAGTAGTCTACCTGTAAAATCTAAGGTATTGCCTTGGAGTTCGTCTATTTGAGCTAGGATATATAAAGCTGTTTTCTCTTCTTCTGTCTGCATCTCAATCGGTGTTTCTTTCATTTTCTCGATAAATTTTGAAACGGTACAACGCCACCAAGGCCCAATAATTGTTCCATCTGGAAATTGGTCTTTGGTTGTGCCAATCGTTATTTTGGGATTACGCTCCACCATTCTTTTCACATAAAGTAATTTACCAAAAAAATCTAAAGTGTTGCCTTGGATCTCATCTATTTGAGCTAACAAATATAAAGCGATTTGATCTTCTTTAGTTTGCATCTCAAACGGTGTTTCTTTCATTTTTTGAATAAAACTTGAGATGATTTTATTCCACCATGGGCCAATCAACGTTCCATCCGGAAATTGTTCTTTAATTTGGCCAATAAATATTTTTGAATCTTTTTCGACCATTTTTTTTACATAAAAAAGTTTACCTACAAAATCTAAAGTGTTGCCTTGGGTCTCATCGATTTGTGCTAGAATATATAGGGTGTTTTTCTCTTCTTCGGTTTGCATTCCAAACGGTGTTTCTTTCATTCTCTTGACAAATCTTGAAACGGTGTTATGCCACCAATGACCAATTACAGTTCCATCCGGAAATCGTTCTTTAGTTGTGCTAATTGCTACTTTTGGATCTTTTTCGACCATTTTTTTTACATAAAAAAGTTTACCTACAAAATCCAAAGTGTTGCCTTGGTTCTCATCGATTTGTGCTAGGATATATAAGGCCGTTTTATCCTCTTCGGTTTGCAGCCCAAATGCTGTTTCTTTCATTCTTTGAATAAAACTTGTGATGTTGTTTTGCCACCAAGTACCAATTACAGTTCCATCTGGAAATCGTTCTTTAATTGTACCAAGTCGCTAACGCGAAGTCCAGATTAAAGTGGATTATTACAATTTAGTAATCCAAAATTTTAATGTTTTTATTGATTAAATTTTCAATTCAGGTATAATAATCAACATAATCAGGAATATAAATAGTAGAAAAAAATACTTTTTCCTAAGTAATAATCCTTAAGGATAATTGTTTTTTCGCTACCGACTGGGTACAATAACGTTAGAACATATTTGTTAATAAATTTTTTAGAGCATTACGAATTTGAAGTATTGTTTTTTTTATTAACAAATATGCCATAACTTACTATAAATTGTGCTAATTGCTACTTTTGGATCTTTTTCGACCATTTTTTTCACATAAAAAAGTTTACCTACAAAATCCAAAGTGTTGCCTTGAATCTCATCTATCTGAGCTAAAATGTATAATGCTATTCTATCTTCTTCGGTTTGCATCTCAAATGGTATTTTTTTTAGTTTTTGAATAAAACCTGAGATGATTTTATTCCACCATGAGCCAATCAACGTTCCATCAGGAAATCGTTCTTTGGTTGCACCAAGACTGATGGCAGGATTTTGTTTGACAAATTCAAAAGCGTATTCTAAGCGTTCGAAAAATGTTAGATAAAAACGGCGATCTAATTGTCGCATGATCTCTTTTACTTCTAAACATTCTTCAATGATTTTCAAATCATTGAGATCAATATTCTTTTCTCCAGATAATTGTTCTTTTTCTTTTCGCAAACTTACAAATTGATAATATAATTTCTCCATTCCTGTTTCACTGATACGATCAACAAAATCTAAGATAAGAACATTTTTTAAACTGAGTAATCTTCCTAATTGCTGAATAAAGATTCGATAAGACTTTGTTGGTCTTAAGAAAATGCCTGTGTCAAAGCTTAAATCACTTGGAAAGTGAATTCCTTCCGAAAATTTATCAACAACAAAGAAAAAGGTTAACTCTTCTGTTTTTCTTCTGATTTGGCTCATTGCTTGATGTTGTTCTTTTTTGGTTTGATCACTGTGATATTCTAGGATAGTTGCATCGGGATATAACATTTGATAATGGGTAATCGTTTTCTTTAATTCCGTTATATTGGTGCAAAAAACTAACACTTTACCTTTTGTAACATATTTTTTGAGGATATCGCTTTCTTGGCTACTATAAGTAGCTAACTTGTTTAACAATCGCTTAACATCTTCTGGAATTTCACCATGATATTTTTGCAAAAACTTTTTCTCATAATCCTTTACTGTATTTTTTAAGACATGATAAACTCTTATGTAAGTTGGAGGTGCAATAACTCCATCATTTAAGGCCTCTTCTAATTTGTAGGTAAAAGCAACATTGTCATTAAAGCGTTCATGAACGACATCCTTTTTACCTTTAATGTTATTTCCTTCTTCATCTATATACTCTGTATAATCAAAGTCTCTAATTGGTGTAGCCGTTAACCCAATCTTTTTTAAATCAGGATGAATACTTTCTAGATAATCCATTGGCTTTTTAAATTCCGGAGCTTCGATGTGTTGACACTCATCAATAAAAAGCACTTTAGGCAATTTTCTTAGTTTTCTTTCACTTAATCGCATCAATTTATGATAAGTGATAAATTCCATGTCAACATTCACATTAAACTTTTTGATATTTTCTTCGGCTTGATGAATGATATCATTTGATATGGTAATATATAAGGCTTTTTCATTTAAGATTTCTGCGATGCTTAATGCTTCTAGAGTTTTACCTGTGTTAGGAGCTTGGATAAGACAGGTCGCATTGCTTGTTTTTAATGATTCTAAAACATTTTGGACAGCCTTTTTCTGATAGTCATGTAGTAAATCATAAAGCATAAGAGTCCCCCTTCTTTCTTGGTGCAAACTATTGTATAGTATTTTTGCTTTTCTGTCAAATGAAAAGCATGACCTAACGTCATGCAGCTAAATGAATTTCTAAAGTCATTGTGGTTGGATCAATGACGGTTCCAGGAGCTATGTTTGTTGAGGCCACTTTGCCATAGCCATCTAGGGTATAAGAAAGGCCAATCATTTCACAGAAGCGAATGATTTCATTTGTACTCCAACCTGTAACATCACTCATAGTATAGGTTGTTTCGTTGGTGAGCAAGAAAACTTTTGAACCTGTGATGACTTTTGTTCCTTCTAATGGATATTGATTAATAACATATTTGCCGTTTCCTAAGACAACAGGGTTTAAGCCTAGTTTTTTTAAATCTTCAACTACTGTATCGATTTGTTTACTCATCATTTGGGTAATTGTAACAATTTTTGAAGTATCAACATCATTTGTTTCGGCAGTGACATTGACTATATTGGCAATATCTTTAATGGCATTGGCAATCGTTGTGGAAAGCTTTGTACTTGAACCTGTATACTGTTTGGTCACAAAGTAGAATATATACTGCGGATCTTCATAAGGAAAGAAGCCTAAGAAAGATTTAATATAATCGTACTCTCCTGTTAAATAACCTCCACTAGGAGAGGCAATTTGAGCTGTTCCTGTTTTACCCGCTATGGTGACATTATCTGGAGCATAAAGTTTATTGTAATCGAATCCACTATAAACAACATCATACATAAGTTGTTTCATTTCATTGACAGCTTCGGTACTAGCAACTTTCTCCACTTCTTCTCTTTTTCCTTCAAATGTGACATTGCCACTTTCATCTACAATCTTAGAAACAATATAAGGTTTAATCATAACTCCATCATTAGCAAAGACAGTCATTGCCTGAAGAAGTTGAATTGGCGTGACGAGTATTCCTTGTCCGAAAGATGCATTAGCTATTTCTGATTCGTAAGTTACATCAACGGTTCCAGAAGATTCTCCTGGTAAAGTTATTCCTGTTTTTTTACCAAAGCCTAGCAGATTATAGTAATCACTTAGTTTGGCAGCACCGAGTTTAAGTCCAAGATTTGTCGCGGCAACATTTGATGAATACATAAAGCCTGTATCATAAGTAATAGAACCCCATCCAACGGTGTTAAAGTCTTTAATCGTTGTCTTACCATCACTTAGAGTTATTGTTCCAGACATAAATTCTTCATCGCCATTATAGATGCCGTTTTCAATGGAAGCAAGCCAAGAGAATATTTTCATTGTACTACCTGGTTCATAGGAATAACCAACTAAAGGACTAATATAGTTTGTTAAACCTTCTAGAGTATTCGGATTAAAATTAGGATTTGAGGCACTTCCAATAATTTCACCTGTCTTAGCATTCATAACTGTAAAAGATGCCCATTCTAAGGAGTCGTCTTTCGAAAAGCTATTGATTGCATTCTCTAAAATATTTTGGACATCGCTATTCAAAGTTAGATAAATGTCTGAACCACTGACGGCATCAACGCCTTGTTCTTCACTTGTTGGCATTTTGTATCCATAGGCGTCTTTTTCATATTCGACATAGCCATTTGTTCCTTTTAATTCATCGTTAAAATAAGCTTCTATACCCATTTCCCCAACAATTTCGCCTTCATCATTACTACGAGCATAACCTAAAATGTAAGAAGCCCAAGAAGAATTGATGTATTGTCTTTTTTTGGCAAGGGTTTCAAAGACAATACCAGGTAAATCTAGCTTTAATATCGCTTGCCGTTCATCTTCACTGATTCTTCCCCATGTACCTAGTTCTACTTGATATAAGTTTTGATCAAAATAGCCTAACAAATCATTTTTACATGTTTCTTTGTATTCTTCACTGGCCACGACATTACATATGCTAATCGCCGTATTTTCTTTGTCTACAACGTGCTGAGGATTAGACATATCTGTTGTTCTTGAAGAGGATAATATAGCAATAATTTTATAAGAATTGGCATTTTTAGCTAAAGGTTTACCATCGACATCATAAATAATACCACGGCTAGCATAAAGGGTTTCTTTGGTTGTATTGCGATTATTAGCAAACTCCGTTAAATTAACACCGTCAACATTATTACTAATGACCACGTAACAGAGTTTGATGATTATAACACAGAAAAAAAATCCAACAAAGAGCATCGTCAGTTTCAAATTTAAATTGATTCTTTGAAGTCTAATTTTGGATTTCTTCATTTACAATTCTCCTCTTATTCATCAATGTTTTTGATGTTATTATTATTATAAGTCATTCCTTTCTCTTGTGCAACCTCTTGTATTTTATCTAAAGACGCAAGTTCATCTACTTGCATACTTAATGATTCATTAATTCCTTCTTGTTCACTGATTTGATTTTTCATCTGTTCTAAAGTAATATTTGTTTCAGATAAGACAGCTTTTGTAAATACTGTAGATAATGGAAAAACAGCAATGGCAACCAAAATCAAAAAATACATGATCTTTTCTCCTTTTAATACTGTATATCTTCTTTTCTTTGTCTTTCTCATCCTATCTTATCCTTTCTATTATTCTTAGTTTGGCGCTTGCACTACGCCTATTTTCACTTAATTCTTCTTCACTTGGTAAAATTGGTTTTTTGGTAATTAATTTTATTTTAGGAAGATATTCTAAAGGAATAACCGGTAACCCTTTTACCATTGGGTCGATTTCACTATATTTTTTAAATATTTGCTTTACGATACGGTCTTCTAGGGAATGGAATGTTACAACGACGAGGCGTCCACCTGGTTTTAATAATTCAATTGCCTCAGGTAAAACACGTTCTAAGTCTTCTAGTTCTTGATTGACTTCGATTCGAATGGCTTGGAATATATTGCGTTCGGGATGTGTCTTGTGAAAGTAAACTTCCCCAACAGCTTTTTTGATGATATTCACTAGTTCCATCGTTGTTACAATTTCTTTCTTTTGACGATATTCTATAATTTCTTTGGCAATAAACGGACTTTTCTTTTCTTCTCCATAACGATAGAAGATTTGTTTTAAGTCGTCATAAGAATATTCATTTACTACTTCTTTGGCGCTTAACTTATCTTCTTTATTCATCCGCATGTCCAAAATTTCATCACGCATAAAAGTGAAGCCACGATTTTCATCTAATTGAGGAGAAGACACTCCTAAGTCAAATAAAATACCATCTACTTTTGAAACACCGTATTCTTGCAAACACACTTGCATATTCGAGTAACGGTCATGAATAATCTGAAAATTATCCCCTATTTTTTTTAATACTTCCTTTGAATAATCACAGGCTGTTTGGTCACGATCGAAGGCGAACAGTTTTCCCCTTTTTATTCTTTTTAAAATTTCACTTGAGTCACCGGCATAGCCTAATGTTGCATCGACATAGATGCCATCCTCTTTTAATTTTAAGCCTTCTATACACTCTTTTTTTAAAACGGTATAATGTTTCATAAATTCACATCCGTAAACAAATTTTCTGCTATATCACTAAGTTGTTCTTCATTGGAATGTAAAAACTCCTCCCAGTTTTTCTTATCCCAAATTTCAACACGGTCATTCGCGCCGATTATGACACATTCACGAGTCAAACCGGCGTGAAGAACCAATGGGGAGGTAACTGTAGTTCTTCCTTGACGGTCGAACTCACAAACAGTAGCACCAGAGAAAAAGCTTCTTATAAAAGTTCTAGCATCTTTTTTGGTAAAAGGTAATGTATTGAGTTTTTCCACTAATTTTTGCCAGTCTTTCATAGAATAAATATATAGACACTTTTCTAGACCTTTTGCAATAACAAATTGGTCTTCTAATATCTCGCGGAATTTAGTAGGAATTACGATACGTCCTTTTTCGTCAATATTATGATAATATTCACCCATGAACATATCCATCCCCCACTTTCTCCCACAATTCACCACTGTCTACCATTATATTACTAAAAACACTTTCAAAAGTAAAGACTCTAAAAACTGCTTCCAATAAAAAAAAGTCAACTTTACGTTATAGTTGACATTTTTTTATTGAACTGCATATGCATTTGATAAGTAATATAGTTGAAACTTTCTTTCTCCCGAGTTTTGCAGTTCATTTTTTCAAATTATCCTTTTAAATCAGTTTTCAA
>ERZ1643251.1855-NODE-1855-length-22895-cov-5.177189_pt1 | contig 22895 bp, 18 predicted proteins | sample MGYA00579261_ERZ1643251 | MGnify/ENA primary metagenome ERZ1643251 (study PRJEB29033, sample SAMEA4952267) | chicken gut metagenome | biome: Broiler Chicken; feature: Gastrointestinal Tract; material: Caecum | place: Ireland | collected 2018 | study: Broiler... | reverse complement strand
GTCAAATGCGCTGAAGCCAAATGTGTGTTAATCGACCTCGGCGCGGATTTCAGACTCGAGGACGAAGCCGATTATCAGAAGTGGTACGGCAAGGAATACAAGCATCCCGAGCTGCACGGCGGCGCGGTATACTGCATACCCGAGCTGCACCGCGAGAAGCTGCATGACTGCCCGATAATCGCGAACCCGGGCTGCTATCCGACGTCGATCGCGCTCGGACTCATGCCGGCGATCAAAGCCGGGATCATCGACACCGACCACGTGATCATCGACTCGAAGTCGGGCGTCACCGGTGCAGGGCGCGGATTGACACAGGGCACGCACTATCCGGACACCAACGAGGCGTTCGCGGCGTACAAAGCCGGCTGCCACCGTCACACGCCCGAGATTGCGCAGACCTTGTCTGAGCTCGCCGGAAATAAAGTAAAGGTTACGTTTGTGCCGCACCTCTTGCCGGTCAACCGCGGAATCGAGTCGTCGATATATGTGACGCTGAACGAAAAAGGCAAGGGCTATGACGCCGACGCGCTGCACAACCTCTACGAGGACGCGTATAAGAATGAATATTTTGTCCGCGTCGAGAAGCTCGGCAATTACGCGAACATCAAGAATGTACGTATGTCGAACTTCTGCGACATCTCGCTGCACCTTGACACGCAGTCGGACACGTTGATCATTTCCTCGGTAATCGACAACATGGTCAAGGGTGCAGCCGGACAGGCGATACAGAACATGAACATACGCTTCGGCATTGACGAAAAAGCGGGTCTCCTGACACTGCCGTCCGCGTTCTGATATGAATTTTAATATTGGCAATGATACCAAGACGGCGATAATCACCGGCGGCGTGCGAGGCATAGGTCGCGCCGCGTCGATACGATTCGCGGCGAGAGGGTGGCTTGTGATAGCCGGATATCAGAACCGTTCGGACGCGGCGTTGAGTCTGCGAAGCGCAACAACGAGCTACAGTGGCAGGATAGTCACGGTCGAAGCCGACATCGCGGACAGCGAGGGCCGAGAAAAGCTCGTGAACCGCGCGCTCGAGCTGACCGGACGGGTTGATGTGCTCGTCAACAACGCCGCGATCTCCGAATTCGGTTTGTTTTCGGATATCAGCCCCGAGCGCGAGAAGCGGCTGTTCGATGTGAACCTGTTCGCGCCGATGAACTTAGCAAGGCTGGTGCTGCCGCATATGCTGCAAAAAAAATCGGGAGCTATTGTCAACGTCTCGTCGATGTGGGGACAGGTGGGCGCGTCCTGCGAAGTGCAGTACTCGACCGCGAAAGCCGGACTTATCGGCTTCACGAAAGCGTTAGCGAAGGAGCTCGCGCCGTCCGGGATCCGCGTGAACTGTGTCGCCCCAGGTATGATTGACACCGACATGAACGCGCGGCTCACCAAAGAGGAACACGATGCTTTCGCCGAAGAGATTCCGATGTGCCGCGCCGGTCTGCCTGACGAGGTCGCCGAATGCATATACTTTCTGTCTGCGAGCGGGTCGTATGTCACCGGACAGGTGCTTAGTCCGAACGGCGGATATGTCATGTAGAAACACAAAAGCCGAAGCATTGTGTTCTATATATTATTTGTGCGTAAAAAGAGTGGAGAGTGGAGAGTGGTCTGCTCCGGCTTCGCCGGAGCAGAGAGTGGTCTCAAAACCGCACGGCGGTTTTGAGAGCTGTTGTAGGAAATTTGCCGCAGGCAAATTTCCGGCGCATGACCTTTGCGATTGATGTCATATCAAATTTGTGCTACATGATTGCACTGCCCACTTATAACTTAACTTCAATTTCTGAACAAATAAAAAGTCTGCACACGCGTTTATAATTATTAGGAAATCGCCTCAGGCGATTTCCTACCAAAACTCCTCACTCCTCACTCCTAACTCCTCACTTTTAGAACTTCTCTCCTTAGATCACGAAAGGAATAACAAAGATGTCCGAATATACTATCACTCCCTGTGACGGCGGTATATGCGCCGCGAAAGGGTTCCGCGCGGCGGGAATCCACGCCGGACTGCGTAAAAATAAAGATAAGCTCGACCTTGCGCTGATCGTCGCCGACGACGAATGCGCCGCGGCAGGCGTGTTTACTACCAACCGAGTGTTCGCCGCGCCGGTCGGCGTCACGCGCGCGCACCTTGAAAACCATCGCGCGCGCGCCGTAATCTGCAACAGCGGCAACGCCAACGCTTGCTGCCCAGACGGCTACGAAAAGGCAAACGCGGTCTGTGCCGCGCTCGCTGAAAAGCTCGGCATTACCGAGGACGACGTCATAGTCGCTTCGACCGGAGTCATCGGCGTGCCGCTGCAAATCGAGCCGATAATCACCGGAATACCGACGCTACTTGATAAAATTTCGGCAACAGCCGAGGGGTCTGACACCGCGGCTCGCGCTATTATGACGACCGACACTAAGAAAAAGGAATTCGCATATGAATTCAATGTCGGCGGCAAGACCGCGAGAATCGGCGGTATCTGCAAGGGTTCGGGCATGATTCAGCCGAACATGGCGACGATGCTCTGCTTCATTACGACCGACATCGCGATCTCTCCCGAGCTTTTGCAGACCGCGCTGTCTGAAGTTATCCGCGACACCTTCAACATGGTCAGCGTCGACGGCGACACGTCGACAAACGACATGGTGACTCTGCTCGCGTCCGGCAAGGCCGGCAACGCTGAAGTCACGTCGCAGGACGGCGACTGGGAGGTGTTCAAAGCCGCGCTGAAGCTGGTCTGCACCGATCTCTGTATGGCAATTGCCGCTGACGGCGAGGGCGCGACCAAGCTGCTCGAGTGCCGAGTGCGCAATTTTGGCGACGCCGCGAACGCGCGTATACTCGCGAAGTCGGTCATCAACTCGTCACTTGTCAAGACCGCGATGTTCGGTGCGGACGCGAACTGGGGACGCATACTCTGCGCGCTCGGTTACGCCGGAATCGACATCGATACCGATAAAATCGACGTCAAATTCATCAGCGACGCCGGTGAGATACTCGTGTCGGAAAACGGTCACAGCGTCGACTTTTCGGAGGAAAGGGCTAAGGAAATTCTGCTCTGCGACAAAATCATAATCGACATCGACATGAAGTCGGGCGATTATTGTGCGACCGCGTGGGGCTGCGACTTAAGCTATGAATACGTCCACATCAACGGCGACTACCGCTCATGACAGAAAATCACATTTCAAAGGAATACGACAATGATCATATCGAATCATGACAAGGCTGCGGTGCTGATACAGGCACTGCCATACATACAGAAGTATACCGGCAAAACGGTCGTAATCAAATACGGCGGCAACGCTATGGTCAACGAGGACTTAAAAGAGGCGGTTATATCCGACATCGTACTGTTGTCGCTGGTCGGAATCAACACCGTATTGGTTCACGGCGGCGGACCGGAGATATCGCAGATGCTGAAGAAAATCGGCAAGGAGTCGAAGTTCATCAACGGACTGCGCTACACCGACGACGAGACTATCGACATTGTGCAAATGGTGCTCGCGGGAAAGACAAACAAGGATTTAGTCAACAAAATCGAACAGATCGGCGGCCGCGCGGTCGGACTCTGCGGAATCGACGGCGGTCTTATCAAGGCAAAGAAGCTGAAAGGCGACTATGATTACGGCAATGTAGGCGACATATACGAAGTCGACGCGTCGATAATCCGCGACAACATCGACTCGGGCTACATTCCGGTTGTTTCGACCGTCGCATACGGCGACGCCGACAGTCCGGTCTACAACATTAACGCCGACACCGCGGCTTGCAAAATAGCGATCGCGCTCGGCGCGCAGAATCTGATGCTGCTGACCGACACGCGCGGAGTTATGCGCGACGCGAAGGACGAGTCGACTTTGATTCCCGAGATTCGCATAGACGAGGTTCAGGGGCTTATAGACGAGGGTATAATCAGCGGCGGCATGATTCCGAAGGTCGAGTGCTGCGTCGACGCGGTGCGCGGCGGTATCAGCCACACAGTCATACTCGACGGTCGTATACCTCACTCAATACTTATAGAAATGTTGTCCGATGAAGGTATCGGCACATTGTTCAAGCTATAATTTCACGTCGGCGTCAGATATCCGGCGAAATTAGAATAGTCAGACTATACGAAAGGCAGAATTTTGCAATGAATAATAATGAAATCATGGCGCTCGACCATGAATATATAATGGCGACCTATGGCAGACTGCCGATAGCTCCGGTCGAAGGCAAGAACGCGACAATGGTCGACGCCGACGGCAAGACCTACATAGATTTCACAAGCGGAATCGGCGTGAACTCGCTCGGATATTCGGATGACGAATGGGTCGCGGCAGTAACCGCGCAGCTTGAGAAGATTCAGCATATGTGCAATTACTACTACTGTGAAAACGCGGGATTGGTAGCAAAGCAGCTGGTTTTGTTGTCGGGGCTTAATAAGGTGTTCTTCGGCAACTCGGGTGCCGAGGCGAACGAGGGCGCGATTAAGCTCGCGCGCAAGTATTCGTATGACAAATACAAGGACGGACGCAGTACGATTGTCTCGCTTGAAAGCTCGTTTCACGGACGCACGATAACAACGCTCGCCGCGACCGGACAGGATGTGTTCCATCAGTATTTCTACCCGTTCACCGAGGGCTTCAAGTATGTTCCGGCGAACGATTACGACGCGATTGCCGCCGCCTGCACTGACGACGTCTGCGCGGTCATCGCCGAGCCGATTCAGGGCGAGGGCGGAGTAAACGTTCTCGATATTGACTATGTGCAGAAGCTGCGCGCACTCTGTGATGAGCGTGACATTCTGCTGATATTCGACGAGGTGCAGACCGGTATCGGTCGTACCGGCAAATTCTTTGCGCACGAGTATTTCGGGATAAAGCCGGATATCATGACGCTCGCGAAAGGACTTGGCGGAGGACTTCCGATAGGCGTGTTCATCGCCGGCGAAAAGTGCTGCGATACGCTCGGTTCGGGTATGCACGGCACGACGTTCGGTTCGAATCCGGTCGTATGCGCCGGTGCGCTTAACGTACTCGAGCGCATCTCGAAGCCTGAGTTTCTAGACGAGGTATTGAAGAAGGGCAAGTATCTCACCGAGAAGCTGCTCTCGTATTCGCCGAAGAAGGTTGTCGGCGTCCGCGGCAAGGGCTTGATGATCGGCTTCCAAGTCGACGGAAATCCGAAGGACTACCTGCACGACTGCGCCGACAAGGGGCTGCTCGTGCTGACCGCCGGAAGCGACGTGATCCGTCTGCTGCCGCCGCTGACTATCAGTTATGATGAAATCGACAAGGGTGTCGCGATCCTCGCTGATGTATTGAAATAACAGCTTGATACTGTACATACTACATATGACCAACCGGAAAGGAATAACCAATGAAAAATGATCTTCTGAAAATGGCTGACCTCACGAAGGAGGACATAATAGATATATTAAATCTCGCGTCGCAGCTCAAATATGAGCGCAAGAACGGCATCGAGCACAAGCTGCTCGCCGGAAAGACGCTCGGTATGATCTTCCAGAAGGCGTCGACCCGCACGCGCGTCTCGTTTGAAGCCGGAATGTACCAGCTCGGAGGTCAGGCTTTGTTTCTGTCGAGCCGCGATTTGCAGATCGGACGCGGCGAGCCGGTTGAGGACACCGCGCGCGTACTCGCACGCTACCTCGACGGAATTATGATCCGCACCTTCGCTCAGAAAGAGGTCGAGGACCTCGCGAAATACGCCGACATACCGATTATCAACGGTCTTACCGACTACTGCCACCCCTGTCAGGTGCTCGCCGACCTTATGACTATCCGCGAATTCAAGGGCGGTTTTGACGGGCTGAAGATGTGCTACATCGGCGACGGCAACAACATGGCGAACTCGCTGATTGTCGGCGGTCTGACAGTAGGCATGAAGGTATCGGCGGCTTGTCCGGTCGACTACCACCCCGACAAGCAGGTGCTCGAATTTGCCGCCGGTTACGGCGACAGCTTCAAGCTGACCGGAGACATATTCGAAGCCGCAAAGGACGCGGACGTGCTGTTCACCGACGTCTGGGCGTCGATGGGTCAGGAGGGCGAGGCCGAGAAGCGCAGAGTCGCGTTCAAGGGCTATCAGATTAACGATGAGCTTCTGAGCGTCGCTGCCAAGGACGCGATGGTTCAGCACTGCCTGCCGGCACACCGCGGCGAGGAGATCACTGCCGAGGTTTTCGAAGCTCACGCAAACGAGATATTCGAGGAAGCCGAGAACCGTCTGCACGCGCAGAAAGCGGTCATGGTCAAGCTGATGGGGCAGAACTGACCGATAGCATATTGTAATACAAACTAACAGCTATGGAAATCGCATTGATAGCAGTTTCGATACTGCTGTTCGGAATACAGAGCGCGGCGTTAAAAAAGATAGAGGTAAACTCGCTGCGTGAAAATCTGTTGACGACCGGCGCGTCGGCTGTGATAATCGCCGCGGCGACCGGAATCGTGCTGCTGTTCACGCGGACAAAAATCGCGCCTGTAACCCTCGGATTCGGCGCGATTGTCGGCGTTGCGTTCATGGTGACGCTCGCGGTCTACTATTTCGCGATGCAGTCGGGACCGCTGTCATACACCGGATTTTTCTTCTCGGCAAGTATGCTGATTCCGGCGGCGGTCGGACTTATATTCTGGAATGAGCCGTTCGCCTTGCCGGTGCAGATAGGCATACTGCTGTTTTTAGCGGCTTTTCTCTGTATCACGGTATTTGGCGGCGAGCGGAGAAATAAGGGAAATCGCGTGTGGCTGCCGCTCTGCTTTCTGACCTGGCTATGCAACGGCAGTCTTTCGGTGCTGATTACACTGCACCAGCGTTTCATCGGCGACGCGGAGCTGTCCGACACAATCGCACTGCTCTTTTGCGCGTTTTTAGTCATGGTGATAATCGCCGTTGCGATATTCCTGACCGGAAAAAAGGAAGTACGCGCTGATAATTTCAAAATGCTGAAACGCGGGCTTGTACCGCTGACGTTAGTCGCACTTGGCACCGGCGGCGGAAATGTCGTCGTGTCGTATCTGTCCGGAAGAATTGCGAGCTCGTATCTATTCCCGTTTGTACAGGGCGGAACGATGGTTTTTGTAACGTTATGGGCAATGCTCGTCTTGCGCGAGCGGACGACGTTTATGGGAAAAATCGGAATCCTCATCGGAATCGCCGCGATTATAGTGATAAATTTGTGAAAAACAGCCGACCGCGTTTACCGCGGTCGGCTTAAGTTTATTCTGTCATCAATTCATTGTAATCGTTTAACAATGATTCGGTCTGTGAGCGCTGGCTTTCGACTATTGAAGCGACGTTTGAACCATTTATCATAGCATTGTTCAGTGTATAGCAAACCGAAAGCTGCAGCAGATTTCCGTAATCAACGACATATGAATTGAATATAATATCGAGCATATCGCGAGACTCGTCGTCACGTATTTGCTTGCCGATAAGGCAGACATCGTAATATGCCGGAGTCAGGAGCTCGACCGATTCAGCGGAGAGCGCTTCAAGTATCAGCGCGGCGTCCTCTGGAGAGTTATTCGTTATTGGTATACCGCAAAGATTGACGCAGCTTCCGTCGGCAAACTGCTGGTAGTTCTCTTGGTTTTCGTCATATTTTGGCATAGGCAGTATTCCGAAGTTGAAATCATATTGACGGAAATATTCAGTGAAGTAGAGCACCTCGGCGTAGAATAATCCTTTGTTTTCGGAAAACAAAGTCATGTATTTCTGAAAATCATCGCTCCATGCAATGCTACTCTTGTTTGAAGCTATCAAGTCACTGATGTCCTGCATGATTTCGACCGCTTTTTCTCCAGTAAACTCGGGCACAAGCAGCCCCTCATCGCTCTTGTTTATGTAGCTCAGTCCCGAAGCATAGTATAAATTCATGCCGAGTGAGGACTGAACGAACAGTCCATACTGATCATTTTCGTCGTACACGCTGTTTCCGTCGAGGTCGGCGTTGCCCATCGCTACCAGTGAAAAGAAGTCCTCATATGTCCAATTTCCATCAAGAACCGATTGGTAGGGGTATTCAAGGTTATAGCTGTCAAACAGGTCTTTGTTGAAATACAGGCAGCGGACGGCTCGGTTATCAATAGTGCTGATATCTCCGATGGCGGTATAGAGCTTGTTTCCAAGAGTCAGGCTTTCCGAAAGCGTGGGATTCCAGTAGGAGGCATAGGGGTCGATGCTTTCGAGTGACAGCAGGTTATACAGCATCTTTTCCTGCGTCAGAGCCGTCATGTCATAGCCCGCAAGCATGAGAGCGTCGTAAATGTCGTCGCCGGAGAGCACGACGTTTCTCACTGTATCGACCGAAAACATTGCCCCGCTTCGGACAATTTCGAGTTTGACGTTATATCGGTCCATAATATTCGAATTGCGGCGATATACCGCGTCATTAATCGGCTCGCCGGTCTCAACTTCGGCGTCGATGTCAGAGACGTTCCACTCGTTGCCTTTGAGGTCGTCTCTTGCATAAATGGTAATTGTCTCTCCACCAAAATCCTTGACCGGTATTACCGGTTTGGTTTCGCCGATTGTGGTATCAACTACGGTGGTAGTTTCAATAGATTGGTTCTGGCTGCCGCAGCTAATGAGCGAGAGTGTACAGAGGCAGCAGAGAATGATTGCGCGTTTCATCAGGACACCTCCATGTTTGATTTTCTTTATTATATCCGATTATGGAATAATACGCCACCAAATTTCATAATCAATTTGCGCAACTGTCAGTTTACATAAAAAACCGCGATTCAATCGCGGTTGTCGTATATCTCAGTCAAGTATCCCGTCGAGTTCCGACCAGACCATCGGCTCGGGACGCTTGTAGTCGGTCGTGAGGTTGATGAATTCGTGAGTCTCGCCGCTCTTGATAATCGACGTCATTACTTCGAGTACGTGCAGGGTCTGCTGGCAGCCGGCGCGCGGTGAGCGTCCGGTTAAAATTGACTTCGCCATATCGGCGAGTCCGAGCGCGCGACTGTTGTTGTCGTATTTGTAAAGCAGCGGCACAACCTTAGGCTCGCGCTGACCGTGACGCAGCAGCTTTACCTCGCCGCCGAACGTATTCGGATCCGGGCAGTATAGCGTGCCCTCCGAGCCGTAGACCTCGAGCGCGACGCCGTTTGTGTGGTCGACGTCAAATGTAGTGTATATGCTGCCCATCGCGCCCGACTCGAATTGCAAAATGCCGTTTATCGACGTCGGAGTCTCGACCGTGATCTGCTCGCCGAAATGCTCCTTGCAGGTGCAGACACGCTTGGGATAGGAGATGTTCGTCATGCCACAGACCGACTTGACGCGACCGAGCATATTTACAAGCGCGGTGATGTAGTAGGGTCCCATGTCCATCATAGGTCCGCCGCCCGGCTTGTAGAAAAATTCAGGATCGGGATGCCACGACTCGGGACCGTGTCCGACCATTCTTGCCGCGCAGCCGATCGGCTTGCCGATATAGCCGTCGTCGATCAGACGGCGGCAGGTCTCGAGACCGGCACCGAGGAAGGTGTCGGGCGCGCCGCCGAGCATCAAGCCTTTCTCGCGCGCGAGCTCGACCAGCTCGAGTCCTTTGTCGAACTCGGCGGCGAGCGGCTTTTCCGAATATACGTGCTTGCCGGCGAGCAGCGCGGCGCGCGTGACCTCGTAATGGTCAGCCGGACGTGTAATATTCAAAACGATATCGACGTCCGGGTCGGCAAAAAGCTCATACATATCGTTGTAAATTTTCGGTATCGGGTAGTTCTTCGCGGCGTTCTCCGCCTTTTCGCGGACGAGGTCGCAGACTCCGACAATCTCAATTTCGCGGAACAGCTTAGTGATGTTTTCGAGGTAGATGCCGCTGATGCATCCGACACCGACAAAACCGATTTTGAGTGTTTTCATTTCGATTTGCCATCCTTTATGATATATTTGACGCCGTTATTGCATTCGGCGCGATTTTGTGGTATAATTATTGTAACCACATAAATCAAGCGAGGAGATAATTTTGCTTAATCAGAATAATAAAATAGATATAAACGAGCTGTCAGAACGGGTAAAGAAGCGTCAGGGACTTGACTTGACCGAGCTTCGGTCGATTCTGTCCGGCAGCGATCTGACGCTTGAACAGCTGCAAGCGGCGGCCGCCGCGCTGAAACAAGATATATTATCAGAGAGCGTTACGCTCGCGGCTTTGGTCGAGCTGAAACGAGATGCTGACGCGGAGAGCGACGCGCCCGTGGCTGACGAGTCGAGACGGGAAGCTGACGCGGAGAGCGACGCGCCCGCGGCGGACGAGTCGAGACGGGAAGCTGCCGCGGATAATGACGCGCCCGCGGCTAAACAAACCGCGGCGGCTTCGACCGAAGCCCTGTTCCGACCTATCGTTGCCGCCGGACACAAACGGCTGCATATCATTCTATCGGGCGACAGTCAGACCGATAATACCGCGCTCGAATGCGCGGCAGCCAGATTCGACGCCGACCACTGCGGCTGTATCGAGCTGACACTGAATTCAGACGGCGCGGCTGATATCGGCAAATCCGCCGACCTCGTATTCGTACATCCCGGCGACCTCGCCGCGTATGAGTCAGCGCGCAATATTGACTCGGCTACAGCCCGACCCATCGGAGTGGATATCGATATCGACTGCGACCCCGAATCGTTCTGCCGTCAGCTTGAATATATCCGCGCGGCGAAAGCGTTTGTCGCCGCGGCGCGTATCCATGCGAGCTCGGCGGCAGATAAGACCGCGCGGCTCAAATTCTGCGCTCTGACTGCGCTGGCACTGCCGTATGCGAAAATCGGCGCGGAGCTCGACGCGGTCGACGACGCGGTCGACTATGTGAAGTCGGGCGCATCGCTGCTGTATCTGCGCGGCGACGCGACTTCGCACACCGATTCGGTCGTGCGGCGGCTGTCGGCGCAGGGAATCCTGTGCGGCTTCTGCGCCGCCTGTGTCTCCTGCGATCGATATGCGGACGGCTACAGTCAGCTCTGCACCGACGGGCAGCTCTACAACTATTGCTATCTGAACAGCCTGCTGTCGCTGCGCGAATACGCTGCCGACCACGCGTCGCGCGACACGCGCATTGCCGCGACAGACCTGATACTGAACCGGCTCTACGGAATAGGTAACAAGCAGGTGCGCGACCAGATGGCGCAAGCGATGAAGGACATCCGCTCGGGTGAGCGCGGGTTCAGATTTTGAAGGCGGAAGATTGTATATTCTGTGGCAGAATATACTGAATATAAAGCACAGCGTATATACAGCGCGGTCTCCGAATTTACGGAGACCGCTTTATATTCAGCTGTTATTTCGGTTGCTGACTATAGATTCAGTCAGCGGTGATGGATATAACTGGTAATAATAGATTCAGCTGGCGGCTATGGATTCAGCCAGAGCTACGCGTTCAGTCGTCGACCTCGCAGCGGCGCCAGCCCGACTCCTCGAAGGTCTGGATCGCCTCGGGGTAGACCTTGCGCAGAATTGCCGCGGTCTCGCTGATCGGCAAAAAGGGCGCGGGCTTGTCGCTGTGCATATAGTCGCCGAAGCGGGTCATCCTCGAGATGAACGCGGGCAGGTGATCCCAGGTTGTCATCATGATGCCGAACGCGCCGGTGTTGCGGGTGGAATTGCATAACGCCTTGACGTTAGCCGGATTGTCCCACGGGCAGCAGAGCACGTCGAAGCCCTTTTTGATGAAATATTCGGTCGACGGATTCGCGTCAGTTCCATAGTTGTACTGCCAGTCGGCGATCACGACGCGGTGGTCGATGAGATCGAGCGCCGGATGTGTGTTGTGGCTCTGACCATTGGCGACCATATTTTTGCGCTCCTCGGGGGAGAAGTCGTCGCAGCTGATAAGCTCATCGTGCCAGATAATTCCGCGGCGACCGTATTTTGCAAGATCGTCCGAAAGATAATTGATATATTCGGCGAGCAGCTTGTACGGCTCGTATTTGCGGCAATTCGGACAGGTCGCGAACGAATATGCCTCGTCAAAGCCGAGGTGGAAATACTCGCCGTCGCCGCAGAGCTCCATAAGCTCGCTTCGCACGTCGGACAGGAGCTTGCGCGCCGTGCTGCTCGTCGTACACCAAGTCCAGCCGTCCGGCTCGAACAGCAGCTGCATACGCGGATTCTGATTGAGCACCGTGTGACGCCCCATGCTGACACGCGACTGCGCGGCGTGTCCAAGGTGGTTGATCATCGGTATGACCTCCATGCCCCAATCCTGCGCGAGCTTTACAAGCGATCTCATCTCGGTTTTGGTGAACGCGTTGTCCCAGGACAGCGACGGGTTTATGTCATATCTCAGCATACCCCAGAATTCGAGGATCACGTGAGTGAAGCCGAGGAAGCCGGCCATCGCGACCGCTTTATTCAATGTCGACATCTTGCTCTCGGGGAACACGCAGAGGTGTATCATCCGCACCTTGATCGACGGCTGGTCGGCAAGGTCGACCGGGGTGATCGCGAATTCCTCCGAGCCTATATCGAGCGAGCGGGGAATTATCAGCTGCATAAGCATCGAAATGCCCTCGATAAGCGCCTTTTTGCTGACCGCCGAGACGACGGCTCCGCGCTTGTCTGAATGTACTGTGTAGTATTCGCCGGCGTCGGGCGCTTCAGCGGCGGGGTAGCCGCCGACAAGCGCGGTCAAGCCGCTGCCGCGGACGATATTTGCGCGTGACGCGGTAAAGGTGAAGCGCGAAAACAGGTCGGCGATATTCTTGACCTCGCCGTCAGTCAGGCAGTCGGGAAGTACAATTGTGCATTCCGAGCCAAACATGAAGGCTTCGCCCGTATTTTCGGTGTATTTATTCGGTGATGGGTAAAGTCTGGTCAGATACATGATTTAATCCTTTCTCACGACAGGTGTGTATATTACACATAAACGCAGTAAATTACGCTTAAATTGTTTCATACCATGCGGTGATTTTCAAGTGTTTGGCGGGAGTTTTCAGAAATATCGTCGCCAATGTTCGGCTATGTGTATTCAATTGTCAAACAGCGTGGATATGCTATTTACCGCGCCTCCAGGTCAGACTGGAAGCCGGCTTGTACGGTTGGACCGGAAACCGTCTGACCTGGAGATTGCGGTTATAAATGTTTATTTTAACAGTCCCCCAACGATTTCGGGCAGAGCCGCGAGCGCGTCGGACAGCTTCGAGAGGTCCTTGACTCCGGCCATCGCGCTGTCGGGACGCCCGCCGCCCTTGCCGCCGGTCAGCTGTGCCGCGGCACCGACGATCTTGCCGGCGTTGGCACCAGAGGCGACCGCGTCCTTGCCGCAGCCGCAGACGAGGTTCGCGCGACCGTCATTGACTGCCGCGATGAGTATTACCGCGTCGGGATTGTCAGCTTTGAGACTGTCTATAGTCTGACGCACCGCGTCAGGATTCATACCGTCGGCTTTGAATGAAGCCGCACGCAGCCCCTTGACCGCTACCGCGCTGTTCATGATGTCCGCCGTTTTAGCTGACGCGATCTTCGCGTTGAGCGACTCGATTTCATGCTTTGCCGCCTTTAGCTCGTCCGCAATCTGCTCGCCGCGCTTCGCGATTTCGGCGGGCGAGGTCTTAAGATTGTGAGCGGTTTCGTTTATAAGCTCTTCTTTTTCATGTAGGAAATGCAGCAGTTCGAGACCGGTGATGCCCTCGATACGGCGGACGCCTGCGGCGACCGACGACTCGGAAATTATCTTGAACAGACCGCATTTGCCGGTGTTGTCGAGATGAGTACCGCCACAGAGCTCGGTCGAGAAGGTGCCCATCTTTACCATGCGGACAACATCGCCGTATTTTTCACCGAACAGCGCCATCGCACCGTTCTTTTTCGCGGTCTCAATGTCTGTCACTATAGTTGTAATTTCTTCGCCGAGCAGGATGTGCGCGTTGACCAGTCCTTCTACCTTATCGAGCTCGTCGGGAGTCAACGCGGCGAAGTGTGTGAAGTCGAAGCGGACGCGCGTGTCGTCGACATACGAGCCGGCCTGCTCGACATGCTTGCCGAGCACCTGACGCAGCGCGGCTTGCAAAAGGTGAGCGGCAGAGTGGTTGCGCTTGATTGCGGCGCGGCGCATTTCATGAACCTCGGCGCGCACCGGATCTCCCACCTTGACATCGCCGTTTACCAGCGTGCAAAGGTGGATGTAAACTCCGTCCGATTTCTTGGTATCGACGACCGAGATCATCGTGTCGTGGTCGTAGATAGTACCGGTATCGCCGACCTGACCGCCGCCCTCGCCATAGAAAGGCGTGCGGTCGAGGATAATAGTGCAGTCGCCCTCGGTAACGCGTTCTACCGGTTCGTCGTCGACAATCAGAGCGAGCACCTTGGCGTCGTTTGTTACTGTCTCGTCATATCCGGTGAATTCGGTCTTTGGCAGTCCGGCGAGCAGTGACTTCGAGCTGTCGCTCCAGCCCGAGATGTTGGCGCGCGCGTCTCTCGCGCGCTTTTTCTGCGCGTCCATAAGCGCGATGAATTCGTCCTCGTTGATATTGAGTCCGTTCTCGCTTATAATTTCGCGCGTCAGGTCGATCGGGAAGCCGAAGGTGTCGTAGAGCTTGAACACCTCGTCGCCCGAGATCGTCTTGACGCCGTCGGTGAGCGCACGGCGGACAAGGTTCGAAAGTATGCTGAGTCCGGCGTCGATAGTCGCGTCGAAACGTTCTTCCTCCATTGCGATGACTTTAGTGATATAGTCGTGCTTTTCGCCGAGCTCGGGGTAGGCGGTGATGTTCTGTGAAATCACGACTTCGCACAGCTCAACAAGGAACGGGCGGTTGATTCCGAGCAGCTTTCCGTGACGCGCGGCGCGGCGGAGTATGCGGCGGAGCACATAGCCGCGCCCCTCGTTCGACGGGATTACGCCGTCCGAAATCATGAAGGTCGCGCTGCGTATATGGTCGGTGACGACGCGGATCGAGATGTCGTCCTTTTCATTCTCCTGATATTTCTTGCCGGCAATGCCGCAGACCGTGTCGAGGATTTTTCTGACTGTGTCGACCTCGAACAGGTTGTCGACTCCCTGCATAACGCAGGCGAGACGCTCAAGACCCATGCCGGTGTCGATGTTCTTTTGTATAAGCTCGGTGTAGTTGCCGTTGCCGTCATTGTTGAACTGCGAGAACACGTTGTTCCAGATCTCCATATAGCGGTCGCAGTCACAGCCCGGTTTGCAGTCTGGCGAGCCGCAGCCGTATTTTTCGCCGCGGTCGAAATAGATCTCCGAGCAGGGACCGCAGGGACCCGAGCCGTGCTCCCAGAAGTTGTCCTCCTTGCCGAGACGCACGATATGCGCGGGGTCGACGCCGACCTCGTCCTTCCAGATATTGTAAGCCTCGTCGTCCTTTTCGTATACGCTCGGCCAGAGCAGTTCGGCGGGAATTTCGAGCACCTTGGTCAGAAACTCCCACGCCCACGCGATAGCTTCGTGCTTGAAGTAGTCGCCGAAGCTGAAGTTGCCGAGCATTTCGAAGTAAGTGCCGTGGCGAGCGGTGTGACCGACGCGGTCGAGGTCAGGGGTGCGGATGCACTTCTGGCAGGTCGTGACGCGGCGGCAGGGCGGCTCGACTTCACCGGTGAAGTATTTCTTCATCGGCGCCATGCCAGAGTTTATCAGCAGCAGCGATTTGTCGTTGTTCGGTATCAATGAAAAGCTGGGCAGGCGAAGATGCCCCTTCGATTCGAAGAACGAGAGGTACTTCTCGCGCAGCTCGTTAAGACCGGTCCATTGCATTATATATCATCCTCCATGATATTGTCAATAAAATACTTATAAACATTATTATATCAAAAATCGTGTGGTTTGTCAATAGTCAGCCGAAATACCAGATAAACGCGATAATGAATTGAAGGTGATTATATTGGTTAATAGACAGATTGAGTCAGCAGCGGCAAATCACTTGAGGTGATAGGCTATTTCCATATAATTGCACTCGCGTATGGATTGATCAGTTGAAAATTGAGATATCTATTTGATTTTATTAACAGGTTTGTGTTACATTATTCGTGATTACAGCTATATTTTATTATGAAACCGCAAAAAGTGGAGAAATTGGTGTAAAAATAAGAAGAAGCGCGCGGTCAGATATGGTATAATTATTTAAGACGCTCAAACTCGGATTTGACAAACTCGCTCGGGGTTTTTCCAGTGATTTCGTGAAAGGTTTTGTAAAAGCCCGAGCTTGAACCGAAGCCACATTCGAGCGCGGCGTCGAGGATATTCACATCCTGCGAGCGCAGACGCAGAATAACGTTCTGCACGCGGTTCAGCGCGATATACCTCGATATGCTGATACCCGAAAAGCGCTTGAATTCGGCGGCGAGACGCGCCTTTGTGAATCCGAAAAGATGAGACAGCGTATCAAGACCAAGCTCTGGTTCGGAATAATGCTGTGTGATATACAGCATTATTTCCGATATAGTGCGGCTGCGACCCACCTCGCCGGCGCGCGTCGCACGCGCGGTCAGCCCGAGACTGCGCGAGAGCAGCGAGGTCAGCCGTATCAGCTCGGCGTATATCAGATTATCGCGCTGCGGGAGCTTTCCGCGCGCCTCGTGCGACAACTGTACAAAACAATCGTCGATTTCGCGATAGTGGGGCGCGTCCGGTCTGACGACGCGGCTGTCGAGGTCATAATAAAAGAAGTCGATGCAGCCAAGCCTTGGCGGCAGACTGCTCGGCAGAAATATCGCCTGCTCGATTATAAGCGGATTATCGCCGTTTATCTCGGCGAGCGCGCGCGAATCAATGTTATTGAGTATCAGGTAGTCTCCGGCATTCAGCCGAAAACCGCGTCCGGCGAGCATCCAGACACAGCTGCCGCGCACAACGCGTATTATTTTCAAATATATGAACAGAATCGGCTTCGGGTCGGAATAGCCGACCGACATTATCTGTTCGTGAAAGGCAAAGAATGGATATGTCGGGTCGTCGGGGGAGGTATAGATTGCGCTGAGTCGGTTCATACTCGAATCACCTCAAGTAAATTATACAATATAATTCAGTGATTGTCAATTATAGTCTTAATATTTCAGGAGAAATTGTTATGTCAAAAAAACAAACTCGCTTAGTATCACTGCTGCTGTGCGGACTTTTGCTGTCGGTATCCTGCGGGAGCTCGGACGGCGGGACGACCAGCGTCGTAACTGACGATACTACAAGTGCCGAGACTACCGAGCCGGCGTCGACTCTTCCGGACAAGGACTACGGCGGCATTGACGTGAATATGCTCGTTCGCACCGAGTTCAAGTATGAATTCGGCGCGGAGGAGAGCGGGGACATCGTCGACGACGCGGTATACGCGCGCAATGTCGCGATTGAGGACAAATTCAACATAAAGCTGAACATCGTCGACGTGAGCGGTTCATGGGCGACCCAGTCGACCTTTCTGACCGCGATTTCGGGCGATGTCATGTCGGGCAGCGGCGAATACGACCTGTTCGCGAGCGCGGCCAACTATATGCTGCCGACCGTGCCGCAGGGCTATTACATGGATTTGTATGATGTGCCGTACGTCGACCTTTCGCAGGTCTGGTGGTCGCAGGGCTATGTCGACAACATGACGCTCGACGGGTCGCTTTATCTCGCGAGCGGCTCGGCGTCGCTCAATCTGCTTGAAAATATGTGCGTCATTTTCTTCAACAAGGAGATGATAACCGATTACGGACTCGAGGAGCCATATGACCTTGTCACCAGCGGCAGCTGGACGATTGACAAGCTGATCGAGCAGGGGCAGGCGGTCAGGGAGGACCTGAACGGCGACGGCAAGTACAACGAGGACGACCGGCTCGGGCTGTTCACCTGCAACAACATGATGATAGCGCAGACTATCAGCTTCGGTCTGCCGTTCACCGACCGCGACGCGGACGGATATCCGGTGATTTCCTACATGAGCGAGCGGATGACGACCGCGTTTGACAAGGTGAAGGGCTATATCTCCGAGAGCTTACTATACAACTACACCACGAGCACCGACACGCTCGATCTGAACGGCTCGATGCAGCAGATATTCCAGAATGGCAATGTGCTGTATATGGCGCAGCTATTGTCGAGCGCGCAGGTCATGCGGTCGATGGAGACCGACTTCGGCATAATCCCGATGCCCAAGCTCGACGACACGCAGGACAGATACTACACCTGTGTTCTTGAGAACATGACCGTGCTCGGAATACCGACGTCGGTCAAGGATCCCGAGCTGTCGGGTCTTGTCCTCGAGATGCTCGCCGAGGAGGGCTATAAATCGGTAGTGCCGACCTATTTCGAAAAGGCGCTCGGCGCGAAATATGTGCGCGACGAGCAGTCGAATGAGATGCTCGACCTGATACTCGACACGGTCTGGTTCGACTTCGCGTATCTGAATTCGGTCACGATTGACAGTATCAACCACCTGTTCAACTCGAGTCTGAACGGCTCGCTCGTGTCGAACTTCGAGTCGCGCCGACCGGTATTCGAGGAAAAGCTCGCCGGACTGATCGAGGGCTACAAGGAGCTTAAGCAGTGAATCTTGATTACAAATACACCCGCGAATACGACGTCATCGTCTGCGGGCTGGGCAGCGCCGGATTCACCGCGGCGGTGATGTGCGGACGGCTCGGGCTGAAATGCGCGGCGGTCGAAAAGTATCATATGCCGGGCGGAGTCATGACCGTACTCGGAAACAACAGTATCGACCAATTCAACAACCCGTTCGCCGTCGGCGACAAGCTGGTTATCACGGGGATAGGCTGGGAATTTGTCAATCGGCTCGCAGCCGCGGGCGGTGCGGTGATTCCGGATATGGACGCTGAATACAAGTATCACTGGCAGTATGGAGTCAAGGTAAACCCGACGCTGGCGGCGTCGCTGATGAACGATATGTTAATCGAGGCGGGCGTCGACCTGTATTACGGTCAGGGCGCGGCAGATGTGGTCTGCTCGGACGCTTGCTCTGATGGCGACGACTGTAGAGACGATAATAACGGCGTCAAGTCCCGCCGTATCGACGGCGTTGTGATATCGACCAAATCCGGGCTCGCGCTGCTGCGCGCCGATAACTTCATAGACTGCACCGGAGATGGCGACCTGCTAGAATACGGCGGCTTCGACTATCTGACCGGAGACGACGGCGTAGTGCAGCCCGGTTCGATATACGGCGGCGGCAAGGTGATTGAGCTCGCCTGCCACGCGAGCGACAGTGACCAACTGACACTTGACGAGATAGCGGCGCGGCGTGAGCTTGTGAAGGCAGGGGCAAACGGCTCACCCTGTGCTCCGGCGATAGCTCCGCGCGAGAGCCGCCGCGCGGTATGTCGGAGCATGATGACCGCCGATGACTATATGAACGGCGTCGTCTACCCCGATTCGGTCGCGTATACCTTCTGGTTCATCGACATACATCGAGAGGGCAGGGAAGCGGTAATACGCTATCTGCGCAGTCCGAGGACGCCGTCGATACGACTCAGCGCGATGCTGCCGGTCGGCGCGGATAACCTGATTGTCGCCGGACGCTGTGTCGGCTCGGACCGCGAGACTAACTCGGCAATCCGCGTCAAAGCGAGCTGCATGGCTATGGGACAGGCAGCGGGCGCGGCTGTATATACGGCGAAGCGACGCGGCGTGCGGCTATATGAGACTACGGACGACGCTAATATCGCTGAAGTGAAACGAATCCTCAAGTCAAGCGGCGCGCGTGTGCCCGAATGAATAAAACAACCTGACGGTTCATTCGTGAATCGTCAGGTGTTTGTTTATATACGTGTATTTAATCAAAACCAACTTACTTGCCGGTAATAAACCCGCGCACCTCGTCGATACGCTCGGTCGCCTGCGTCAGTCCGTCCTGCCAGAGATCATGCACCTTAGCGATGTCGCGCTCGGTGCGGCTGAAGCCGGTCGTGTCGTGCGGGGCGAAAATCATCACCTTACCCTCGCGCTCGAGTTCGAGTAATCTCTCGCGCGATTTGTTGTAATTTTCGGCGCGGCGGTGCATGGCGTCGAGGAATTTCGGATATTTTCGATAAGTCAGATCCACTAATTTCTCGGCTTTTTCATGTCCGCGGACATAGCTGCGCTCACGCGTCAGAATGACTATGACTCGGTCGCAGCCGACTTCAAACGCGCGTTCATACGGGATTGGGTCGGCGACCCCGCCGTCAAGGCAGGGATTGCCGCCGATATCGTATATCGGAAAGAGCAGCGGCAGGGCGCAGGACGCCTGCAATATCAGAAACTCGCGGTCTTTCGGGTCGACGACGTGATACTCGGCGAGTCCGGTTTCGAGATTGGTTACGACTCCCTCGGCTACTCCCTGATATTCGGCGAACGCCTTGTAGTCAAAGGGTATCAGCTCGTTCGGTATCGTGTCGTAGGTGAATTTTATTCCAAAATACGAGCGGTTGCGCGGGTTGATAAGATTGCGCACACCCATATATCGCTTGTCGTTCGCGTATTTTTCGAGAATATCGAGATTCCTGCCGTATTGCCGAGACAGGTAGCTGACACCGTAGGCGATGCCGGCGGACACCCCGACAAAATAGTCGGGGTAGATGTCAGCTTTGATAAAGGCGTCGCAGACTCCGGTCGAAAATATCGTCCGAAAGGCTCCGCCCTCGAGCACCATTCCGAGCTTCATGTCACATTGTCAGCGCGAACTCGACCGCTTTTCCGATCATGTCAGCCATGCGAGCCATGCCGAGGTCGTTCGGGTGGCAGCCGTCGACCGTGCATTCCTCGCGCAGATCGCCGTGGAACAGCGAATAGCCGTCGACAAACAGCACCTTCTCGCCGCGCTCAAGCGCGTTTTTATAAGTCGTGTAGATAACGTCGCGGCGGTACGGGTTTTCTTTTACCGTCAGCCAGAAGTCGGGGCGTCCGACAAAAATAACCGGCACGTCGGGATGTGCTGCGCGTATAGTCTTGTACAGCTTCTCATGCGTCTTATCGAGATATTCGATACTCGGCGCGTTGTGGTCGTAGTCGCTGACGAATACCGAATAGTCGAGCGACGCCATGTAATTGCAGATAGCGTCTTCGGCTTTAGCCGAGCCCGAGAATCCGAAATTTATGTAATCGGTGTCGAGCCTGCGCGAAATCAGCGACTCATATGCCAAGCCGGGGCGCGACGCGCAGCCGCCTTGGGTTATCGACGAGCCGTAGTAGAGCACCGGCTTTGTGAATTTGTAGTCGGCGCGGCGCTCGAGCGACGAGCCCTCGTCAAGTCCGAGGTATACTTCCATGACGCCCGAGTAGAGCGGGAAGTTTATCGTGATGTCCTTGTCTCCGGCGGGCAGACCGACTATCGACTCGTAACCCTCCTTGTAATCGTACGGCGGATTGAATATCGCTGCGAAGGTGTCAACGCCTCCCCGCGCGACATAGATGTCGAACGCCGACGAGCCGATGAGGCACATATTCGTCATCTTTGCCGAGCCGCGGGTGACGACCTTCAGCGCGACATAATTCGACGACGTGCGGAATCTGACGCGTCCGCCCGCGGTCTGGTAGTTTAACCCCCTGACAGAGGGGCTGGTCGCTTCGGCTACATCGAGCGGCAGACGGATGTAGTCGGTGCCGTTTTTCGGGTCATAAAGACCGTGAATCGTGAACGGCTCGGATTTGATGTTGTAGAAACATATTCCGTCACGCTTTTTGATATCCTCGTTTTTGATATCAAGTTCTTCGGGCGTATAGCCTTTTTGTGTTATCATGCTTATACCTTCTTTGTCTTTTATTTGCTGTCGAGCAATTTGTATAGCTCGTTTTGCCAGATTGATTTCAGCTTGTCGTAATTCATCGCGGCGTTTGCCGGACTGGTTGACGGCAGGTAGACCGCGCTAATTTTCCAGACCGGAAACAGACGCTTCATATAAAGCTCATGCGCGGTTCTGCCATTAGTAAACACAGCTTCGATTTTCGCCGCGGCAAAAATCGGCGCAAGGTCATTCACGGCGACCCGCTTTATGCTCGCGTCGGCAGAAGCCGTGACCTCACACTCGCCGCAGACGTCCCAGAGCGCGATGCCTGAATCGAGCAGAAGCCGCCGTTTTTCATCGGTACTGTCCGGCAACCGACGACCGCGGAGGTCGGCTATCAGCCGCCAGAAGCGGTTGCGCGGGTGGGAGTAATAAAATCCCAGCTCGCGCGACTTGACCGACGGAAAGCTGCCGAGAATCAGCAGGCGGGAATTCTGGTCGTATACCGGCTCGAACGGATGTGTCAGCAGTTCCGCGCTTGGGTTTGGAGTCGCGATATGGTTCGGCGTCGTCGCGATTTGAGTTGGCGAAGTCTCGCTTTTATTCGGCGAAGTTTCGCTTTTATTCGGCGAAGTCTCGCTTGTATCCGGTGAAGTTTCGTTTTTGTTCGGCGGCACAGCGCACATCAGCAGTTCCAGTCGATGTCGGCAGGGTTCGGCTCATTTTCGACCGCGATTGCCTTGAGCTCATCATACGCGTCGTTCAGCTCGATTTCGGCTAGCTTCTCATATTCGAGTCTCGACTGCTCGGTTCCAATGCTGTCATAAGCTACGGCTGCCGCGCCGTAAAACAGGAATCCGAGCGTGTTTGTAGGTGTGCGCACCGAGGCGCAGGCGACTGCTACCGCGCGCGCCGCGGCTTCGGATATCGGGTCGGTCACCGCCTGTTTCGCGGCGTCAGCCGATTCCTTGAGTATCGCGCGCAGCTTCGCGGCTTTGATTGTCCCCTCGGAGAATCCCATGCACTCCTCGACACAGCGGTCGAGACGCGTATCCTCCGGGTGCAGCTTCTTGTAAATCGGCAGATAGCGTCTTTGGGCGCGCTGTATTGCCCAGCCGGACAGGTTTCTGTGGCTTTGGGTCGAAATCAGATCCATCAGTCTGCGGCAGGACAGACTGTTGATGTCACCGAGCATTTTGCGGAGCTTCGGCATAAAAGTAAACCTCCTTGGAGTGCCTG
>ERZ1643251.1852-NODE-1852-length-22920-cov-8.026722_pt1 | contig 22920 bp, 20 predicted proteins | sample MGYA00579261_ERZ1643251 | MGnify/ENA primary metagenome ERZ1643251 (study PRJEB29033, sample SAMEA4952267) | chicken gut metagenome | biome: Broiler Chicken; feature: Gastrointestinal Tract; material: Caecum | place: Ireland | collected 2018 | study: Broiler... | reverse complement strand
ATTTTCTTGCTCAGTCTGCGCCGCTTTGAGCCTATGGTCTCAAAGCAGTGCTCGACGAATTCGCATAAAATGTATAAATATTCCTGACATATGATTAATGCAGCAGCTCCTTTTGACTTTCGGAAAAGGAAGCAGGCTGATATGGTTTCCCGGGCTCAGATTTCTTTTTCCTGACTTTTGGCCAGGGTAAAAATAAATTCCGTGCCAACCCCTTCTGTGCTGATCACGTTGATATTCTGCTGGTGGGCATTGATGATTTCCTTTACAATAGAAAGGCCCAGGCCTGTGCCCTTCCGGTCCTTTCCTCTGGAAGAATCAATCTTATAAAATCTGTCCCAGATTTTGGACAGATTTGCCTTGGCAATACCGCATCCCATATCTTTTACAGAGACGAAGACAGTTTCGTGTTTCAGGGAAGATTCAATTTTAATTACAGAATCTTCGGGACTGAACTTAATGGCGTTGTCAATAAGGTTATAAAGCACCTGCTGGATCTGGACCATGTCTGCGTGGACAAAAAGAGTCTGTCCTGTAAGGAGCAGTTCAATGGAAATCCGCCGGTCCCTGCAGGTTCCTTCGAAGGTGGCAGCGGTGGTTTTGATCACATTGTTGATATCAAAATCCGAATAGTCCAGGTGCCTGCCCTTCTGGTCCAGATTATTCAGGGTCAGAAGACTTTCTGTCAGCTTATAAAGCCGGTCTGTTTCAAAGACTACGATTTTCAGATATTTTTCCTGGAGCTCAGGGGGAATAGTCCCGTCCAGGATAGCTTCCGTGTACCCTTTAATAGAGGTAAGGGGAGAGCGGAAATCATGAGACACGTTGGCAATAAACTTTTTCTGATAGTTCCCTGTCATGTCCAGTTCATCTGACATATAGTTCAGAGTCAGAGCCAGATAACCCAGCTCATCTTCCTTATCCAAGGGGATATTATATTTCAGATTTCCTGAGGCGAAAGCGTCTGCTCCCTGAATGATTTTTTTCAGAGGCCGGTAGATCATAAAAGAAAAAACCGGGATAATGGCTGCCAGGATTGCCAGGAAAACGAAAAAGACTATATAAATGATATTTAAAATATCATCTCGCTGCTCGTATATTACAGACATGGGCAGGTGGATGGCCACATACCCATTTACGCTCATATTCAAGGTTACAGGAACCATAACGCTTAACTGCTCCTGGGAAAATTCGTTGAAAAAATTTCCCACCTGATAATAAGAGCCGCTGGCAGTTCCCGGATCAAAGTCCTCGATCACAGGATAATCCTCTGTGTACAGTTCTTCATCTGTGTTCATGAGGATTTCTCCCTGAGGACTGATCAGCCAGATAGAGCAGTCCTGGTAGGAGGCTACGGTACAGAGATTCTGGTAGGTGTCTTCCGGCGAAATCGTTTCTCTGTAATACTTGGTGGCCCGGTTGGAGGCAATGTCTGTGGCCTCCCGGTACAGCTGGTTGCTGTATACGGATTCCACATGCCGCTCTGCCATGGAGCTGCCTGCCAGGGCCACCGTGAAAAAGCCGATAAAACCCAGTATAAAAAATGCCAGGACAAATTTTATATACAGGTATTTTTTCATTTGTTTTTAACCTCAAATTTATAGCCGATTCCCCAGACGGTGGCAATAGACCAGGCCGGGTGGTCTTTTATTTTTTCCCTGAGACGTTTGATGTGTACGTCTACAGTTCTGGTATCTCCGATGTATTCATAGCCCCAGATATGGTCCAAAAGCTGCTCTCTGGTAAACACCTGATTGGGAGAAGAAGCCAGGAAATAAAGAAGCTCCAGTTCCTTTGGAGGCATGTCGATCTGGTTTCCGTAATAGATTACCGAGTAATTGGTCAGGTTAATGGCCAGATCCGGATATTCCACATATTTTCCCGCAGGCTGAGTGGCGGGGGCCACCGTAGGCTGATATCTGCGAAGAACCGCTTTTACTCTGGCCACCAGCTCTTTGGAGTCAAAGGGTTTGATCATATAGTCGTCTGCGCCAAGCTCCAAGCCCAGGACCTTGTCAAAAATCTCTCCCTTGGCGGAGAGCATGATAATAGGTACATTGGATTTATGACGGATTTCCCGGCACACCTGATAGCCGTCCATTCCTGGCAGCATCAGATCCAGCAGGATCAGATTGGGAGCAAAAGAGGCGAAAGCCTTCAGGGCCTCTTCTCCGTCATTTACAATTTTGGTGTCGTAACATTCCTTGGTAAGATACAGAGAGATCAGCTCTGCAATATTGTTGTCGTCATCTACAATGAGTATTTTCTGTTTTACAGCCATATTTATCCCCCTTACTTTTTAAATTCTACAATAGTCACCCCGGCGTCTCCTTCTCCAAATTCCGCCAGATGGAAATTATCTACGTATTTCAGACGTTTCAGATAATTATGAACGCCTTTCCGCAAAGCGCCGGTGCCTTTGCCGTGTACGATACGGACACTGCTTAAATGAGCCAGATAAGCGTCGTCCAGATACTTATCCAGTTCTGCTACGGCTTCGTCTACAGTTTTTCCAAGAAGATTAATCTCTGTTCTCACAGAAGCGGATTTACTCATACGGATTTTTCCGGCTCCTGTTTTCTGAAGAGATGGTCCGGTGATTACTGGCTCGTCAATAAGCTCCAGATCGGAAAGAGCTACTTTAGAGCGGAGAATACCCATCTGTACATAGACCATACCCTTGGCGTCTGGTTTGGAACTGATCGTGCCTTTTACATTCAGGCTTAATACCCGAACGCTGTCTCCCAGGGAAATATCCTTGGGCGTAAGAGAAGATTTCTTTTTCTCCGGAGTTTTCAGAGCGATTTTCTTTCCCGTATCATTGACGCGTTTCCGGAGCTTTTCCCTTTGAGCCTCCAGTTCTTTGGCACTGAGGGTCTCTTTGCCGGCTTTGTTGAAAATCTTCATGGTCTGGTCTGCATATTCCTTAGCCTCCCGCAGAATCCGGTGGGCTTCTTCATTAGCATTTCTCAGGATTTTTTCCTTCTGCTGATCCAGCCGGTCTTCTTTGGCCTCCAGCCGAGCCTTCAGTTCCTTAATCTCTTCTTTGTATTTTGCGATTTCTTCCTGTTCTGATTCAATGGTTTTCCGGCTTTCTTCCAGAGAAGTGAGCACATCCTCAAAAGATTCATCCTCCTGACTGATCTGCTCTTTAGCCTTTTCAATAATATAATCCGGCAGCCCCAGTTTACTGGAAATCGCAAAAGCGTTGCTCTTTCCGGGAACGCCGATAAGGAGGCGGTAGGTAGGCCGGAGGGTTTCTACATCAAATTCACAGGAGGCATTCTCTACCCCCTGAGTGGAGAGCGCATAAACTTTCAGTTCGCTGTAGTGTGTGGTTGCCATTGTACGGATTCCCTGTCTGTGGAGAAGGGAAAGTATGGCAATGGCCAGAGCCGCGCCTTCCGTAGGGTCGGTTCCGGCTCCCAGTTCGTCGAAGAGGACCAGGGAATCCCGGTCTGCCTTTTCCAGAAAACGGACTACATTAGTCATGTGGGAGGAAAAGGTACTGAGAGATTGCTCAATGCTCTGCTCATCTCCGATGTCAGCATAAACCTCTTTAAACACGCTGAGACGGGAGTTGTCAAAAGCGGGAATATGAAGCCCTGACTGTCCCATAAGAGTGAGGAGACCTACTGTTTTCAGTGACACCGTCTTTCCGCCGGTGTTGGGACCGGTGACGATGAGAAGGTCGAAGGTTTCTCCCAGACGGATGTCAATAGGGACTACCTGATGCTTTTCGATCAATGGATGCCGGGCTTTCTTTAAATCGATAATGCCCTCAGTGTTAAACTTGGGTTCTGTGGCGTTCTGAGACTTGGCCAGAAGAGCCCGGGCGAAGATAAAGTCAAGCTGGGCCAGAATTTTCAGATCGTCCTGGATCAGTTCCAGACTTTCGGCGGCAGCCTGGCTGAGATTGGAGAGAATGATTTCAATCTCTGCCTGTTCTTTGGCCTCCAGTTCCCGCAGATCATTATTCAGTTTTACTACAGCCATAGGCTCTACGAATACTGTTGAGCCAGTGGAGGACTGGTCATGTATCATTCCGGGGACCTGACCTCTGTATTCTGATTTTACAGGAATACAGTATCGTCCATTACGCATGGTAATCACTCCGTCCTGAAGATAGGTCCTGGCGCTTCCGCTGATGTAGGAAGACAGCTGGCTGTGTATTTTTTCATTGATGTTTTTCATATTCCGGCGTACCTGACGGAGTCCCGGACTGGCGTCATCTGCAATTTCTTCCGGAGTCAGGATACAGCGGCGGATTTCTGAAGACAGGGGAGTAAGAGGTTCCAGAACCTGAAACATTCCGTCCAGGGAATCGGTATTCTCATCCTCTGTGTCTTTCCGGGAATAGGCTTTGGCCCGTCCGGCATTTTCCAGAAGTCCTGCAATATCCAGAAGCTCTCCGGTTCCAAGAGAAGCACCTACTTCCAACCTTTTCAGAGAACCACGGATATCCTTCACTCCGCCGAAGGAAAGGGAGCCTTTCTGATAGACCCGGGAAAGTGCGTCAGCCGTTTCCTGCTGCATAAGCTCAATCTCTGCCAGTTCCGCAGAGGGCATAAGGCGCCGGCACATGTCCTTTCCAAGGCTGGAAGTGGCAAAACTCTCCAGCTGCTCTGTGATTTTATAATATTCTAAAGTCTTTAATGCTTTTTCATTCATATTGTCCACCTTGTCAGATTCCATTTTTTCCTGGGGCAAAGGCCTCAGGGGACACTTGTATGTCTTCTCTATTCTACATGAAATGCCTGAGAATGAAAAGGTTTTGGGCTTCTTTTTTTCTTTTAGAAAGATGTTTATTTGTATATTCTTCATAAAAAGTTCATAAATTTTCAGTATAATAGACAAAAATATGCCGTTGAGCATTTGTGAATCTGACAGACGGAGAGCAAAGGATATGGGCGAAGATAGAAGAGAAGAGATACAGGCGTATGAAGAATCCCGGGAGACCCCAGAAAAGAAAGGGGAACAGGAAAGAGTTCCGGAACCGGGAAAGGAGAGTCAGGTCCAGGAGAATACCCGGGAAGCTGCAGAAGAGACTCAGAAACAGGAGAACTCTCTGGAAGCGGCGGAGACGGAAGATGACGGAAGCTCTTATGAATTTATGAAAGAGACAATTAAAGCAAAACCTCTGGATAAAAAGAAAATAGCCAGACAGGCAGGAAAGCTGGTGGGTTCCGGCGCAGTATTTGGGTTGGCGGCAGCCCTGGTTTTCGGTGCCCTGGCGCCGGCATTCCTGGAAGAGGCAAGGGCGAGAAAAAGCGCCCAGGAGGTACAGTTTCAGAACAGTACGGAAGAGACTGAGAAAGAACAGGAAGATACTCAGGAAGAAGAACAGGAGGATACCCAGGAACAGACAACAATCATCCAGGAAATGACCCCAGAGGATTATCAGACTTTATATGCGGATATTTTTTCAACTGCTCAGGAAGCGGAAAAGGCTATAGTAACGGTTACCAGCAGCCAGAATACCCAGGACTGGTTCCAGACGCCTTATGAGAGTTCGATTTCCGGGCTTTTGGTGGCAGAAAGCGGAGAAGAATATTATATCCTTACAGAGTATCGGATCGTGGAAAAGGTAGACCGGATCCATGTTACTTTTTGTGATGGAAAGATGATTGAAGCCCGGTTCCAGAAAGCAGATACCAATACTGGCTTTGCTATTTTAAAGGTTCCGAAGTCAGAAGTGCCTGCAGAGACCCAGCAGGCAGTAGCTATTGCACCCTTGGGCGAGTCCTATAATGTAAGACAGGGAGAACCTGTGCTTGCAATTGGCTGTCCTATGGGGTATAGTGATTCTGTTGGCTACGGAATCGTAACTTCTACTTCAAATACAGTATCTAAGATAGATGCAGAATATGGTCTTATTACTACCGATATTACCGGCAGCAGCCAGGGAAGCGGCGTGATTGTAAATTTGGATGGGGAGATTATCGGCATTATTGCCCAGTCTTTTGCTAATGAAGATACCCAGAATCTCATCACAGGTCTGTCTATTTCTGACAGCAGAGAATTGATCCAGACCCTTTCAGGCAATCAGGATATTATCTATATGGGCATTACCGGAGAGAATATCACCTCAGAGATTTCCGAAAAGAAGGGAATCCCGGTGGGAGTTTTTGTGGAAAAAGTAGAGGTGGATTCTCCTGCTATGCAGGTGGGGATCCAGAACGGCGATGTGATTACGGAAGTCAATGGAGAAAAAGTGGAGACTGTCAAAGGATACCAGCAGCAGCTGAAAGCCTGCAAAAACGGAGATACCATAAAAGTCAAGGCCATGCGCCAGGGAACGGAAGGTTATGTGGAAGTATCCTTTGAGGTTACGCTAAAGGCAAAATAGAAAGGGCATTGAAAGATGAAATTTATTAACGAACTCCGGGAAGGGGAAAAGATTTCAGGTATATATTTATGCAAACACAAACAGGCGGCAGTAACTAAAAACGGGAAGCCTTATGAAAATCTGATTCTTCAGGATAAAACAGGGACTATTGACGGAAAAATCTGGGAGCCGAATTCTCTGGGAATCGATGAATTCGAGCCTCTGGATTACATAGACGTGGTAGGAGATGTGACCAGTTTTCAGGGGAGCCTGCAGGTGAGTATCAAACGGGCCAGAAAAGCAGGAGAAGGAGAATATGAGCCTGGAAATTATCTTCCTGTAAGCGACAAGAATGTGGATACTATGTATCAGGAACTGCTGGGTTTTGCAGCCCAGGTGAAAAATCCTTATCTTCACAGACTGCTGGTCAGCTTCTTCCAGGAAGACGAAGAATTTGTCCGGGCGTTTAAAGGGAATTCTGCAGCAAAGACGGTCCATCACGGATTTATCGGCGGCCTTTTAGAGCATACCCTGAGTGTAGTGAAGCTCTGCCAGTATTACTGCAGGACTTACCCTATACTGAATCAGGACCTGCTGATCACAACGGCCATGCTCCATGACATTGGAAAAACAAAGGAGCTGAGTCCTTTTCCAAAAAACGATTATACCGATGACGGCCAGCTTCTGGGCCATATTATGATGGGAGCAGAAATGATCCATGACAAGGCCAGAGAAATTCCGGGATTTCCGGAGAAACTGGAAAGTGAAGTGAAACACTGCATCCTGGCCCATCACGGTGAACTGGAATATGGTTCTCCGAAAAAACCGGCGCTGGCAGAGGCTGTGGCCCTGAACCTGGCGGACAATACAGACGCCAAGATGGAAACTCTCACAGAGATATTCAACGGAGCAGGAGAGCAGAAAGACTGGCTGGGATATAACCGCTTCTTTGAATCCAATCTTCGGAAGAGCAGTTTATAAGAGAGAAAAAGCAGAAGCTGACTGGTATAAAAAAGAATGCCGGCAGTTTTTGCTTTTTTTATGAAAAGCACCTCCATGTACAAGACGGCGTCTGGCTCTTGCACACTGAATGCTGCAGAACCAAAGCCCAGTCAGGAGAGGAACAGAAAAACAGAGGGAGATTCTATGGAATTTAAGAAAAATGATATTTTGACGATAGATATTGAAGATATGGGACATGATGGAGAAGGTATCGGAAAAGCGGAGGGCTATACCCTTTTTGTAAAGGACACAGTTATCGGTGACCGGGCAGAAGTGAAAATCATGAAAGCTAAAAAAAATTATGGATATGCCCGGCTGCTCCAGGTCCTCAAACCTTCTCAGGACCGAAGGGAACCAAGATGTTCTATTGCAAGGGCTTGTGGAGGCTGCCAGCTGCAATTCCTTTCTTATGAAAAACAGCTGGAATTTAAGAAGAACAAAGTTCTGGGAAACCTCCAGCGGATCGGGGGATTTACCAATATACAGGCGGACAGAGTCATTGGGATGGAGGAACCCTGGCACTACCGAAATAAAGCCCAGTTCCCTGTAGGACGCAGTAAAGAAGGGAAGATTATTACTGGATTTTATGCGGGAAGAACCCACAGCATTGTGGCCAACCAGGACTGCCTTCTGGGCGTGGAAGTAAATCAGGAAATCCTGAACAGGATTCTGAACTATATGGAAACCTGTCATGTGGAGCCTTACGATGAAAAGACTGGAACAGGACTGGTCCGCCACATCCTTCTCAGATATGGATTTAAAACCGGAGAAATTATGGTCTGCCTGATCATCAATGGAGACAGGATTCCTGACCAGGACAAGTTTGTGGAGGCTTTAAAGTATATTTCAGGTATGACCAGCATCTCCCTGAATGTGAATACAAAGAGGAATAATGTAATCCTGGGAGAGAAGATAATCCCTCTTTGGGGAAAAGAGTATATCACAGATTATATTGGAGAAATCCAATACCAGATTTCTCCCTTGTCTTTCTACCAGGTAAACCCTATACAGACAGAAAAACTTTACGGAACCGCCCTGGAATATGCCGGCCTTACAGGAAAAGAGACAGTCTGGGACCTTTACTGCGGAATCGGGACGATCTCTCTGTTTCTGGCCCAGAAGGCAAAACAGGTTTATGGGGTGGAAATCGTTCCCCCGGCAATCGAGGACGCCAAAAGAAATGCTAAGCTCAATGAGATTTCCAATGCAGAATTTTTCGTGGGAAAAGCGGAGGAGGTCCTTCCTGAGAAATACGAGAAAGAGGGAATCCGTGCAGACGTTATCGTAGTAGATCCCCCAAGAAAAGGCTGCGATGGAGCAGTGATCCAGACTATGCTGAAAATGCAGCCGGAAAAAATTGTGTATGTAAGCTGCGACTCTGCAACACTGGCAAGGGATTTGAAAGTGCTGTGTGAGAAGGAATATCAGGTGGAGAAAGTGGCGGTGTGCGATATGTTTCCTCAGGGGGTTCATGTAGAAAGTGTATGCCTTTTAAATCGAAGGAATGAATAGATGAGCTGCAGAGCAATGGGGAAATGCGGCCAGATGATAATGTAAGAGGAGAAATAGAACGAATGCATAAACATTTTGAAATCAGTTATTTGCCACTTGCCATTTCGCTTCTCGCATTAGAACAGGCAGAACTACCGTCTTTTCTTGGCTCAACCTTGCGAGGGGCGATTGGGCAGTCCCTGCTCCAAGTGGATAAGGAGGCCAGTGCTTTTTTATATCGGAATGGTGAATCGCTGGATACTGATAGAAACCAGGTGGTTGTAAAGCCGTATATGATTATTCCGCCGGAGATTTGTGCGCCACGGAATATGATCAGACGGGGAGAGAAAATCAACTTTGAGTTTTGGCTATTTGGAAATGCATCAAAATATGCCCCTTCTTTAATCTTAGCGCTAGAACATATTCAAGAATTTGGTCTGGGAGCGTACAGATATCCATTCTGTCTCTCAGAAGTTGTAAATAGCCATACACAGAGACTTATCTGGCGTAATGGGAGTGTCAGTAAATTGGACATGAGCGCAACCTTTATCCAAGGTTTTGAGTTGACAAAGGTTACAGGTGTGATAATAAAGATATGTACGCCTCTAAGAATCCGGCGTGGAGGGCAGATGGTAAAAAGCTTACCATTTATGACTCTGATACGGAATATTATAAATCGGATTACGATGATAGCAGAAAGATATGGAGGCTGGGTAGACAGATCAGAAGCAGAGAAACTGCAGGCACTTGCGGCGGAAGTATGTACCATAAGAGAAGAGCTTAGAATAGAACCAATGGTGCGTTATTCCAATCGTACAAATAGGAAAATGGATTTTAGTGGCCTAATGGGGGAGCTGGAATATAGAGGAGACCTGACACCTTTTGTACCATGGCTGTATGCAGCACAAAGACTGCATATTGGAAGAAATACAACATTTGGAATGGGAAAAATAAGAGTATATTTCATATGAGACAGTTGGAAGAAACGATTGTTTTGATGTGCCTGTTGGATATGTTGTGGAAGTATGGCGGTTTATTCTCGTAGAAATGTATGCAGGGGCGTGAGGCAGAGATTATAGAGGCCAGAGAAAAATATTTAGACAATGATAAGTGGCATATCATAGAAACTCAGTATATTGGCAATGTTCAATAAGAAAAAGATGAAACAGATGACAAATGCGAATCTTAAGCGAACATGGATTTGCCAGGAGATTCGCACCAAAATGGATAGTACCGTGAAGGGCTGAAAAGGCTTAGACAGAGCCATACAGCTTGCATTGCGAAGAGAACATTGGTATAATTGTATAAAAATCAGTGTCAAATCAGATGATAATTTGTACAAAATTGGTGTCGTTCCCTACGCGGGAACGTGGATTGAAACAAGATATTCTCAAGCCACACAGGCATATGTAGACGCGTCGTTCCCTACGCGGGAACGTGGATTGAAACTGATAACCAATGTGGGCGGCCCGTATACTCTAAGTCGTTCCCTACGCGGGAACGTGGATTGAAACGGACACATTTGCGGATGTGTTTTATCTGTTGTATATGTCGTTCCCTACGCGGGAACGTGGATTGAAACCTTGTGGATTTGGCTTTTTGTATCCTGCTTTCCTGTCGTTCCCTACGCGGGAACGTGGATTGAAACTTTCGTTTACCCCTACGGGTAATTTGTGATTATATATGTCGTTCCCTACGCGGGAACGTGGATTGAAACGGTGCGATATAAACCTTTTTCGTAAAGTCTGACTGTCGTTCCCTACGCGGGAACGTGGATTGAAACAAAAAATAATCTCATCAGCCAGGGACAGCAGCATTGTCGTTCCCTACGCGGGAACGTGGATTGAAACCAACGATATCACTTATACCCTGGGCTATAGAATCGTCGTTCCCTACGCGGGAACGTGGATTGAAACTTTTGGAAATGTAAAAGAAGGGGATCTTGGAGGAGTCGTTCCCTACGCGGGAACGTGGATTGAAACACCAAAAGAGCTATTCGGCTACAACTTCAGTTGCGTCGTTCCCTACGCGGGAACGTGGATTGAAACTTGCCTTTGCCGCTGTAGTCTCCTCCTTGCGATAGTCGTTCCCTACGCGGGAACGTGGATTGAAACTGCAAGATCTCGTTTGCGTCTTTGCAGTCCTTATGTCGTTCCCTACGCGGGAACGTGGATTGAAACATATCAGTCCATTCAGTTTTTACTGACTCCCACTGTCGTTCCCTACGCGGGAACGTGGATTGAAACTTTTTCGGGAGTGTCATTAGATTCATATGACATAATGTCGTTCCCTACGCGGGAACGTGGATTGAAACTCTTGATTTACCTTGCATAGTTATCTTAGTTATGTCGTTCCCTACGCGGGAACGTGGATTGAAACTGCACCGATCATGATATCCTCTATGCACGCACGGTCGTTCCCTACGCGGGAACGTGGATTGAAACCCTTATCCGGTCGATACTTCCAGTTGGCAGGATAGTCGTTCCCTACGCGGGAACGTGGATTGAAACCCCGGAATCCATTTGGTTTCTTGTTTTTCCGTGCAAGTCGTTCCCTACGCGGGAACGTGGATTGAAACTGTGTAATGGAATCCCCGGAATCCGTATACTGTGCGTCGTTCCCTACGCGGGAACGTGGATTAAAATAGTATATTCTTTGCTGTTTGGCTACCGCCGATATGCCATTTCCCTGTTGAAAATGTAGATTGTAGCTAGTTAATGTTGGAATATCTAAGTCTCACGGAAGAATGTGCATGGAATTGTATGATTATAAAATGATTTTGCACAAGATTTTCTGAACTCTGTCAAAAGAATATTGAGTGATAAATGTTTAAGGATACGGTTAGAAATAAATGAAATAGGCTTGAACATTATTTTTTATCGGAGTATAAAATTGTAATATAGAAAAGAGGAAGAAATCATGGAATTTTTTGCACATATTGACAGGGAACGTATACAGTCAATAAAGGAACACTCATATGGAACCGCAGACAAAGCAGGAAATTTTGCTAGTAGTTTCAGAAAGGCGGACTGGGGCTATTTCTGTGGTATGATTCATGACATAGGAAAATACTCTCTTCCATTTCAGGAAAAAATCAAGAATAATAGCAACAAGAAAGTAGACCATTCTACTGCAGGAGCAAAGGTATGTTTTGAAAAAGGCGGGATGTATAGTTTTATGGGTTACTGCATTGCCGGACATCATTCAGGACTGCCGGATTACGGGAATTCTTCAGACACAGGAAATGCGCCTACATTAGAAGGGAGAAAGAAAAAACAGATTGAGGATTACAGTGCTTATAAAAATGAAATTCAAATTCCTGAGATAAAAACCATTCCATTTGACCCAAGGAAAACGCCAGATCCAGATTTCTCACTAAGTGTGTTTATCCGAATGATATATTCGTGCCTTGTAGATGCAGACTTTCTGGATACGGAAAATTTTATGAAGAATGGGGGAACACAGAGAGAAGCAGGGGAAAATCCAGAGGCGCTTCTTAAGAAACTGAAAGATCATGTTGCTGGATGGCTGCTGAACAAGGATATAGATACTGTAAATGGAAGAAGAACAGAGATATTAAGAAATTGTTTCGAATATGGACAAATGGAAAGGGGAATATTTCAACTTACTGTGCCTACTGGCGGGGGAAAAACCATTGCATCATTGGCATTTGCTCTTCAGCATGCGGTAAAGAATCATATGGACCGTGTTATTTATGTGATTCCGTATACAAGTATTATTGAACAGAACGCAGAAGTGTTCCGAGAGATACTGGGAGATCAGAATGTCCTGGAAAATCATTATAATGTTGATTATGAAAGCTCGGAAGAACTGAAGCCTATGCAGCTTGCAGCGGAGAATTGGGACAAACCGGTAGTGGTGACTACCAATGTGCAGTTCTTCGAGTCCTTGTTTGCAAATAAGTCTTCTAAATGCAGAAAACTGCATAATATAGCCAACAGTGTTATCATATTTGATGAAGCTCAGATGCTCCCTACAGACTATTTGAAACCCTGTATTGCGATGATGGAAGAACTGGTCACTAATTTTCGTTCCAGTATTGTACTTTGTACAGCAACACAACCGGCGTTGACTCCTCTTTTTAGGAGAAAAATGCCGATTATAGAGCTTTGTCCGAGAGTAGAGGAACAGTTTCAGTTTTTTGAGAGAGTAACCTTCAAAAATATTGGAACAGTTTCGGAAGAAGAACTTATTGAGAAACTAGAACAGGAATATCAGGCACTCTGTATTGTAAACACGAAGAAACGAGCCCAGAAGATTTATCAGACAATGAAAGGAGAGGGAGTCTTTCATTTGTCTACTACAATGTATCCAAAACACAGACGGAGAGTTTTGGAAAAGGTTAGAACATTGCTGGGAAATGGAGACAAATGCATTCTGATTTCCACAAGCCTTGTAGAAGCCGGAGTTGATCTGGATTTTCATTCTGTATATAGACAGTTGTCAGGAGTCGATTCCATGATCCAAGCGGCAGGCAGATGCAACAGGGAAGGAAAGCGAGATGTAAAAGAAAGCTTTGCATATATTTTTCAGTTTGAAGAAAAAGAAAATGTACCCGGACAGCAGCTTCAGATTGATGTATCAAAGATGCTGGCCTCAGAGGGTGTGGATATCTCATCTTTGTGCGGGATAGAAAGATATTTTGAAGTGCTTTATCATTTCCGGGGTGAAAGTCTGGATAAAAAGAAGATCCTTGAGGAATTTAAGAACAAACGATATAATTTTACAACAGCGGCACAAAATTTTAAACTGATCGAAGAAAATACATCCACTGTCTTTATCAGCATAGAAGAAGAGGCGGAAGAACTTCTTCGGCAGATGAAATATCAGGGCTATACAAAGGCGGGAATGCGCAAAGCTGGACAGTACTGTGTTCAATTATACGAGAACGATATCGAGAAGCTTCAAGGGGCAGGAATGCTCAGACCGGTTTCAGAGGATATGGAAGACTTCTTTGAACTTGTAAATAAGAGACAATATACGGAAGAGATGGGATTGGATCTCAATGTTGAGGTGGGAATAGCAGTATTGATGTGAAGAAAAAGCAACAGCAGTGTAAAAGAATAAATGTTCTTCTACACCGCTGTTGTTTTTGATTTACTAAAAATATTATTGTTTCAATCCTCAGGATAACCTGACGAAGTTAGTATATCAAAAAAGCGAAATGATTTGTAGATAGATAATTATATTTCAATAAAAGTTTAAGTAACAAAATAATAAACATATTGCACTTATAAGTAAGAAGTGATATAGTACATTATATATAGATATTGCTGATTTTGATACGAAATATTCGATAAATACGATAAAAATCACGACAATGTGGTATAAAAATAATTAGAAAATTTTTTGGGAATGCAAGGAAATATGAGGTAAGGATGAGTAGGGAGGTAATATATGGTTCTATATCACGGCAGCAAACAGATCGTAGAATATCCCGAAATAAGAAAAGCGAAATTTAACAAGGACTTTTATTTCGGTTTTTACTGCACCAGATATGAAGAGCAGGCAAAGAGATGGGCGGCCCGTTACGGTGAAAATGGGTATCTGAATAAATATGAGTATGTGCCAGACAATAACCTCAGGTATAAAGTGTTTGATAAAATGACAGAAGAGTGGCTGGATTTTATTGTTGCATGCCGCAGCGGAAAATCTCACACATACGATATAGTAGAAGGCCCCATGGCAGATGATACGATTTATAATTATGTCCAGAACTATATGGATGGGAAAATTTCAAGGGCTGCCTTCTGGGAATTGGCGAAGTTTAAGTATCCGACGCATCAGATTAGTTTTCACACGATTTCTGCCCTTGATACATTGAAATATATTGGAAGCGAGGTTGTATATGGGAACAAGAAATAACAATGGACTTTTCTTTACCTGTAGTCTGATCGAATATATTGGTCGCAGCATAAAGAGGACACGATGTGAAGTTGCAGATTTTTTGGGAAAAGACAGGATCAAAAGAATTTATGAATATGCAGATGTCTTTCATTGTGAGCCGATTGAAAAGATTGCAGATGAATTTATTGAAGAATCTCAAATGACGGAAGGAAATTTTGATAATGTGAAAGACTGTCGATATACTGTTCCGGGATATTGGGATATCGGGGAGGTATATGAACGGCTGATTGAAGATTCCTATGATGATGAGAACATTGTAGATGGTATATGGGAAGTATACCATTCCTGGATTGACGGAAAAATTTCGGATTATAATACTGATTTCTACTATCAGCCGAGAGATTATATAGCGGAATGTTATAAAGCGGGAGAAATTTTATAGATGAAAAGAAGGGAGGCGAACTGGAGATGGGAATGGGTGTAAAGGTAAGAGTGTGGGGAAATTATGCACTTTTTTCCCGCCCGGAAATGAAAGTCGAAAGGTGTTCCTATGATGTGATGACTCCATCGGCAGCAAGAGGGATTCTGGAGGCCGTTTACTGGCATCCGGGGATGCGATGGGTGATCGACAAGATTCATGTGGTCAATCCTGTTCAGTTTACCAGCGTGCGTCGGAATGAAGTGAAAAGTAAAATATCTGCCGGAAATGTGCTCCAGGTCTATAACGGAGCAAAGAAGCCGTTATACATAAGTACAAAATCAGAAATTGTTCAGCGGGCCTCTCTCTTGCTGCGGGATGTGGAATATGTGATTGAAGCACACTTTGAGATGACAGAACGGGCAAATGAAACAGACAATCCAGGTAAATTTAAGGACATTATCATGCGGAGATTAAAAAGGGGAGAATGCTTCCATATGCCCTATTTTGGCTGCAGGGAGTTTCCAGCTAATTTTTGTTTATGGGAAGAGGGAGAAATTCGGACAGCGTATGATGATGTAGAAGAAAAAGACCTGGGATTTATGCTTTTTGACATGGACTATTCGGATAGAAATAATATCCGGCCAATGTTTTTTCGTGCAGTTATGAAGCGGGGTGTATTGGATTTGAGAGACTGTGAGGTGATACGATGATCTTGCAGGCGTTAGTAAATCATTATGAAAATCTTGCAGAACGGGGAAAGGTAGACCAGGAAGGCTGGAGTAAAGCGAAAGTCTCCTATGCAATCAACCTTTCAAAAGACGGAAAAATCTTAGGAATCTTTTCTCTAAAGCAGGAGGAAGAACGAGGAAAGAAGAGAGTGTGGGTTCCACGACAGATAAAGGTACCGGAGATGGTAACCCGGTCATCGGGAGTCTCAGCTAATTTTTTGTGTGATAATTCAAAATATATGTTGGGTATTGATGAGAATGGTACAAATCAGAGAGCTCTTGAATGTTTTGAGGCGGCCAAGAAAAGACATTTGTGGATGCTTCGTGAAACAGAAGGGGACATGGCACAGGCAGTCAAAAATTTTTTTGAAACATGGAATCCAGAGAAAGCGGAGGAATGTGATGAAATCAGGGAAAAGTGGGAAGAAATCACAGACGGTGGCAATCTGGTCTTCTGTAGGGGGGTAAAATATGCTCAGGATGATCCATGTATACAGGAAACATGGGAGGAGGCAAGAAATGAGTCATCAGAAGATGAGCAGGCAGGTATCTGCCTTGTAACAGGAAAAGAGGCACCGATTTCCAGAATACATAAAACGATCAGGGGGGTTCCGGGAGCACAATCTAGTGGTGCAGCTCTGGTCTCATTTAATGCGCCTGCTTTTGAATCTTACGGGAAGGAGCAGAGCTACAATGCTCCGGTAGGAAAACATGCCGAGTTTGCCTATACTACAGCATTGAATTATCTGTTAGATCAGAGAAAATATACATTTCAGCTTGGAGATTCCATGATCATATTCTGGGCAGAGAATGCAGAGGAAGCGTATCAGGCAGCATTTTTTGACTCAGTTGACCCGAAACCTGACAATCAAGAAGAAATAAGAGGAATCTTTGAGAATTTGAAAATGAACAGGGCAGTTCAAATTGGCAATGTCACATTAAATCCGGAACAGCAATTTTATATTCTGGCTCTCGCTCCCAATGCGGCGAGACTTTCTGTGCGATTCTTCTATCAGAATTCTTTCGGAAACATACTTAAGAATCTTTCTGAACACTACGAAAGAATGTCGGTTGTAAGACCTTCCTGGGAAGACAAAGAATATATGGGAATCAGAGATATGCTTTTTGAGACAGTGAATCAGAACTCGAAAGACAAATCCCCTGTTCCCAATATGGCAGCATTTGTTCTCCAGGCAATTCTGTCGGGAGTCAGATATCCAGCAAGCCTTTATACAGATATTTTAATCAGGATACGGGCAGAACAGGGAAAAGTCACTCGGGGAAAAGCCGGAATCATCAAGGCATATTTGATACGAAATATGAATTGGAAAGAGGGAGGAAAATATATGGGACTGAATGAGGAGAGTAGGGAAACATCATATGTGCTTGGAAGGCTGTTTTCTGTATTAGAGTCAATTCAGATGGATGCAAATCCGGGGATCAAGGCAACAATCCGGGACCGTTATTTTAATTCGGCCTGTGCCACGCCTGCGTCAATTTTTCCGGTGTTGATAAAGTTGAAAAATAGCCATATGAAAAAATTGGAACGTGAGAAAGGCGGAGCAAAGGTATATTATGAGAAGCTGTTGACGGAACTTATGGGGAAATTAAATGAATATCCAAAACGTCTGTCATTGGAGGAACAGGGGAAATTCATTCTCGGATATTATCACCAGGTACAGAGAAAGTACGAAAAAAAGGAGGAAAAATAGATGAGTGAAGTGATTAAAAACAGATATGAATTTGTTGTGCTGTTTGACGTGGAAAACGGAAATCCCAATGGAGATCCTGATGCTGGCAACATGCCGAGAATTGACCCGGAAAGCGGACTTGGCCTTGTAACAGACGTATGTCTGAAACGTAAGATTAGGAATTATGTGGAAACAGTGAAGGAAGATTCAGAAGGATTTCAAATTTATATAAAGGAAGATGTTCCTCTGAACAGAAGCGATAGAGAGGCATGCAAAAGCCTCGGAATACAGGAGACGGAAGATAAAAAGGTAACAGAGGCACTGAAAAAACTAAAGAAAAGTGATCCTGATGCAGATGTGAAATTAAGGGATTATATGTGCAGGAACTTCTATGATATCCGCACATTCGGTGCAGTTATGACTACATTTGTGAAGGCATCTTTAAACTGCGGACAGGTCAGAGGACCGGTGCAGATTGGATTTGCAAGGAGTATTGACCCAGTTATCAGCCAGGAAGTAACGATTACAAGAGTGGCGATCACTACTGAAAAAGATGCGGAGAATAAGAGTACGGAAATGGGGAGAAAGAGTATTGTTCCCTATGGGCTATACCGAGCAGAAGGATATGTATCAGCAAATCTGGCACGAAAAGTAACGGGCTTTTCAGAAGAAGATCTGGACTTGCTGTGGGAGGCCATCATCAATATGTTTGAAAATGATCATTCTGCTGCAAGGGGAAAAATGGCAGTCCGCGAGCTTATTGTGTTTAAACATAGCAAAGAGCTGGGAGACTGTCCAGCATACAAATTATTTGACGCAGTGGAAGTTAAGAAGAATGAAGATGTGGAATATCCGAGAAAGTATCAGGACTATATAGTTGAAATACATAAAGAGAGGATACCGGAATCTGTTGAAGCAAAAAGGATGGTATGATGGAATATTCGGAAGATGATTACCTGATGATTTCAGGAATTCAGCATTTTAAATTTTGCCGGAGACAGTGGGCCTTAATCCATATTGAGCAGCAATGGGCGGAAAATGTCCACACCGTCACAGGAGAACTGATGCATAAAAAAGTGCACGATCCTTCTTTGAGGGAAAAAAGGAAGGACGTTATCATTGCCAGGGCTCTTCCGGTTTCCTCTAGGGAGTTAGGGATCAGCGGGGAATGTGATCTGGTTGAATTTCATAAATGCGAGGACGGGATTAAACTGCATGGACATCGGGGCCTCTATTCGATTTATCCGGTAGAATATAAGAAAGGAAAACCTAAACTGTCAGAGGAAGATAAGCTTCAGTTGGCAGCACAATCTATGTGTTTAGAGGAAATGTTTTCCACAGAGGTACCGGAAGGCGCAATTTTTTACGGCGAGACCAGAAGGCGGGAGAGTGTAGAAATCACAGAGGAGCTCCGTAAGGAAGTGAAGAATATATTCTGTGAGATGCATGAGTATTATTCGAGAAAGTATACGCCACGGGTAAAATATAGCAAATCCTGTAATGCCTGTTCTCTGAAGGATATCTGCCTCCCAAAACTTGGCAAGGCAGTTTCCGTAAAAAAATATATTGACCAGATGCTGAAGGAGGAAGAAGAATGAGAAAACTGTTAAATACACTGTATGTTACTTCCGAAAACAGCTATCTGTCTTTAGATGGAGAAAATGTGGTTGTACTGGAAGAGCAGAAAGAATTAGGAAGGATACCCCTGCACAATCTAGAAGGGATTGTTTCCTTTGGATATCGAGGGACGAGTCCTGCTTTAATGGGGGCATGTGCGGAAAGAAATATTTCTTTGTGTTACCTTACCCCTCAGGGGAAATTTTTAGCTCGGATTTCAGGAAGAGTGAAGGGAAATGTGATATTAAGAGAACAGCAGTATGCCAGCCAAAATGATGATGAGATTAGCCTGGAGATTGCAAAAAATTGTATTCTTGGGAAGGTATATAATGCCAGATGGGTTTTAGAAAGAGCGGTGCGGGACCATGGATTTCAGATTGATGTAGACCGGGTGAAAAATGCTTCTGTCTTTTTAAAAGAGAGTTTGACACGAATCCAGAATGCTGAATCTAAAGAACAACTCAGAGGATATGAGGGGGAGGCTGCGAGTATCTATTTTGGCGTGTTTGATGAGCTTATCCTTCAGCAGAAGAGGGACTTTGTGTTCAGAGGGCGGAATAAACGTCCGCCCCTTGACAACGTGAATGCATTGCTGTCTTTTGTATATACGCTGCTTACAAATAATATTACATCAGCGTTGGAAAGTGTGGGGCTGGATCCTTATGCAGGATATCTCCATACGCTTCGCCCGGGCAGGGCGTCTCTGTCTTTAGATATGATAGAAGAGCTGCGGCCAATTCTCGCTGATAGGTTTGTTTTGACACTGATCAATAAAAAGATTGTCACGGGCAAGAACTTTTCTGTAAAAGAAAATGGCGCTGTACTGATGGACGATGAATTGCGGAAAAAAGTATTAACAGAATGGCAGAATAAGAAAAAAGAAATTATTACCCATCCTTATCTGAAAGAAAAAGTAGAGTGGGGAATGGTCCCATATATACAGGCTATGCTCCTTGCCAGATATTTAAGAGGCGACCTGGATGGCTATCCGGTGTTTCTGTGGAAGTGAGGTGGAAGAATGCTTGTATTGATTACATATGACGTGAATACAGAGACCTCTGCAGGAAAGAAGAGACTGCGCAAAGTGGCAAAACAATGTACTAATTATGGGAGAAGAGTACAGAACTCTGTATTCGAATGTGTTTTGGATAATGCTCAGTGTGTTGCTCTGAAAGCAATGCTGGCAGACATTATTGATGAGAGTGTGGATAGTTTGAGATTCTATTATTTAGGGAATAAGTATCAGACAAAGGTAGAACATATGGGTGTTGACCGAGGAATTCCTGTAGATGATACATTGATTCTATGATAAAATGAGAGTGCGAATAAGAAGCAGACATAAATATGTCGGGGGATTCGCACCAAAAAATGCACACAAAATAAAGTGATTTTTGAATGCAGAAAAGAGAAAGGAAAAAAATTAATTTATAGGAAAGAAAAAAATGTTAATTTCAACTGAAAATACAGAGGATTTTTGGGCGAAATTGCTGTCGCTCCCCTCGTGGGAGCGTGGATTGAAACCTCCACATATAATTTTGAAATTGAAACTTCATAAGTCGCTCCCCTCGTGGGAGCGTGGATTGAAACAAATGGATGGGCAAATGAATGAACCGCTAACTGAGTCGCTCCCCTCGTGGGAGCGTGGATTGAAACTCCATCAAATCTGCAATCATGAGATATTCTTTTCCGTCGCTCCCCTCGTGGGAGCGTGGATTGAAACTGTAACACCGGGAGATGTGATAGAAATCCAGGGTCGCTCCCCTCGTGGGAGCGTGGATTGAAACTGTGCAGATATGCAGGATTATGTGTTCAGCCCACGTCGCTCCCCTCGTGGGAGCGTGGATTGAAACAGATGTATTCTCAGCACGTCTTATTGCTATCATGGTCGCTCCCCTCGTGGGAGCGTGGATTGAAACTGCCGCCTATTGTAGAGGGAATAACCGGACTGATTGTCGCTCCCCTCGTGGGAGCGTGGATTGAAACTGACTTGGGAAGCTATAAGATTGCCAAGTCCGGAGTCGCTCCCCTCGTGGGAGCGTGGATTGAAACTACGTAAGGGATAATAATAGGGCGATCCGCTTCCGTCGCTCCCCTCGTGGGAGCGTGGATTGAAACCCTTGGATGTGAAAATTCGCAAGACGCAACAACGGTCGCTCCCCTCGTGGGAGCGTGGATTGAAACACCTGCATGGAAATCTTATACTCCGTCTGTCCGGAGTCGCTCCCCTCGTGGGAGCGTGGATTGAAACGCTCTGCATCCTTGGCAGCTTCCCCGGCATAATACGTCGCTCCCCTCGTGGGAGCGTGGACTGAAACCAGTCATCAGAGTCCTCCAATTTGGAATCCGGGATAGTCGTCCCCCTTCGCGGACAGGTGGATTGAAACCTTCCGGCTGGGGAAAATGGGGTAGCTCCCTCACGATAATCTTGAAGGAAGAAGTGCGCTAAAAAAGCTGCAAGCGTAATTCGAGGATTACAAGGCACACTGTATCTGTACATTTACTCTGACTTTCTGGAAGCAAAGATGATGGGGAACTTTAGTGAGGTTGAATAGAGCATTATAGCGAACTTTCATCCGTACCGTATTCTTTATACGGAATGCTATAATTTGATGGAGAATTATGCAAAATTATCTGTTCAAACAGAAATTGCATTACATAGAAATCAACCTGCCATTTCGCATTAAATAGCCTAATATAGAATCGTATAAATGCAATGGTTTCGTTTGTTGACAATATCTGGACAGTTAACAATTTGTACGACAAACAGCTCAGAAGTCTGATAGATAAAAATAGTAATCTATATTTGGCAGATTAGTGATTAAAATGGATGTAGGGAGAAAATTTCTGACATAGTGGAGATAAGTTTTGCTGGAATTTGCTGCTTGGTAAGCACGAGTTGAAACCTGACTTTGGAGGAAGTGGTTCTCATGAATTAAATGATTTTCTCCTTAGTCATTGTTTAGATTGGAACACTAGGCCAGCATTAAAAAAGAGTTCAGCTCCTATATACAGAAATAGTATATAGGTCTGAACTCTTTGCATTTTCCCACAAAATAGGCACGCACTTCCACGTCTATTTCAGCTCTGCCCCATCACTGAATGCATTTCCTACTTTTTCTCCCAATGTCAGATAAGCATTGTTCACCGGGTCAAAGGTGATTGGCTGGAGAAGTGCGGGGGAGATTTTTCCGTTTTCATCCAGAATTTTTTCGTCAGCGCTGACATTGATGATTTCGCCGATGATATCTCCGTCTTCTGTGATTTTTATGAGCTTGCATTCCAGTGCCATGGGGAATTCCTCGATGAGAGGCGCGTCTACAAATTCGCCTTTTATCGGATGAAGACCTGCCTTCTCCAGTTTAGAAGGCTCTTTGTTTCCGGAAACAATGCCCACATAGTCTGCTTCTTTTACATGGGCGGCGTCTGCGAAGCTTACAGTGAAGGCCTGGCGGCTTTTGATGTTGGCCGTGGTCTTGTGACCTGCGCTGAGGCAGATACATACCTGATTGGTATCATAAATACCTCCCCAGGCAGCGTTCATGGCGTTAGCCGTTCCATCTTCGTTGTAGGTGCCGATGATCAGTACCGGAAGGGGATACATCCAGGACTGCTTTCCGAAATTTTTTCTCATATTGATAAGTCTCCTTTCATAGTTCGTATATATTTTTTATTATATAACGAAAAAAGAACTTAAGGAAGCATCAGAGACTTTACATTGCTAAAGAATTTATAAACAAGTATAAAATAAGTGATAAAGTCACTGACAAACTGTCAGAA
>ERZ1643251.1850-NODE-1850-length-22952-cov-69.429183_pt1 | contig 22952 bp, 27 predicted proteins | sample MGYA00579261_ERZ1643251 | MGnify/ENA primary metagenome ERZ1643251 (study PRJEB29033, sample SAMEA4952267) | chicken gut metagenome | biome: Broiler Chicken; feature: Gastrointestinal Tract; material: Caecum | place: Ireland | collected 2018 | study: Broiler... | reverse complement strand
CCGGAAACATTGACGGCAGCATCCATCGCTGGGCAAAAAATGAAGTTATCGACAACGACCGCGAAGACTGGAAGCGTATCTCGGCATCAATGCGCAAACAGCCTGATGCCCTTCGCTACGACCGCCAGACTATTTTTGGCCTTGTCCGTGAACGTCCGATCGACATTCACAAAGACCCTGTGGCACTGAACAAATACATTACTGAATACCTGACTACAAAGGGCGTGTTTGAAGATGAAGGAACAAATCAGAGCGCAACTGATACTCTCTCGTCGCCAGTACCAGAAACTGATGCAGTGGAAACGGCAATTCCGGACAACGAAAAAACCGAATGCAAAGTGGAAGTCGAACCATCTGTAGAGCGTGAGGGGCCGTTCTACTTCCTCTTCACCGACAAGGATGGCGAAAAATACGGTCGCGCAAACAAACTTTCAGGTCTTGAAAAGGCGCTGGCTGCCGGGGCTACTGAAATCACGAAAGAAGAATATTTTGCCCGTAAAAACGGCACATACTCAGGCTCACAACAAATTACTGGTGTGTCTGACACGGCAGCACAACCAGAGCCGGTAAAAGTTACCGCTGACGAAGTAAACAAAATTATGCAGGCAGCCAATATCAGCCAGCCTGACGCCGATAAGTTGCTTGCTGCCTCTCGCGGAGAATTTGTTGCAGGGATTAGCGACCCGAATGATCCGAAATGGGTTAAGGGGATCCAGACCCGCGATTCTGTAAACCAGAACCAGCAAGAAACGGAACAAAACAGCCAAAATGCGTTACAAAACGAGCCAGAAACGAAACAACCTGAGCCAGTAGCGCAACAGGAACCGAAAAAAGTCTGCACCGCCTGCGGTCAGAGCGGTGGCGGCAACTGCCCTGATTGTGGCGCGGTGATGGGCGACGCAACATACCAGGAAACATTCGATGAAGAGAATCAGGTTGAAGTTCAGGAAAATGATCCGAAGGAAATGGAAGGCGCTGAACATCCACACAAGGAGAATGCTGGCAGCGATCCGCATCGCGATTGCAGTGATGAAACTGGCGAAGCAGCAGCTTCATCATTAGAAAAACTCGACTGGAAAAGACAAGTGGTGATTGCGGCGGTTTACGGTTTATGTGCGAATCCTGCAGGTATAGCCTCAGCGCCATTAATTCCGGGTATTGCAATGATGATCGCAAACAAACTTGAAAATTTTGGGGTAACAGATGATGAGCACATACCCGATTTTTGATCGCATTGAAGAGCTGGCATGGTCACGCCACTACCAGAAGATCGTTCGCGAAGAAAAAGAAACGGAACTGGCGGACGACCTGGAAAAAGGTCTGCCCCAGCACCTGTTTGAATCGCTCTGCATCGACCATTTGCAACGCCACGGTGCCAGCAAACAGGCAATCAGTCGCGCATTTGATGACGATGTTGAATTTCAGGAACGCGTGGCGGAGCACATCCGGTACATGGTTGAAACCATTGCTCGTCACCAGGTTGATATTGATTCAGAGGTATAAAACAAATGAGTACAGCACTTGCAACACTGGCCGGGAAGCTGGCTGAACGTGTCGGCATGGATACTGTCGACCCGCAGGAACTGATCGCCACTCTTCGCCAGACGGCATTTAAAGGCAATGCCAGCGATGCGCAGTTTATCGCATTGCTGATCGTCGCCAACCAGTACGGCCTTAATCCGTGGACGAAAGAGATTTACGCCTTCCCTGATAAGCAGAACGGTATCGTTCCGGTGGTGGGCGTTGATGGCTGGTCACGCATCATCAATGAAAACCAGCAGTTTGATGGCATGGACTTTGAGCAGGACAATGAATCCTGTACATGCCGGATTTACCGCAAGGACCGCAATCATCCGATCTGCGTTACCGAGTGGATGGATGAATGCCGCCGCGCACCATTCAAAACCCGCGAAGGCAGAGAAATCACGGGGCCGTGGCAGTCGCATCCCAAACGGATGTTACGGCATAAAGCCATGATCCAGTGTGCCCGTCTGGCCTTCGGATTTGCTGGCATCTATGACAAGGACGAGGCCGAGCGCATTGTCGAAAACGCCGCATGCACTGCGGAAAGTCAGCCGGAACGCGACATCACTCCGGTTAACGATGAAACCATGCAGGAGATTAACACTCTGCTGATTGCCCTGGATAAAACATGGGATGACGACTTATTGCCGCTCTGTTCCCAGATACTTCGCCGCGATATTCGCGCATCGTCAGAACTGACACAAGCCGAGGCGGTAAAAGCTCTTGGATTCCTGAAACAGAAAGCCGCAGGGCAGAAGGTGGCAGCATGACACCTGACATTATCCTGCAGCGTACCGGGATCGACGTGAGAGCTATCGTGCAGGGGGATGATGCGTGGCACAAATTACGGCTAGGTGTCATCACAGCTTCAGACGTTCACAACGTGATAGCAAAACCCCGCTCAGGAAAAAAGTGGCCAGACATGAAAATGTCCTACTTCCACACCTTGCTTGCCGAGGTTTGCACCGGTGTGGCTCCTGAAGTTAACGCTAAGGCGCTGGCATGGGGAAAACAGTACGAGAGCGACGCCAGAGCCCTGTTTGAGTTTACTTCCGGCGTGGATGTTACTGAATCCCCGATCATCTATCGCGACGAGACTATGCGCACCGCCTGCTCTCCCGATGGTTTATGCAATGACGGCAACGGCCTTGAGCTGAAATGCCCGTTCACCTCCCGGGATTTCATGAAGTTCCGGCTCGGTGGTTTCGAGGCCATAAAGTCGGCTTACATGGCCCAGGTGCAGTACAGCATGTGGGTGACGCAAAAAGATGCCTGGTACTTTGCCAACTATGACCCGCGTATGAAGCGTGAAGGCCTGCATTATGTCGTGGTTGAGCGGGATGAAAAGTACATGGCGAGTTTTGACGAGATGGTGCCGGAGTTCATCGAAAAAATGGACGAGGCACTGGCTGAAATTGGTTTTGTATTTGGGGAGCAATGGAAATGAGCGCAGCCACAAAGCTCACAGGAGAAAAACCAGTGCGATACACAAAAGTCAAACCATGCCCTTTTTGTGGTTGTCCATCAGTAACGGTGAAAGCCATTTCAGGATATTACCGCGCGAAGTGTAACGGATGCGAATCCCGAATCGGCTATGGTGGAAGTGAAAAAGAAGCACTCGAACGATGGAATAAACGAACCACTGGAAATAATAATGGAGGTGTTCATGTATAAAATTACCGCCACTATTGAAAAGGAAGGTGGCACTCCTACTAACTGGACAAGGTACTCAAAAACAAAATTAACCAAATCAGAATGCGAAAAAATGCTCTCAGGTAAAAAAGAAGCGGGCGTTTCCAGAGAGCAGAAAGTAAAACTGATAAATTTTAATTGCGAGAAACTTCTATCCTCGTGAGTTGCATTATATACAAATTAGAACTTCATAGCTGATTATTAAAAATCAACCACACCCGCCAGTATTCTGTATATTTACTGGCGGTCATATCGTAAGAGGTATGGCAATGAATCTTGTGACACTCAAAACGTGGGGAAAACTCAGATATCCGGATAACCCACCATCAATATCAACGCTGAGACGATGGGCAAGGAATGGAAACATTTATCCTGCACCTGAACTACACGGGAGGAGTTACAGGGTAGTTCCGGAGGCTTTCTATATCAACCCGAATAAGGTTGATACCGATATAACACACCATCAGCCCAATGGGCGACAAGGGAGAGACAGTCCGTTACTGGAGAAGTTAAAAAATGCAGCGGAAAAAATACGATCCCAATTTGCCTAGAAACTTAACATATCGAAGGAGAGATAAAGCATATTACTGGCGCAACCCTCTGACGAAAGAAGAATTTACACTAGGTAAAATTTCAAGAAGAGATGCAGTAGCGCAGGCAATTGAAGCAAATCATTATATATACAAAAACTACTCTCCTGCTGCCTTAATTGAAAAACTTAAAGGGTTCGACTCATTTACTATGGCAGACTGGATTGAACGTTACAAAACGATTCTTATAAGGAGAAAAGTGTCCAGAAATACTTATAAAATCCGGGTAAATCAACTGGAGACAATAAAAGAAAAATTAGGAGGGATTTTACTGACAGAAATAACCACTCGCCATATTGCCGAGTTTCTTGATTTGTGGATTGAAGGAGGGAAAAACACGATGGCAGGATCAATGCGTTCTGTGTTATCTGATATGTTCCGCGAAGCCATTGTTGAAGGACGTATATCTCAAAATCCAGTAACGCCAACAAGAGCACCGAAAATAGTAGTTACAAGAGAACGGCTGAAACTAAAGACATACAACTGCATCAGGGAGGCAGCAGATCAACTTCCGGCATGGTTCCCATTAGCTATGGACTTAGCCCTTGTAACAGGACAACGTCGCGAAGACATAACGAATATGCGGTTCAGTGATATTTATGATGATCGTCTCCACATCAGGCAAATTAAGACAGGAATGATGATTGCTATCCCCCTGTCACTCAGCCTTCCTGTCGCTGGTCTACGGCTTGGTACAGTAGTTGAACGGTGCCGCCTGGTAAGCCGGGGAGATTATCTAATCAGTGCCGGGATTAGAAAAAACAGCCCTGACGGCAGCATTCACCCGGATGGCCTGACAAAAAAATTTGTCGCAGCCAGAAAATTAACAGGTATCCAGTTCAGTGAAAACCCACCAACTTTTCACGAGATCAGAAGTCTGGCTGGACGATTGTACAAAGAAACATGTGGAGAAGAATTTGCCCAGCGCCTACTTGGTCACACATCGGAGAAGACAACAAAAATGTATCTTGATGAGCGAGAAAAAACGTACTTACTGCTCTGATTTTAACGTAAATGGATTGTTAAATGTGTTTTGGTTGTGATATAACCAAAAAAGACCGGAATACAGAAATTCGAGTAAATTTCGGGGAATTTCGGGAAGACGTTTGCAACTGATTGATTTTAAATACAATTAAAAAAAGACCGAATACGATTCCTGTATTCGGTCCAGGGAAATGGCTCTTGGGAGAGAGCCGTGCGCTAAAAGTTGGCATTAATGCAGGCTTAGTTGCCTTGCCCTTTAAGAATAGATGACGACGCCAGGTTTTCCAGTTTGCGTGCAAAATGGTCAATAAAAAGCGTGGTGGTCATCAGCTGAAATGTTAAAAACCGCCCGTTCTGGTGAAAGAACTGAGGCGGTTTTTTTATTGGAAATCAAAAGGCTATTTTAGGTAATTAACAGAGTTTTTCAGCTCGTTCTATAAACGGTGCCAGACTCATTTTTTCGCCGGGATTGTTAGGATCATCAATCTGAATCACCGAAATGGGTTGGGCATTGGTCTTCCCACTGGCAACTTCCTTTTGTGCGATATCGTTTAAAGGATACTGCACGAGGGTACTCGGATTAATAACATACAAAGCATTACCCGGTCGGCAAGTCAGCATCACCTCTTCGCGATTAAACGCCCATTTGTCTTTACCCACTTCAAAACGACTGACGGTAATCACCTGCGGTGCAGCCAGCGCCGCTGCAGAACTGGTGAGTAACAGAAACGCCAGAATACTTTTTTTCATCATTTTCGTAATCCATCAAAAAGGTTCGAGAGTCGCAAGCAGGCTGATGATCACCAGCACTACCGCACCTATCGCCCATTCGAGTTTAGTCATCCACACAAACCAGGGTGCCGCACGATCTTCATCCTGCCTCATGCGCGGTACAAGAACATAACGATTAGCCAGCGCAATGACCACCATAATCATCACCAGGATGGCTTTGAGCAATAAGAGTTGGCCCCAGTAAGTCGTAAGCGTGGGGGGAAATCCGGTAATCAACAATGCATTAAGCACGCCGCTTGCCAGTACGCCGATCACCGCAAAATGCCCGCACCAGGAAAAACGCATCAGCGCCTGAATAGCCTGGTGTCGCCAACGGCCTTTGATGAGTTGCATACACCAGAGCACCGGCAGTAATCCCCCAAACCACGCCGCCGCACAAATCAGGTGAATCGCGTGATTAGTCTGATGGATTTTCGCTGTTACCCCTTCATTCAGCGTCGCATGCCCCACTCCCGCCAGCAGAATAAATTGCGCGGTAGTGAGCATAAACAGCAAACGTGGCATATTCCGCGGTTGCATAAGGGCGACGATCAACGTTACGAGGGCGAGAACAATTTGCCATAACCAGATGCCACCAAACTGCGTTTGCAAAACAGCCTGCCAAATGTTTGGCGAAAATACATCTGTCCATCCCGTTCCCATCAACCCGCCCTGAACGGCGAGCATTGCAGTGGCACTGATCAAACTCCAGACGGCAGCGTGCTGTTGTAAACGCAGAAAACGCTTCGCCAGCAAGCGACGAATCGTCAAGGGGGCCAGCCAGGCACCGTACATTGCGAAGCCAAAAACCAGCATCAGCGAGGTGAAATGGATAAATCGCAGCGCGATCCAGGTAAACGCCAGCATGATTTATTTCACGCTAAAGGTGTAGTGTCCTTTCGTTTTATGCCCGTCCACCGAAACAACATGCCAGTCAACGGTGTAGGTTCCGGGTTTCAGCGAATCGGCCAGTGGAACAATCAGTTGCTTTTGGTCCTGCTCATTTCGCTTCGCCGGTAATGTTTTAATATTTTCGTTTTTTGGCCCCGTGATTTTTGCACCACTGAATCCTGTTTCAACACCTTCCGAGAAGTTTAAAGTGATTGCCTGCGGTGCAGCTGTCACTTGCGCGTTTGCCGCAGGATACTGATGCGTTAAATGCGCATGTGCCCAGACGGAAGGTGTCACCAACGAAGTGGTCAGGATTGCCAGCGCGTAGCGAAGGGAGCGTGCAGTTGAAGCCATATTATCTATTCCTTTTTGTAATAACTTTTTTACAGAGCATAACCTTGTCTAATGTCTGAGTCGAGGATCATCAATTCCGGCTTGCCATCCTGGCTCACTCTTAGTAACTTTTGCCCGCGAATGATGAGGAGATTAAGAATGCTGAAGAATCTGGCTAAACTGGATCAAACAGAAATGGATAAAGTGAATGTCGATTTGGCGGCGGCCGGGGTGGCATTTAAAGAACGCTACAATATGCCGGTGATCGCTGAAGCGGTTGAACGTGAACAGCCTGAACATTTGCGCAGCTGGTTTCGCGAGCGGCTTATTGCCCACCGTTTGGCTTCGGTCAATCTGTCACGTTTACCTTACGAGCCCAAACTTAAATAAAACTTATACAGAGTTACACTTTCTTACATAACGCCTGCTAAATTATGAGTATTTTCTAAACCGCACTCATAATTTGCAGTCATTTTGAAAAGGAAGTCATTATGTCGTTCTGGAAAGTTGCAGCAGCGCAATATGAGCCTCGTAAAACCTCACTCACCGAACAGGTAGCTCATCATCTGGAGTTTGTGAGGGCCGCCGCCAGGCAACAATGTCAGCTGTTAGTTTTTCCATCGCTTTCTTTACTGGGGTGTGATTATTCGCGACGTGCCCTTCCTGCCCCACCCGATCTCTCACTGTTAGACCCGCTTTGTTATGCCGCAACGACCTGGCGAATGACCATCATTGCCGGCCTTCCCGTTGAATATAACGATCGCTTTATTCGTGGAATTGCGGTGTTCGCACCGTGGCGAAAAACGCCTGGGATCTACCATCAGAGTCATGGTGCATGTCTGGGCCGTCGTTCCAGAACCATCACGGTGGTCGATGAACAACCGCAAGGTATGGATATGGACCCGACCTGTTCACTGTTTACTACAGGGCAATGTCTGGGAGAACCCGACCTGCTGGCGTCGGCCCGTCGCTTACAATTTTTTTCACATCAGTACTCGATTGCCGTGCTGATGGCAAATGCCCGTGGTAACAGTGCACTATGGGATGAATATGGTCGTCTCATCGTTCGCGCCGATCGTGGTTCATTATTGTTAGTCGGTCAGCGTTCATCACAGGGTTGGCAAGGCGATATCATTCCATTACGCTAGGCTTTTTCGGCCTGGAGCATGCCATGTTGCGCATTATCGATACAGAAACCTGCGGTTTGCAGGGAGGGATCGTTGAGATTGCCTCTGTTGATGTCATTGACGGAAAAATCGTCAACCCCATGAGCCACCTGGTGCGCCCCGATCGTCCTATTAGTCCACAAGCGATGGCGATTCATCGCATCACCGAAGCCATGGTCGCCGATAAACCGTGGATTGAAGATGTGATCCCACACTATTACGGTAGTGAATGGTATGTCGCGCATAACGCCAGCTTTGACCGCCGCGTACTGCCTGAGATGCCCGGTGAGTGGATTTGCACTATGAAACTGGCCCGTCGTTTGTGGCCTGGGATCAAGTACAGCAATATGGCGTTATATAAAACACGCAAGCTCAATGTACAGACGCCGCCGGGCCTGCATCATCACCGCGCGTTGTATGACTGTTATATCACCGCCGCGTTGCTTATCGATATTATGAACACCTCCGGCTGGACGGCAGAACAGATGGCCGATATCACCGGACGTCCGTCGTTGATGACGACCTTCACCTTTGGCAAATACCGTGGCAAAGCGGTTTCCGACGTTGCCGAACGCGATCCGGGCTATCTGCGCTGGTTATTTAATAACCTGGACAGCATGAGCCCGGAGCTGCGTTTAACACTGAAACATTATCTGGAAAATACTTAGTCCGCAGGCGTAGCGGGTAATGTTCCCTGCGCCAGCGCGACCAGAAAAGCATATTCCATCGCTACGCCTTCGTACGATTTAAAGCGACCAGATTTACCGCCATGGCCTGAGTCCATGTCGGTACAGAGCAATAAAAGATGGTCATCGGTTTTCAGCTCGCGCAATTTAGCGACCCATTTTGCCGGTTCCCAATATTGCACCTGAGAATCGTGCAAACCGGTCGTTACCAGTAAATGCGGATAAGCCTGTGCGGTGACGTTGTCATACGGGCTGTAGCTTTTCATGTACTCGTAATATTGCGGATCCTGCGGGTTACCCCACTCTTCAAACTCACCAGTGGTAAGAGGAATTGATTCATCAAGCATCGTTGTTACAACATCAACAAACGGTACCTGGGCGATAACGCCGTGGAATAATTCCGGGCGTTGATTAATTGCAACGCCCATCAACATGCCCCCCGCACTCCCGCCCATCGCATAACAAAGCGAAGGAGAGCCATAGCCCAGTTTTAACAATGCATCGCAGGCATCAAGATAATCATTAAACGTATTTTTCTTCTTCAGAAATTTTCCGTCTTCGTACCATTGTTGCCCCAGCTCACCACCGCCGCGAACATGGACAATGGCGTAGACAAAGCCACGATCTAACAAACTCAAGCGGCTAAAACTGAAATCGGCATCAATACTTGCGCCGTAAGAACCATAGCCATACACCAGCAACGGGTTGTGTCCTTTGCGAAAATGTTTGCGATGGTAGACCAACGAAACCGGAACTTCGACGCCATCACGGGCGACTATCCACAGGTGTTCACTGCGGTAATTCGCCGCATAAAAACCAGGAACTTCCGTTTGTTTTAATACACGACGCTCACCGGTATCCATATCCAGTTCAAACAAAGTGTCTGGTGTAGTCATGGAAGAATAACCATAACGCAATCGCGCGGTTTCAGGTTCTGGATTGTAGGCAATCCAGGTCACATAGGCCGGATCATCAAAGGCAATACCAATGACTTCCCGGGTCTTGCGGTTAATTTGGCGCAAACTGGTTAACCCGCGCTGACGCTCTTCAACCACCAGCCAGTCGGTAAACAGCGTAAACCCTTCCAGCATGATGTTTTCGCGTGGCGGAATTAACTCTTCCCACTGTTGCTCATCACGCATACGGGTACGGTATAAGCCAAAGTTTTTGCCGTGGCGGTTGGAACGCAGATAAAAACGATGCTGGTAGTGATCAAGGCTGTATTCGTGATCTTTGCGGCGCGGCAGAAAAACAAACGGCTCGGCATCGGCCATTTCCGCGTCCAGCAGGCGAACTTCACTGGTGGTGGCGCTGGCCAAATGAATGACTACATAGTGCTTCGAGGTCGTTTTATGCAGGCTGACGTAATAGGTATCGTCTTTTTCTTCGTAGATCAGTTTATCTTGCGATGCTGGCGTACCGATGGCGTGACGCCAGACCTGATAAGGCAGCAGCGTCACCGGATGCTTGCGAACATAGTAGAAAATCCAGGAGTCATTTGCCCAGACAAAGCTGGGTTCAACGTTATCCAGCAGTTCCGGGTACCAGTTACCAGTTTCCAGATTACGAAAACGAATGCCGTACTGGCGTCGGGAAAGAAAATCTTCTGCCAGCGCCATAATGGTGTTATCGGGCGTAATCGCCATTCCGCCCATCGAATAAAACTCACTATGAGCTGCGCGCTTATTGGCATCGAGCAATGTTTCCCACTCATCCCACTCTTCACTGAATGCCGATTGACGCTGGTAGATAGCATATTCACAGCCTGGTTCATAAATATGCCGATAGCGGTAGCCATTTTTGATGTAGGGCGCAGAAACTTCTCGTTGCGGAATGCGGTCGATGATTTCCTTTAAGATGCGATCCTGCAAGGCTTGTTGTGAGGCCATCACCCGATGACCGTAACTATTTTCTTGTTGCAGGTAGTCCAGGACTTCTGGCTGAGAACGCGTATCGTCCCGCAGCCAGTAGTAATTATCGATGCGCGTATCGCCATGAAGCGTCATGGCGTGGGGAATGCGGGCGGCTTTTGGTAGCATGTTATTGTTCTTTCTGGTTGAAACATCTTATAAGGGTGGCAAAACTCACCGGGGATGCAAGCGAAACAGGGGAGTCATTGCTTAGATGATGACAGGTAATGGCGCGGATATCGAATGTTATGCAGACAGAGAAAATCAGCCTGTTCAAATGGCTGTGCGATTCTGGATAGCCCGAAATAGTCAACTTCAGGCTATCCAGAGAGCGGAATTATTCCGCCAAAGTGCGTTTTTGCTGTTCGAGATCGCGTTCAATGCCGTCACGAACATCCTGGGGGATTTTCAGCGCGTCACCCAGTGCATTCAGGTAACTGCGTTCCATAAAATGGTCAATATCAATAGCCGCGCAACTCAGGAAATAGATTTCCAGCGCCTCTTCTTCATTGCGGACCCCGGTAGCCAGGCGTTGTGGATCCAGCGGTTGTTCGATTGCCTGCTCAATGAGTACACGCCCCTGCTCTTCCACGCCGGCTCCACGCAATTGCTGGTCGATTGCCGCACGTTCTTTGGCATCAATATGACCATCACTTTTAGCGGCAAAGACCAGCGCAAGGATCAAACGTGCTGTACGCTCATCCAGCGGCGTACTTTGCGCGCCAAACTGCGGTTCGTCCTGATGCGCCGCGCGAATTTTATCTTTGTATTTATTCCACAGCACCGTACCCGCTACCGCTCCGCCGCCAACCAGTAACGCGTTGGTGCCATATTTCGTAAGAAGTTTACGTGCTGATTTATTTGCGACCAGCAGCCCAGCCAGTCCGCCTAATGCGCCTGGCACTAACAGTTTGACCAATCCCTGATCCGCAGACGAGGAGGTAGAAGAACTGCTTTGCCCAAGCAGGGATTGCAGTTGATTTAACCAGTTAGCCATATTTGCTCCTCAATAACCATTTTTAGTGCCTGTAGCATAGCGGATGAGGATGTCAGAAAATGTATATCGAGACAAAAGATGCGCAAATAAGCGGGGCGGTAGGCCGTTATTCAAAGAAATTCGCGCCAGGTAAGGTATTTACTGTATATCAGGTGATAAGGGTATTTTAGGTGAAAGTAGTTTGTCGTTTTGAGTGGCATTGTTTGATGCTGATTGCCCGATGCGACGCTGTTGCGTCTTCTCAGGCCTACGATTGTGGTGCGTTCTGGGGCGGACAAGGCACTCGCGCCGCATCCGCCAACAGTCAATCGAATTATCAGAAGCCATTAACGCCGCTGATATTCCGCCATTCCCGCTTTGCAGTCCACGCTGACCTGGTAATGAATATCGGCACTTTTACCACGCACGGTTAGCGGTACTGACCATTTATCATCTTTACCCTGAATGTCCTGCAAACTGACCCAAGCCACGGGATCGGCCTGACCGACAATTTTTTGATCATCTGCCCAACGCGCCACGCGATTTTGTTGATAATCACGTTTTACGCTCGCGGCAATTCCGGCAGCATCCAGACCTTCACACTTTGGGAAAGTGACCGACTTGCTGGTTTCATTATTGGCAGCGAAAACTGATGCGCAGGCAGAAACCAACAACAGCCCTAAAAACGCCCCTCTTTTTTTCATGTTTTTCTCCATAGCACAATGATTCAGGAGAAAGCATGGTACAAATTGTCAGGAGCGCAAGTTGCTTCAGGCCGCGTGTGAGGCATCTTCCTCTTCGGATTCAGCACCGACGACCTGTGGGGACGGTAATTTGCCGGTTTTCAGAATGGTGCTCAGCACATCTTTTTGTTCTGCCAGCCATAGCGAAAGGGCTTCACGTTGCTCGTCTTCCATTTGCACTGGAGAATTTGTCAGCCAGGTGTCAAGCAGATCCGCCGTATCAAGCATTTTGTCATAAGCATCGGCTTCCTTTTTGCTGGTAAACGACATTTTCTCTTCGCCCTCACGAATGACTACGTATTTAACTTCAACCGCCATTTGCAGCCTCTCATAATAACTGTGATTTTATACAGTATATTTCTTTTCGGTTGAGAAATCAACATCAGCAATAAAGACACACGCAAACGTTTTCGTTTATACTGCGCGCGGAATTAATCAGGGGATATTCGTTATGACGTTATTAGGCACTGCGCTGCGTCCGGCAGCAACTCGCGTGATGTTATTAGGCTCCGGTGAACTGGGTAAAGAAGTGGCAATCGAGTGTCAGCGTCTCGGCGTAGAGGTGATTGCCGTCGATCGCTATGCCGACGCACCAGCCATGCATGTCGCGCATCGCTCCCATGTCATTAATATGCTTGATGGTGATGCATTACGCCGTGTGGTTGAACTGGAAAAACCACATTATATCGTGCCGGAGATCGAAGCTATTGCCACCGATATGCTGATCCAACTTGAAGAGGAAGGACTGAATGTTGTCCCCTGCGCTCGCGCAACGAAATTAACGATGAATCGCGAGGGTATCCGTCGCCTGGCGGCAGAAGAGCTGCAGCTGCCCACTTCCACTTATCGTTTTGCCGATAGCGAAAGCCTTTTCCGCGAGGCGGTTGCTGACATTGGCTATCCCTGTATTGTAAAACCGGTGATGAGCTCTTCCGGCAAGGGGCAGACGTTTATTCGTTCTGCAGAGCAACTTGCTCAGGCATGGAAGTACGCTCAGCAAGGCGGTCGCGCCGGAGCGGGCCGCGTAATTGTTGAAGGCGTCGTTAAGTTTGACTTCGAAATTACCCTGCTAACCGTCAGCGCGGTGGATGGCGTCCATTTCTGTGCACCAGTAGGTCATCGCCAGGAAGATGGCGACTACCGTGAATCCTGGCAACCACAGCAAATGAGCCCGCTTGCCCTTGAACGTGCGCAGGAGATTGCCCGTAAAGTGGTGCTGGCACTGGGCGGTTATGGGTTGTTTGGTGTCGAGCTATTTGTCTGTGGTGATGAGGTGATTTTCAGTGAGGTCTCCCCTCGTCCACATGATACCGGGATGGTGACGTTAATTTCTCAAGATCTCTCAGAGTTTGCCCTGCATGTACGTGCCTTCCTCGGACTTCCGGTTGGCGGGATCCGTCAGTATGGTCCTGCAGCTTCTGCCGTTATTCTGCCACAACTGACCAGTCAGAATGTCACGTTTGATAATGTGCAGAATGCCGTAGGCGCAGATTTGCAGATTCGTTTATTTGGTAAGCCGGAAATTGATGGCAGCCGTCGTCTGGGGGTGGCACTGGCTACTGCAGAGAGTGTTGTTGACGCCATTGAACGCGCGAAGCACGCCGCCGGACAGGTAAAAGTACAGGGTTAAACCCGGCAAAAAAACGCTACAAAAATGCCCGATCCTCGATCGGGCATTTTGACTTTTACAGCTTAGCGCCTTCTACAGCTTCACGCGCCAGCTTAGTAATGCGGTCGTAATCGCCCGCTTCCAGCGCATCTGCCGGAACCAGCCAGGAACCACCGATGCACAGCACGCTTTTCAGCGCCAGGTAGTCACGGTAGTTAGCCGGAGAAATACCACCCGTCGGGCAGAAACGGACCTGGGAGAACGGACCCGCGATCGCCTGCAGGGCTTTCACGCCGCCGTTAGCTTCAGCCGGGAAGAATTTGAACTCTTTCAAACCGTAGTCCATACCCAGCATCAGTTCGGAAACAGTGCTGATCCCCGGAATCAGAGGAATAGTCCCTTCGGTAGCAGCTTTCAGCAGCGGCTCGGTCAGACCCGGGCTAATTGCGAACTGTGCACCCGCTTCAGTGACTTCTGCCAGCTGCTGTGGATTCAGCACCGTACCGGCACCCACAATCGCTTCAGGCACTTCTTTGGCGATAGCACGGATAGCGTCAACTGCACACTCGGTACGCAGAGTCACTTCCAGAACGCGCACCCCACCAGCAACCAACGCTTTTGCCATCGGCACCGCGTGTTCCAGTTTTTTTACCACGATAACCGGTACAACCGGGCCGGTGGTCAGGATTGATTCTGCACTTGTTTTCCAGTTTTTCATCAGAGTTTTCTCTCGCCTGATTACAAATTTGTCGTCTTAAAAAGTGATACAGGTTGCGCCCTGTTCGGCACCGGACAGTTTTTCACGCAAGGCGCTGAATAATTCACGTCCTGTTCCCACGCGTGACGCGCTCAGGTCAGGAATGTGCGGTTCGCGAGCAGCCAGTTCCGCTTCGTCTACCAGCAGCGTCAGTTCGCCTGTCTGTCCATTCACACGAATGATGTCCCCGTCGCGCACTTTTGCCAGCAGCCCGCCATCGTAGGCTTCTGGTGTTACGTGGATAGCTGACGGCACTTTACCTGAAGCGCCGGAGAGTCGTCCATCGGTAACTAACGCAATTTTGAAACACCGGTCCAATAATACACCAAGTGGCGGCATGAGTTTATGTAATTCTGGCATTCCGTTCGCTTTTGGCCCCTGATGACGGACAACAACGACACAATCGCGGTCCAGCAAACCCGCTTCAAAGGCCGGCATAACGTCATGCTGGCTTTCAAAAACAACCGCTGGCGCTTCAATCACCTGGTTCTCAACCGGCACGGCAGAGGTTTTCATAACCGCACGGCCCAGGTTACCGCTTAACACTTTTGTCCCACCATGATGAGAGAAAGGTTGTTCGAAGGAAGCGATCACATTGCTGTCGAGTGATTTTTCCGCCCCTTCCCGCCAGTCCAGTTCACCATTATTCAGCCATGGTTCAAGGGTATAACGAGACAGACCAAAACCTGCCACCGTATTGACATCTTCATGCAGCAGGCCTGCTTTGAGCAGTTCACGCACCAGAACCGGTACGCCACCTGCCGCCTGGAAGTGGTTAATATCGGCCGGACCGTTCGGGTAGAGACGTGCCATCAGCGGTACAACATCAGAAAGGTCAGAGAAGTCATCCCAGTTAATCTGAATACCGGCCGCGCGCGCCATCGCCACCAGGTGCATGGTGTGGTTAGTGGAACCACCGGTCGCCAGCAGTGCAACGATACCGTTCACCACCACTTTCTCATCGATCATCTTACCGATCGGCATCCATTCATTACCATTACCGGTCATGCGTGTAACCTGACGCGCAGCTGCGGCGGTCAAAGCATCGCGCAGCGGAGAATCCGGATGAACAAAAGAAGAGCCTGGCAACTGCATCCCCATAAACTCCACCACCATCTGGTTGGTGTTGGCAGTACCGTAGAAAGTACATGTTCCCGGCGCATGGTAAGACGCGGCTTCTGACTCCAGTAAGGCCATGCGGTCCACTTTACCTTCGGCATAAAGCTGGCGAATACGCACTTTTTCTTTATTTGGCAAACCGCTTGCCATCGGTCCAGACGGCACAAACACCGCAGGCAAATGACCAAACGACAGGGCTGCCATCGTCAGACCCGGGACAATCTTGTCGCACACACCGAGGAACAGAGCACCATCAAACATGTTATGGGACAGCCCCACCGCCGCAGACATCGCTATCACTTCGCGGCTTAGCAGCGACAATTCCATTCCATCCTGCCCCTGGGTGACACCATCACACATCGCCGGAACACCGCCCGCAACCTGACCAACCGCATTCGCTTCATGCAGGGCTTTACGAATGATTTCTGGATAGTGTTCATAAGGCTGGTGCGCGGAGAGCATGTCGTTATAGGAGGTGATGATGGCGATATTGTTACGCAACATGCTTTTCAAAGAGGCTTTGTCTTCTGGCTGGCAGGCAGCGAAACCGTGTGCCAGGTTACCGCATGCCAACTGCGAACGATGAACGGTCGAAGTTTTCGCTTGTTCTATCCGGGCGAGATAAGCAGAGCGAGTCTCGCGCGAACGTTCAATGATTCGATTTGTTACGCGTAACAATTGTGGATTCATAAAGGCTCCTGAAATTGAGTTGTCAGAGCAGGATGATTCACAACGCGTTTCATTCAGAGGATTTATGACTGAAACGCCTGTAACCGGAGCTCATAGGGCAAAAACGTTTCAGTCAGTGTAATAAAAAAAGCCTCGTGGGTGAATCCGCACGAGGCCTGAAAGTGTAAAAATTGTTCTACAATCTGCGCAAGATCATGTTACCGGTAAAATAACCATAAAGGATAAGCGCAGATATTACTCAAACTCATTCCAGGAACGACCATCACGGGTAATCATCGCCACCGAGGCAACGGGTCCCCAGGTTCCGGCCTGATACGGTTTCGGCGCATCATTGTCCATCGCCCACGCCTCAGTAATGGAGTCTACCCATTTCCAGGCTTCTTCCACTTCGTCGCGACGTACAAACAGTGCCTGAATACCACGCATGGTTTCCAGCAGCAAACGTTCATAGGCATCCGCCAGATGCGTCTGATTAAAGGTTTCTGAATAGCTCAGATCCAGCTTGGTGATTTGCAGGTTATGTTTGTGGTCAAGGCCAGGAACTTTATTCAGTACCTGGATATCCACGCCTTCATCAGGTTGCAGACGGATAGTCAGTTTATTCTGCGGCAGATCCTGCCACGATTCTTTAAACAGATTCAGTTCAGGTGTTTTGAAATAGACCACGACTTCAGAACATTTGGTCGGCAGACGTTTACCAGTACGCAGGTAGAATGGCACACCGGCCCAGCGCCAGTTATCAATGTCGACGCGGATCGCCACGAAAGTTTCTGTATTGCTGCTCTTGTTCGCGCCCTCTTCTTCCAGATATCCCGGCACTTTTTTGCCCTGGGCGAAGCCCGCAGTATATTGCCCGCGTACGGTTTTTTCGCGTACGTTGGAGCGGTCGATGCGGCGCAGAGACTTCAGTACTTTCACTTTTTCATCGCGGATGCTGTCTGCGCTCAGGTCAGACGGCGGAGACATCGCAATCATGCAAAGAATTTGCAGCAGGTGGTTCTGGATCATGTCGCGCATCTGACCGGCTTTATCAAAATAGCCCCAGCGCCCTTCGATCCCCACTTCTTCTGCCACGGTAATCTCAACATGATCAATGGTGCGATTGTCCCAGTTATTCACAAACAGGGAGTTAGCAAAACGCAGCGCCAACAGGTTCAGCACCGTTTCTTTACCAAGATAGTGGTCGATACGGTAAACCTGGCACTCCTCGAAGTATTCGCCAACCTGATCATTGATTTCCTGCGAGGTCGCCAGCGACGTCCCCAGCGGTTTCTCCATGACTACGCGTGCCGGTTTAGCATTCAGTTTTGCCTCGCCAAGCCCTTTGCAAATTGCGCCAAAAGTGCTGGGCGGCATGGCAAAGTAGTTAATGGTGATACGATTTTTTTGATCCAGCATCGCGCCGAGACGGCTGAATGCAGCAGTGTCATTGACATCGAGATTACAAAAATCCAGACGTGCACTCAGGGTGTCCCATAAACCTTCATCAATGGTTTCTTTCATGAAAGTTTCGAGCGCCTCGCGGACAACTTTGGTATATGCCGCTTTATCCCAGTCAGCACGCCCTACGCCGATAATCCGGGTGTCCGGGTTGAGCTGACCGGCTTTTTCCAGTTGATACAGGGAAGGCAGCAATTTACGACGCGCAAGGTCGCCTTTCGCGCCGAAAATGACCAGGTCACAGGCCTGGGCTGTTTGCGTTACCGCCATGTCATTCTCCTTAAGTTAACTAACCCGGTACTTAAGCCAGGGTATACTTGTAATTTTCTTACGGTGCACTGTACTGCTTTTACGAGCTTGCGAAAACTGTAAACGCTTATCCACCCGTGCGATTACGGGAAAAGCGCGCAAAGTGCGGCAAAACTGATAAAAAAATCATCGTTTTCCATTGGGTAAAAATCTGACACTGATCATGTTATGAAAAAAAATAACAACTTTTTTATCTGCTTTTGTCATTAACACGGCACACAGGCGTAATATCTGACAAAACTGCATTTCGATTTCTTTCAGTGCGGAAATCGTCATTACCCGTGAGTCTCTTTACATCATGAATATGCTGGAAAAAATCCAGTCTCAGCTGGAACATTTGAGCAAATCAGAGCGCAAAGTTGCCGAGGTCATTCTGGCTTCGCCCGATAACGCGATCCATTCGAGTATTGCTGCTATGGCACTGGAAGCCAATGTTAGCGAACCGACGGTGAATCGTTTCTGTCGCAGCATGGACACGCGCGGTTTTCCTGATTTTAAACTTCATCTGGCACAGAGTCTGGCGAATGGCACTCCCTATGTTAATCGCAATGTCAATGAAGATGACAGCGTTGAATCATACACAGGGAAAATATTTGAGTCCGCAATGGCAACGCTTGATCATGTCCGTCATTCACTGGATAAATCTGCCATCAACCGCGCCGTCGACTTGCTCACTCAGGCAAAAAAAATCGCCTTTTTCGGATTAGGCTCTTCAGCCGCCGTTGCCCACGATGCGATGAATAAGTTCTTTCGTTTTAATGTTCCGGTGGTGTACTCCGATGATATCGTGCTGCAACGCATGAGTTGTATGAATTGTAGCGACGGAGACGTGGTGGTGCTGATTTCTCACACTGGAAGAACAAAAAATCTGGTCGAGCTGGCGCAGCTGGCACGCGAAAACGACGCCATGGTGATTGCCCTCACCTCTGCGGGTACCCCGCTCGCCCGGGAAGCAACGCTGGCAATTACCCTCGACGTACCGGAAGATACTGACATTTATATGCCCATGGTTTCTCGACTTGCACAGCTGACCGTGATAGATGTGCTGGCGACAGGATTTACTTTGCGACGCGGTGCAAAATTCAGAGATAACTTGAAGCGGGTCAAAGAAGCGCTGAAGGAATCGCGTTTTGATAAGCAGTTACTTAATTTAAGTGACGATCGCTAAAAACGACTGTCACTGTCCTAATCTTATACGACATCCGAATGAGATTAATTTATCGCCATCGCGGCGTTATTTCATTCGGATTTCATGTTCAAGCAACACCTGGTTGTTTCAGTCAACGGAGTATTACATGTCCAGAAGGCTTCGCAGAACAAAAATCGTTACCACGTTAGGCCCAGCAACAGATCGCGATAATAATCTTGAAAAAGTTATCGCGGCGGGTGCCAACGTTGTACGTATGAACTTTTCTCACGGCTCGCCTGAAGATCACAAAATGCGCGCGGATAAAGTTCGTGAGATTGCCGCAAAACTGGGGCGTCATGTGGCTATTCTGGGTGACCTCCAGGGGCCCAAAATCCGTGTATCCACCTTTAAAGAAGGCAAAGTTTTCCTCAATATTGGGGATAAATTCCTGCTCGACGCCAACCTGGGTAAAGGTGAAGGCGACAAAGAAAAAGTCGGTATCGACTACAAAGGCCTGCCTGCTGACGTCGTGCCTGGTGACATCCTGCTGCTGGACGATGGTCGCGTCCAGTTAAAAGTACTGGAAGTTCAGGGCATGAAAGTGTTCACCGAAGTCACCGTCGGTGGTCCCCTCTCCAACAATAAAGGTATCAACAAACTTGGCGGCGGTTTGTCGGCTGAAGCGCTGACCGAAAAAGACAAAGCAGACATTAAGACTGCGGCGTTGATTGGCGTAGATTACCTGGCTGTCTCCTTCCCACGCTGTGGCGAAGATCTGAACTATGCCCGTCGCCTGGCACGCGATGCAGGATGTGATGCGAAAATTGTTGCCAAGGTTGAACGTGCGGAAGCCGTTTGCAGCCAGGATGCAATGGATGACATCATCCTCGCCTCTGACGTGGTAATGGTTGCACGTGGCGACCTCGGTGTGGAAATTGGCGACCCGGAACTGGTCGGCATTCAGAAAGCGTTGATCCGTCGTGCGCGTCAGCTAAACCGAGCGGTAATCACGGCGACCCAGATGATGGAGTCAATGATTACTAACCCGATGCCGACGCGTGCAGAAGTCATGGACGTAGCAAACGCCGTTCTGGATGGTACTGACGCTGTGATGCTGTCTGCAGAAACTGCCGCTGGGCAGTATCCGTCAGAAACCGTTGCAGCCATGGCGCGCGTTTGCCTGGGTGCGGAAAAAATCCCGAGCATCAACGTTTCTAAACACCGTCTGGACGTTCAGTTCGACAATGTGGAAGAAGCTATTTGTGGGGTAGTGATCAATTCTGGGCGGAGTCCGAACAATCAATATAGGCCTGTAAGCCTTGATTGGTGCGGGATGTGGGAGATTTCACCGATTCTGGATCGTTTTGAAGAAAATGCGCAAAAATGCTTTTTTTTACGTTTTTTTCTGGGTGAATTTGCTCAGATTATGCAACCAACTTAGGTTATTTTTAATACATTTAACCAAGCATGCTTTAAGATGATTATGATGATTTAGATTAGGTTGATTGTATCAATTGGATAAGGCCAAGGGTTCTTGGCCTATAAAACCATCAGCGTTTTCCCATGACAGCACGGTACAAGGCCTGTAGCTCTTTATCCGTAAGTTTAGTCATCGAGTCTTTACCGAAATGAGTTTGCATGTAGTCCTTACGCCAAGTTTGTAAACCTCGTTCATTACAACGAGCTTGAATGGCTTTAATTTGCAATGAGCGCCAATTGCTAACTTTCTTTGGCGCAGAATTCATATTTTTTATGATAGCAATTTCTTTTTGCAGAATTCTTACTGCTTTTTCATAGAGATCGCTAGGGATTTCATGATAACTACTTATTTTTAAAGGGGTTAAGATCTTTTTCCATGCGCCTCCCCAAGACAGTTTACTTTTTTTTACTTGTGTATGAATTTCAACTAACGTCCTAACAAGTTCTTGCAAATGGGCCTTTTGAGTAGCGTTAATTACACCATCACCTGTCTTTACAATGACTTTCTTTTTGGGTGGGACGGGGTGTTGTATATGTAGTATGTTATTGTTTCCTATGATGTTTCCAGTGCCTGAAATACTCAGGTTGTTGATATTGCTAGGAGCTGCAATATCTGGTTCCTGATCTATTTGGGCCATAATCTCATCAATCAGTTTTTTTCCTTTTGTGGTAGGGAATTTGCTCACATTATCATTTGACATGATAGTTCCTCTCTGTCATGCAACTAATTCTATGATATTACTGATAATTTCATCATCAATAGAGTCTGATTTTTTACATGCTTTGTACAACATGGATATGAGTTTGGCTTTTTCTCGTGGCTCCATTTTTTTTCGTTTTTTAGTTAAAAGGATTTCAACGGATTCAATGAGCTTTTCTAAAAGCTCCATATCAACAGAAGCACCAACTGCACCTGAAGTGTTCCCCAGCACTTGTTGAGCTTCCATTGGTAAAGCTGAAATATGAAATTCATAAGCGATCCCTCGAACATTTGCTTTTTGCCTTCGTAACCACCCTTCTTTGTTGGCGCGACGATTTATCCCACTTTTATCTTTAGGGAAGCCAGGTAGCCCTAAGCTGGCTAATTCTTGTGCAGTAAACCACTCTTTGTTGGCAATCATATCCTCTCCTTATGATTGCCAGATTCAATGTTTCGGCAATCACAAAAAACCTTAAATATCAATAAGCAACAAGAGTGTGCAGAAAAAATGTATTTTTTGTGGTTGCTTTTGCTTGCAATCACAACGCAATCACATTATTGTTGCGAAGTAGCCTTATAGCTACTTGTGTAGGTAGCTATCTAGTTAACTCATAAGGATGGCATGAAATGCAGCACAAGAAAAGAACCGGATGGCATCGAGCTGATGTCATTGCTGAATTACGAAAAAAAGGGTTATCACTTTCAGGTTTAGGGAGGCTTAACTCGTTATCCCCGTACACTTTGAAAAATGCTCTTGATAAGCCATATCCGCGTGGAGAAAAAATTATCGCTGAAGCTCTTGGTGAGTCGCCAGAAACTATATGGCCGGAGAGATACTTATGATATCCCAATGGTATTCATTCAATGAACTTCAGGGCATTGCCGGTATCCCCAAACACAATAGCTCACTAATTAGAATGGCAAAGCGTCAACGGTGGGTTAGCCGCCAACGAGCTGGCGTGAAAGGTGTTACTTTTGAATACCATATTGATAGTTTTCCAGAGGAGGTGCAGAGAGCTTTACACCAACGTCTAGCCCAACAAATTCTGGAAGATGCGCAACTGCCCGCCGTGGTTGAGCAGAAGGCAGTTAAAAACGTCACCGTTCGCGATGAACTGGAGGTGATGGTCAAATGCCCGGAACTGGCATTACGCGAAGTCCAGGCACTGACCGACAAGCAAAAGGCCATCGCTGATGCGCGGATATTGCTGGCTACCGAAGTGCATAAACTGCGTGAATACGCAGGAATGTCCAGGACGGCAGCGATAAAACACATCGTTGATGGTATCCGCCAGGAGGCCTTGCCCGAGCGCGTTATTGTGGCAGGTAATACCGCCAATGCCCGACAGGGTAAGCGAACTGGCGTCAGTACGGGGAGTTTACAGGAATGGTATTCCGCCTGGCTGATGGCGCGCGGTGATGCCAATCAGTTACTGGCGTTACTGGCTCCCGGT